>MDTB01155353.1_pt1 | contig 25657 bp, 23 predicted proteins | sample 811161 | NCBI WGS metagenome assembly MDTB01 (sample SAMN05326650, study PRJNA326480) | marine metagenome | isolation source: seawater | place: Mediterranean Sea | collected 2009
CTACATCATCCCTACAGGTTCGTTGGAAAAAACATTACTGGTAGGGGATTTTCTTTTCGTTAGTAAATTCCACTTCGGATCACGTGTTCCTATGACTACTGTTTCTTTTCCCATGGTACACGATACACTTCCCGGTCTAAAAATACGGTCTTATCTTAAAAAACCTCAGCTCCCCTATCTTCGTTTGCCGGGCTTGCAAAAAATAGAGCGTAACGAAATCGTAGTTTTCAGCTGGCCTGCTGATACAGTGCGTCAATTTTTTGTGAAAGAAGCAGGTGTCCGAAAGCCAATTGATAAAAAATCGAATTATGTGAAACGCTGTGTAGCCATACCAGGAGATACCCTTCAGATTATTGATGGACTCGTTCATATTGATGGAGAAAGAACACAACTCCCCCAAAGAGCCCGTGTGCAATATATCCACACCCTGTCCCATAATGAAGGCATATCGGCACGAAAACTATTAGATTTGGGATATAAAGACTTCACTCGAACGTATAAAATTAAAGGGATTACTCAACAATCTTTTAATGCGATTCGGCCCTACATTTTAGGAACAACAGGAACCAGTGTTGAAGACTTTAAAGTTATTACTTCCAGTCGCGGCCTACCCATAGAAATTGTTCAACAACTTCGCTTACAAGTGACTGAGGTTTTGGCGCGTGAAAGACAACTCACCCTGACCTTGAATGAGGCTAAAGAATTGGCGATACAACCTTGGGTAGATACGGTCGTTAGAAGGAATCAAACCGAATCGATTCCAAACACTAATTTCTTTCCCAATGCCCTCCCCTACGACTGGAACGAAGATAATTTTGGGCCTCTAGTGCTACCAAAAAAGGGGATGCAAGTTACCTTGACTCGGGAAAATTATCCGATCTATAAAAAACTCATTCGAGAGTACGAAAAAAATGATTTCATCAAGAAGGCAGACCGTTTTTACCTAAACGGTCAGGAAGTAACTCAGTACACTTTTAAGCAAGACTACTATTGGATGATGGGCGACAACCGACATAAATCTGAAGACAGTCGCTTCTGGGGCTTTGTTCCTGCAGATCACATCGTTGGTAAACCCGTCTTCATTTGGTTTAGCATTGAGGGTATTAATGACGGAATTAAAAATTGGCGTATCCGTTGGAATCGATTATTTACTACTGTGGGTCTCGAAGGGAAACCCCGATCCTATTTTCCCCATTTTATTGTGATAGTAGCCCTTTGGCAACTCTTTAGCTGGTATCGCAAGCGAAAGGTGAAAAAAGAAACCGCATGATATCCGTTGTTGTCCCTTCATACGCCCCACCAGTTTCTTATATGGCGTGGTTGATCAACCAAGAACGAATATACTGGCTTACTGACAGCCACTACAAAAAACAAACCTATCGTAACCGAGCCTATATCTATGGAGCCAACGGCAGACTTTCCCTAATTATCCCTGTAAGACATACTCCCTGGCGGCAACATCAAAAAGAAAATGAAGTGCAAACAGATAATGATGCACAGTGGCAGCAATTGCATTGGAAGTCACTAGAGGCTGCCTATCGTTCCTCTCCCTTTTTTGAATTTTATGAAGATGCCCTAGCACCATTATATCACACTCAAACTACAAGGCTTTATGAATTTAATCGCTCACTTTTGAATGTTCTCTTCGACTTGTTGGAAATAAAACTGCCTCAGGAAGAGGTATCTCTTGATTTTTCTTACCAACAACTAAACGAGTCTCTATTAAATGCAAAAAAAGAAACTCCTCTTTACACTCCCTACGCCCAAGTATTTGATTCTAAATACGGTTTTCTTAATGACTTGAGCACCTTGGATTTGTTATTTAATTTAGGGCCTGAAGCAAAAACCTATCTACAACAATGTCCTAATTAATCCCAATTGAGTTTAGCCGAGATAGGTTTGTGATCTGAAAACAAAACATCATGGGTTGTATACTCCAATACTTGTAAGCGAGAGGGGCTAAAGATAAAATCAATGCGATACGGAATTCCTCCCAAACTGTAGGTCGCTCCAAAACCTTCCCCTGCTTCTACAAATGCATCTTGATGACGACCTCGAAGATTCAAATACGCTTTTGAAAAAGCAGTATTGTTCATATCAACGCATACCAAACTGGGATACTCGTTAAAATTTTCAACTTGTTGCCATTGGACAATTTGATTCAATTGCTTTTGGTATACACCATCCAGGCGTTGTAAAAAACGGGTAGAGGTAGTCTGATCAATGAGAGAATCGGAAGGTTGCAATTGAAAAGACTCTAGATGGAGGTTGTAGACGCGTAAAGTATCTCTTCTGTATTCAATATCGGCATAGACCCCACTGTTAGCACTATCTTCAAAATCAATGGGACCTGTTCGCAACAGCGGGTATTTGGAAAAAATTCCTACTCCATTATTCCCTAGTGCAGAGGCAGTTCGCACATAACGATAAGGATAGCTTTCAAAAGCCGGTGAAGTTCGACTACTGTATTCTTGAAGACAAACAATATCGGGGTTTTCCGATTGAATGAATTGTTCAATTTTTAGGGGTATTTGCTCCTCGTTCAACCACTTGAATTGATTGAATAATCGAACATTGTAGGACATGATCTTAAAACCTTCAGATACTTTTATTGTATTATTTGGAAACTTATATAAGCGGTTCCATTCTTGGAAATTGAGAAGAAAAAAAATAACAAACAATAAAAAAGGCCACTGCATGCGTAAAATCCAATAAAGAAAAAAAATAAAATTTATAAATGATAAAACAGGGACCAATACCCCTGGAAGTAGTCCTTTAATGGAAAAATAATCACCCATTAGAAGAAATAGGGCACCCAACAATACAGCATTGAAGAAGACCATAAAATTGGAGAATAATGAAGTTTTTTTGGCCATTATAGATCTTTATTGTTTGCCCGCTCGGAACAAAGTGTCTTTTTCCTCTTGGGTCAAACTGTCATATCCTGAAGTGCTTATTTTATCGAGGATGGCATCAATATTTTTTTGACTAACGGAAGAAGCTTTCTTTTTTTTGGGCTGTGGATTTTTATATACCTTCTTCAATTTGGGTCGGGGTCGAAACCAACTTCCTATGTTTTCCCAAAAGCGCCCCCATCCAGATCCTATATCGCGGCCTTTTTGCAGCTGAGTAGCGTATAAAAATCCAAGATAAGCGCCACCAATGTGGGCTAAATGTCCCCCAGCATTACCATTAGGAATCCGTATCAAGTCAAGAAGAACAAAGGCAATTGCTAGGTATTTTAGTTTAATATTGAAGAAGAAAAAACGAATTTCTTGATTGGGGGTGTAAGTGCTAATAAAAATAAATACAGCCATGACCCCTGCACTGGCTCCCACCATATAAGGGCGCATACCCTGAAAAACAGGGAAAAGAGAATAACTCCCCACGAATACCAAGCCACCCAATACCACTCCCATAAAATAGGTGTTGCTGAAAATTTGTTCAGAAAAAAGGTTTAAAAAGAGTTGTCCAGAGTAATATAGCAGAAGCATGTTCCAGAACAAGTGAAAAAAATCTGCATGTAAAAAACTATAAGTAATTAAAGTCCAAGGACGATAAAGAAGTCCTTCCCAACCTGCCGATAATTGAATCCACCCTAACAATTCCTCTCTTGGCAACTGGAATAAATAAAAAAGAGTTTGTATCAAAAAGGGAATCACAAAAAAAAACACATTAACTGCAATGAGTTTTTCAGCAATGGAAAGGGTTTGAAAGCGGTATTTTAATGAACCCATTTTCATGCCTAATTCCAACGGTTATTATTGAACTGATTACGTTTCCAATACCACATCATCACCAAGCCAGTTAGTGCTCCTCCTACATGAGCAAAATGAGCAATTGGTCCCATCGAATAAGAAGAGAAACCAAAAAACAAATCTACCAGAATCAAGATGGGGACTAAATACTTGGCCTTTATTGGAATGGGTGGAAAAAGAAGCATTAATTGTGCGTTGGGAAAAAGCATTGCAAATCCCACCAGTACCCCATACAAAGCACCTGAGGCTCCAACCAAAACTGCCGAGAAGGCCTGATAGGCACTCCGTAAAATTCCAATATCTGCCTGTTCTATTACTCCTGGAGCCAAAGCACTACTTTCTAGAAACTGTTTAATCTCTGCCGAACCCAATCCTAGTGTTTGTAAAACTTGAATTCCTTCCTGAACCTGATAGTGATACAAGCACATTTGCAACAAGGCAGCTCCAAAGCCGGTGGAGAGATAGAAAAAAATAAATTTATTACGCCCCCACATTTGTTCAAGGGGGGTGCCAAACATATACAGCCCAAACATATTAAAGAAAATGTGGCTAAAATCACCATGCATAAACATATGTGTTAGAGGTTGCCACAGCTGAAATTTGGGGCTTTTAAAATAATGTAGTGAAAACCAATCATAGACAATCGGACCCAACGACAAAGTTGCTAGAAAGAACAACGCATTAATAATAAGAAGGTGCTTGACTGTTTCGGAAATCTGTCGCATTAATTCAATTTTTTCTCCAATTCCTCTTTTTCTAATGTAACAAATATCTGCCGCTTAAAGGGAGATACTTGAGTTTCTTTACAGCCAAACAAATCATTGATCAATCGCTCTTGTTCAAGGCGCTCTAGTGAATGTCCCCTTTTAATACTCAAAGTTCGCGCCATTATTTTGGCCATTAGATCGGATGAGCTGTAGCTTTCTATAACTTCTTTGTCCATAACCAAGAGCGCTTCTAGTACTTCATCAATTTGAGATTCTCCACACATAGAGGGAATTCCCTTTAATGTGAGCCTTGTGCCCTCCCATTCCAAATCAAATCCAAGAGCCATAAGCGTCTCATGGTGTTGTTCTAGGAGTACCTTGTCTTGAACTGACAGTTCTTTATTCAAGGGAAACAGCAATTGCTGGCTCGGATTTTGTTGGTCAGTCAATTGATTTAAAAATTGCTCGTATAAAATCCGCTGATGGGCGCGTTGCTGATCGATAATTAGGAGCCCCGAACGCAAGGAGCTAACTATATATTTTTGAAAGAGTTGAAATACTTTTGGGCTTTCTGCTGAAACCTCAATTTGTTGTTGGGTATCGATGGTTTCCGGCTGCAGACTAGCGTATAAACTGTCCCATTGGGATACCTCTCGCTGAGAAACGCCCTTTTTATTTTGAAAAGGGTTGAAGGAAGCGTCAACTTCTATTGAGGGGACTTTGGGAGATGATTGTGTTGTAGCATAAGAAGGATCCATACTGGGGTCGCGATCAAAATCGAGAACGGGGGTCACTTGAAACATTCCCAGGCTATGCTTCACTGCCGATTTCAATATGGCATACAAACTTTGCTCATCTTCAAACTTAATTTCAGTTTTGGTAGGATGAATATTAATATCGATTTTCTCCGGGTTGATTTGCAGAAAAACAAAATAGCCCGGTTGATAACTATCCTTTAGTAGACCTTCAAAAGCCGCACAGATGGCGTGATGTAAAAAAGCACTTTTGATAAAGCGTTGATTTACAAAGAAAAATTGCTGCCCGCGTGATTTTTTTGCAAAATTGGGCTTCACCAAATACCCTTTGATTTGAACCAGTGGTGTCTCTTCTTCTATAGCCACAATTTTTTCTGTAAATTTTCCCCCCATCACTTGGGATAAGCGGCGCTTCAGATTGGCTTGAGGCAAGTCAAATAATTCACTTTCATTGTGCAGAAATGAAAAAGCAATATTGGGATGAGCCAATGCAACTCGCTGGAATTCGTCAATGATATGCCGGAGTTCTACGGCATCTGTTTTTAAAAAATTGCGCCGTGCAGGTATGTTAAAAAACAAGTTTTTAATTGCAATCGAACTGCCTTTAGGGGCTACGGAAACATCTTGACGAACCACTTCCGTTCCCTCAATATAGAGTGCAGAAGCCACCTCAGCCCTTTCGATTCGGCTATGGGCTTCCACATGCGCAACTGCTGCAATAGAAGCCAACGCTTCCCCTCGGAACCCCTTGGTATTCAATTGAAATAAATCTTCGGCCAAACGGATTTTTGAAGTTGCATGACGCTCAAAAGCCATACGCAAATCAGTTGGGCTCATCCCTTTCCCATTGTCAATCACCTGAATGAGAGACTTTCCTGCATCTTTAATTATAAGCTGTACTTCAGTAGCTCCAGCATCCACAGCATTTTCAATCAATTCCTTGACAGCCGAGGCAGGACGCTGAATCACCTCTCCCGCAGCAATTTGATTGGCCACATGATCGGGCAACAATTCAATGATATCCCCCATTAGGAAAAGCGTGTAAAAAGTGATACATCAAAATCGATAATATATAAGGCTATCAGGGTAAGCAAACCAATAATGAAAAGTAATAGAGGAGAAATAGCTCGGTTGCCTCGATGGCGCATTTTCTCTCTTGCTTCCTTCCATTGCTGTCCAAAATCGTTGGTGTTGTAGGTGTCTCGATATCGGGCAAATTTGGAATCGAAGTCATAGGTATTCCCTGCCTCTTTGCCTTTATAATAGCGGGGAGTGTAGTTGTAGCGACGATTCTTTCTAACTCGTAAGGGATTGCCTCGGAACATCCAATGGGATTTGTACCAAAAATATAAAAATAGCCGAAGAAAAACGGGAAGAACTCTCGGTAAATCGAGAATTTATGAACGATGTAAGGCTGCCATTTTGAGTGCAGCAACAGCAGCCTCCACTCCCTTATTACCATATTTTCCTCCCGAACGAGCTTGTGCTTGAGCTAAAGTAGTATCGGTGAGCACACAGAATATCACTGGAACTTCGGATTGAGTATTGAGTTGTACGATGCCTTGGGTCACTCCTAGACAAACAAAATCGAAGTGTTTCGTTTCCCCTTGGATCACACTCCCTACGGCAATCACAACATCCGATTTTTTTTGCGCCAAACGGCAGCCATGGACCAGTTCAAAACTCCCCGGCACGTTGATCCGTTGAATATGAGAAGGGCTTACTTCATGAGCCGTGAGTGTCTCAAAGGCACCTTGGTAGAGACCCTCTGTAATTTCAGCATTCCATTCAGAAACCACTAGAGTGATTTTTAAGCCGCGACCAGAAGGAACTTTACTTGGATCATAATCCGACAAATGCATAGGGGCCGTTGCCATAGTGTTGGGGTTTAGTTGTCCAATTTACCAATCTGAACATCAACCAAACGGGCTTCACGAGAATCGGGAAACTCTTCTTTGATTCGCTTTAAATATCCCAGAGCAACTTGTTCTTTACCCAAAATAGCCCCCAATGTAGCTGCTTTGAATAAGTATTTTGGTGTACTGAATAAGTTTTCATTCACACCTGCAGCCTGAACATAATAATCGAAAGCATCTTCCATTTGACCTATCTGAGCAAAGGAATCACCAATAGCTCCTTTGGCCAAAGCCGAAAGTAATACATCGTCCGCATCGAACTGATCCAAATAAGAAATGGCGTTTTTGTAGTCTTTTAAATTGAGATAGGACATCCCTGCACTGTAGGTAGCCAATTTGGCTGCTGCAGTTCCAGAATAATTTTCAATTATATCCAAAAAACCGTACTTCCCATCTCCCCCATTCAATGCCCGCAGATAGAGGGAATCAGAATTAGTGCTATTCACTGCCAAGTCAAAGTAATATTGTGCTTGATTCAATTCACTAACAGATTCTCTTTCTTTAGGCTGTTGAACAAACTGTTCGTATCCCAGGTAACCCAAAACCACAAAGGCAACACCTCCAATAATTCCCAATATGAAATTTTGGTATTTCGATACAAATTTTTCTGTTTTAGAAGCCCCAGTATCTAACCGTTCAAACACCTCAGCAGTGGTGCTTTCCATTTCTTGATCAGGAGTATTGGGCTTACTTATTGATTTTTTGTACCCGCGTTTTTTGTATGTCGCCATGGCTAAAAATTTGAATCACAAAAGTACACTTTTTTTGGATAATACAAAAAGTCACCCAGTACAAGTAAATAAAGGAAAAACACCTCTTGTTTATGGGGCAAAAATCTATCTTTGTTTTCATGCAGTTGCGACGACTCTCATTGACGAATTACAAAAATCAAAAAGCTTTTGAACTCGACTTTGAAGCCCCCATCAATGCCTTTGTAGGTAACAATGGAGTAGGAAAAACCAACCTGCTCGATGCAATTTATCACTTAGCCCTTGGCAAAAGCTATTTTAATCCCATTGCTTCGCAAAACATCCATTTCGGGGCAGATTTTTTTGTCCTTGAAGGACGCTTCATCAAACGGGAGGAGGAGGAGAAAATCATTTGCAGCTTCAAACGAGGCGGCAAGAAAGTGATCAAACGAAACGGAAAGGCATATGATAAAATTGCGGAACACATTGGGTTGATCCCTTTGGTGATTATTTCCCCCAGCGATCAAGATTTGATTGCTGCTGGTAGCAGTGTGAGACGTAAGTTTATGGATGGTATTATAGGACAAACAGACACTACCTATTTGGATGCTCTACTTCAATATCATCGTGTGGTGGATCAGCGTAACTCGCTTTTGAAATTCTTTGCTGCCAACCAACAGTTTGACCCCACGGCACTAGAAGCATATGATCAACAGCTACTCCAATTGAGTAGTCCCCTTTACAAAACGAGGAAACGTTTTATGGAAGCTTTTACACCTGTCTTTGAAAAACGGTACAAGCAAATCAGTGATGCACAAGAGAGTGTAGAAATTCACTACCAAACCCAGTTGGATGAAAAACCTTTGGCCGATTTACTCCAGGAAGCGCTATCCAGAGATCGAGCTCTACAGTTTTCTAGTGTAGGGCTCCATAAAGACGATTTAGAATTACGTTTGGGCAAACAACCTGTCAAAAAATTTGGAAGCCAAGGCCAACAAAAATCTTTTTTGATTGCACTCAAATTAGCGCAATTCGATTATATGCAACAGCAACAGGGTGTTCCTCCGATTGTCTTACTTGATGATATTTTTGACAAATTGGATCAAGAACGTGTGGCCCGAATTGTTCATTTGTTAAGCGCTGCCGATTTTGGTCAGATTTTTATTTCCGATACTCATGCCGAGCTCACCGAAAAGGCCTTGCAAAGCAGTGCCATGAATTACGAACTTTTTTCATTGGGAAACCCAAAAAACAATATCTTGTAACATGCGCTTATTTTCAATCTTTTTATTGCTTTACTCATTTATTTTTTGGGCTGCATGCAATGAAACTATTCAGAAGGACGCTTTACAAGGCTATTGGCAAATAGATAAGGTCACACAAGCCAATGAAACCTTTGTCCCAGCTACAGGAAATATTCAATTCGATCATTACACCTTGGTGGCCATGGGAAAAGGATACCGAAAAAAATTAAGCCCCAGCCTTGGTGAGACCCTCATTACTTCTCGAGATCGATCTGATTTTACTCTTGAATCTCAAAGAGACAGCTGGCAACTTCATTTTCAAACCCCTTGGGACGAGTGGTATGAAAAAATAATCCGTTTGGATTCTCAGGAATTAGTGCTAGAACACAATAACAAACGCTACTATTACAAACGCAAAAATCTAACTGATGGCCGACCGTGACTTTGAACCCCGTTCTTTAAAAGAGGTACTCTCTGAATTCTCTCAACAAAAAGGGGTCCGCAAGGGAATAGAAAAAGTGCGGGTGGAGCAATTATGGAAAGATACTTTAGGTGCCTATGTAAACCGCTATACCCGAACAATACGGTTGGAAGGTACCACCCTCGTGGTAGAAATCACCAATGCCACCCTAAAAGAGGAAATGCGGTATGCTCAGGAAAGCCTGCTCGAACGATTAAATGAGGGGGTAGAAGGAATTCAATTCAAAAGAATGGTTCTGCGTTAAAACAATTCGCGTCCGGAGAAATGAAAACCAATCTCTATCGCAGCGTTCTCATCGCTGTCCGAACCATGTACAGCATTTTCACCAACAGAAGTAGCATATAGTTGACGTATCGTCCCTTCCGCCGCATCCTCAGGATTGGTGGCTCCGATGAGAGTACGAAAATCATTCACTGCATTATCCTTTTCCAACACGGCAGCCACTATGGGTCCTCGAGTCATAAAAGCAACCAACTCACCAAAAAACGGCCGCTCCTTATGAACAGCATAGAAAGCTTCAGCATCCGACTGAGTCAATTGCGTTTTCTTCAAACCCACAATCCGAAAGCCAGCACTATTAATTTTTTCCAAAATGGCCCCTGTATGGCCGTTTTCCACCGCATCCGGTTTGATCATGGTAAAGGTTCTTTTCATCATCATTATTTTCGGCAAAAGTAGCCTTTTTTTCTCTTTGCCCAAAGTCCAACTCCTGTAGATTTTATGGAAGCTTTTCACAACCTGTCTAATTTTCAGCTTGGTTAATTAGTAATCATAAAACCCCCTACTATGCAACCATCAAGAAATCAAATAAAGGCCTATCTTTGCCCAAAAAGGCATGGAAATTCAGCAGCTTCCCGCATTACAAGCCCTCCTAGACCAGCCGCAACGCATTGGAGTAATTCCTCATCAAAATCCTGATGGAGACGCCTTGGGGAGTTGCCTGGCGTGGTCCTCCTTCTTGCGAAAAAAAGGGCACACAGTTCAGATCGTTTCCCCCAATGACTATCCCAGCTTTTTAGCTTGGATGCCTAGGCAAGATGAGATTGTCCTTCACAGCACTCAACAAGACAAAGCTCAAAAAATAATTGCTGAATCCGATATTCTTTTTACACTCGATTTTAATGACTTATTGCGAATCGATGCCTTGGGACCTTGGGTCGAAAAAAGTAAGGCCACATTGGTGATGATTGATCATCATGAAAAGCCCAAAGAATATGCCGCATTATCACTCTCTTTTCCTCCGATGAGTTCTACGGCTGAGATTATCTATCACCTCATCAATCAATGGGATTCTAGCGCCATCGATTCGGATATGGCAACTTGTCTTTACACTGGAATAATGACCGATACGGGGTCTTTCCGCTTTCCCTCTACTACAGCAGATACCCACCGAGCCATTGCCCACCTGATGGAATGTGGCGCGCCACACACAGGAATCCACCAGAGCATCCATGACAGCTACACTTTCGATCGCGTTCGACTCTTAGGCATGGGCCTCACCAACCTAAACAAACTAGAAAATATCCCCGCCGTTTATTTAAGTTTATCTCAACAGGAACTCAGTGCTTGTAACTATCAAAAAGGAGATACAGAAGGTTTTGTTAATTATGGGTTGCGCCTAAAAGGGATACAATTGGCCGTGATCCTAATTGAGAATCGAAGAGAAGGAAAAATCAAAATGTCTTTCCGCTCCAAGGGAGAATTCCCAGCCCATACTTTTGCAGAAACTTTCTTTCGCGGAGGAGGACACAAAAATGCTGCTGGTGGGGTTTCTTTCGATACTATGGAAACTACTCAAGACCGCTTGGTTGCCGCCATACAAGAATGGAAAAATCACTTTGAATGAAATTCCCTACTTTGATACTCTTACTGTTGGCGGGGCTTCTCGGTGCCTGTCAAGAACCAAACCCGCGCAGGCCGATCAATAAAAAGCAACAATTGTTTTTAAATCAATCCGCCCAGCGAAATAAAGCTCGCATTGCTATTGAACAAGAGCTTTTCGAGCAAATTCGAAAAGCGGAACCCGAGATGGTTTATCAAAATTCTAATAAAGGTTTCTGGTATGCCATGGTCGAAAAGGCAAATGTCACTACCCCCCTACCGCAAAAAGGGCAGGAAGTAGTTCTTTCTTATCGCATTGAAGATTTGAACAAAAATGTTCTTTATGATGAAAAAAGCTTGGGTAATGTCCGCTTTCTAGTCGATCAAGAAGACTATTTACCAGCGCTCCGCGAAGCAGCCAAAGTACTTCGAGTAGGCCAAAAAGCTGTTTTTTTATTTCCCTCTTATTTGTGTTATGGATATCAAGGTGATTTCGAAAAAATTGGTAGCAATCAACCCCTACGATTTACCATAAAATTATTATCATTAACAAAAATTACATCATGAGAAAAACCTCATTCATTTTTATCTTTGCAATTGTATCGTTTTTCGTGGTTGGCTGTAGTTCCAACTACCCCAATCTTGAAGAAGGAATTTATGCCGAAATAGAAACGAATCGCGGTACTATTCTTCTGCAGTTGGAAATGGAAAAAACCCCGATGACGGTAGCTAACTTTGTTGCCTTGGCAGAAGGAGAACACCCGGAAGCGAGCGAAAACTTTCTAAATAAGCGTTATTACGATGGGTTGCTATTTCACCGTGTCATTCCAGATTTTATGATTCAAGGAGGCGACCCCACTGCGACCGGTTCTGGAGGGCCAGGATATCGTTTCCCCGATGAAATAACGGATCTTTCTCATTCGGGACCGGGGATTCTTTCAATGGCCAATGCAGGACCAGAGACCAATGGAAGCCAATTCTTTATTACCCACAAGGCTACACCTTGGTTGGATGGAAAACATACGGTGTTTGGTAAAGTCCGCGAAGGCCAAGCCGTGGTCGACAGCATTGCCACAAACGACACTATCAAAAGACTCAATATTATCCGTAAAGGGAAAATGGCCAAGGGATTTGACGCCCCCGCCGTCTATGCCGAAGTTCTTCGTGTAAAACAAGAAGAATTAGAATTGGTCGCTGAGAAAAGAGCTGAAATCAATCAACAAACCGTAGCAAAATTTGAAGTCCAAAGAGCCAAAGCTGAAAAAACAAAATCAGGTTTGCAGTATCTGATAACTGAAAAAGGAAGTGGCCCTAAAGTGACATCCAGTTACCAAGGAATCGTAGACTATGCGGTTTATTTTGAAGACGGTCGCTTGTTGGAAACGAGTAAAATGGAAACAGCCAAAGCGCTTGACTTACTTGATAATGCCCGTGCTGCCGCTGGAGGATACCAACCCATCCCTGTGAATGTTTCTGATACTGGACAAATGATTGTTGGATTTAAAGAAGGACTGCGTAAACTCCGTCAAGGAGACAAAGCAACTCTCTTTTTACCTTTTGACATTGCTTATGGTGATCGGGGATCAAGAGGGATCCCACCCAAATCCAATCTTATTTTTGAAATTGAAGTGGTTGAAGTCCTGAAAGACTAAATACCCATGAGACATACAACCACTGCGATACTGGTTCTTTCTTGGATCCCGCAGTGGCTTTTTTTGTGGTGGTGTCAACAACACCCCGAGTGGGTAGATCGCTACTACACCCAAGGATTATATCCCTGGTGGCAATTCTTCCGAACTTATTTTGTAGAACGCTTGGTCTTTTCATTTGGTGATTTATGCTACTTGGGGTTGTTCTTGGGTGCATTGTTCTTTATCTATTCGAAAGGAAAATCTCTTTTTTTAAAACCTTGGGAGTACTTCTTTCAGAGCTTAGGAATTTTAGCGCTTATCCATTTGTTCTTTCAATTGAGTTGGGGGCTTAATTACCATCAAAGCAGCATGGCGTCTCAACAAAACATTACACTAGAGTACAGTGAACAGGCTTTAGTGGAAACCATTGACACGCTACTTTTTCGAATCAATAGTTTGCACAACAGCTTAAGTAAGTCGGACAGTGTAACTGTAGACTTTCCACTAGAAAAAGAAGACTATCTTCGGCTTTTGGATGCTCCTTCCACCAAAACCTCACTATGGAGCCTACCACTAAGCTATATGGGTTATGCTGGTTACCTCAACCCTTTTACCGGAGAAGCACAAGTAAACGGCAGACTTCCTACTCTATCTTTCATCCTCACAGCAGCCCATGAAAAAGCGCATCAACAAGGAATAGCTGCTGAAGAAGAAGCAAATTTTCATGCTTTTACAACCACCTATAAGCACCCAAATTCTTACATCCGCTATGCGGCTTTTAGCTTTGCTTTAAGGTATTGTTGGAGTACGCTTCATCAACTCCACCCCAAAAGAGCCGAAATCTATAAACAAAACCTACACCCTGGCATCATAAAAGAATACCAACAGCAACAGGACTTCTGGAAGGCCTATCAAAACCCCCTCCAACCTTTGGTGAATAAAATTTATGATCGGTTTTTAAAAGCCAACGGTCAAGCAGCCGGAAGAAAATCCTACAGTCAAGTGGTAGCCCTTTTGGTTGCCAATCGTCAAAAACTCTAAAGAGCTCTATTAGATAAAGATTATTACCTTTATTTTTTGAAAAATTCATATATGAAAAATTATCTATTAGGTGTCTTTCTAATGATGAGCCTAAGTGTTGTGGGTCAAACCTATTACCCCACCAATTTGGGAACCAAGACAAAAGAAAGTCATTTTCAGGCTTTTACTGAGCTTACTTTACATCCTCAACCGGGAGAAACTATTGAAAATGGGACTTTATTGATTCGGGATGGAAAAGTGGTGGCTGCTGGTAGTCAAGTAAAAATTCCTGAGAATTCGGTAGTTCGTTCCCTTCCTGGTCAACACGTATATGCTTCGTTTATTGACTTATACACTAGCTTTGGAATAGATGAAATTGATCCCAAAACGACTCGGGGTCGAAGCACTCAATATAAAGCCAACCAAGAAGGGGGCTATTGGAATGATCATATCCTTGGCGACTACCAAGCCATTTCAGATTATTCTTACAACGAAAAAGAAGCAAAAATTTATCGCGAAGCTGGTTTTGGTATTGTGAATACCCATAGAGAAGACGGAATACATCGAGGCACAGGAGTCCTTGTAGCACTCACAGATGAAAAGTCGGAAAACGATCGAATACTTCTTTCACAATCCGCTGCTTATTATTCGTTTAGTAAAAGCAAACAATCCAACCAATCCTATCCCAGTTCTGTGATGGGAGCCATGGCCTTACATCGTCAAGTATATCATGACGCCAATTGGTATAGAACTGGAAACAGTCCAACCAAAGATTTAGACTTGGAAGCGGTATTGAATCAAAGGTCGCTACCGAAAATTTTTGAAGCCAACAATAAATTAAATGTGCTCCGCGCTGCAAAAGTTAGCACCGATCTTAAAGAGAATTGGATCATTAAAGCGAGTGGTCAGGAATTCGAACATCTAAACAGTTTGAAAAGCTATGGCAATAGTTTGATTTTACCATTGAATTTTCCCAAGCCGTATGATGTTAGCGATCCAGCCCTTTTAGAAAAAATCACCTTAGGACAAATGCGCGATTGGAATCAAGCTCCTACCAATCCTGCCAAGGTGGCAGCCGCTAAAATTCCATTTGCTATCACTATGGATGGAGCAGACAGTCCCGATACTTTTATTGAAAACCTACGTCGCGCTGTGGCTTATGGATTGTCAGAAAAACAAGCGCTTGCTTCACTAACCACAGTTCCTGCCAAATTGATCGGACAAAGTGAGTCTTTAGGGATAATTAAACCCAAAGCATGGGCTAACTTTATCATCACTTCAGGGCCTTTTTTTGAACTGGATTCCAAAATTTTGGACCATTATGTCAAAGGGAACCGTCACCGTATCAATGACGCTAAGCAGTTGGATTTGGATGGAACCTATACTCTTCAATTGGATACTCATGCTTTGGAACTAGAACTTGAAAACAGTACCCAGGAAGAAGAAATTGAACTCACCGTAATGGAGGGAGAAGTGGAATGGGAAAATACCATCAAATACGAAGATGGACAACTGAATATAACTTTAAGTAATGCCGAAGGTCTGTCTGCAATACTCGAAGCCAAGGTAAAGCAACCCGGTATGTTAAAAGGAACAGGAATTGGTTTTGTTGGAGACCCCATACAGTGGAACGCCTCGCTTAAAGAAGAGGAAAATAAAGAACGCTTTTTGGTCTTCAAACCAGCCACTACTTCCTATCCCAATAATGGATTTGGATTTAAAAAAAGACCGCAGCAAGTCCGTATATTATTTAAAAACGCAACCGTTTGGACCAATGAAGTAGAAGGTGTTTTGTCCAATGCTGATGTTCTGATTGGCAATGGGAAAATCATTGCCGTGGGAACCAATCTCAGCGATACAACAGCAACTGTGATCGATGCCACTGGAAAACATATCACGAGTGGTATCATTGATGAACACTCACATATTGCCGCCTCCAGCATTAATGAGGGGGGTCACAATTCTTCTGCTGAAGTGACTATAGAGGATGTTGTAGACCCAGACGACATCGATATTTATCGTAATCTTGCAGGAGGAGTAACGACCATCCAGATTCTACACGGCTCTGCCAATCCTATTGGGGGACGGTCTGCAATAATCAAATTAAAGTGGGGCGAAACAGCTGAAAATATGTTATTTCCCAATGCAGATCCCTTTATCAAATTTGCCTTGGGAGAAAATGTGAAACAATCCAACTGGGGCAGTTACAATCGTTTCCCTCAAACCCGAATGGGCGTGGAACAAGTATTTGTGGATTATTTCCAACGGGCTAAAGAATACGGAACAGAATGGACACAATACAATCAATTATCAGCTCGTCAGAAAAGATACACAACCCAACCGCGCTACGATATAGAAATGGAAACCCTCTGGGAAATTTTAAGAGGTGATCGTTTTATCTCATGCCATTCCTATGTTCAAAGTGAAATCAATATGCTGATGAAAGTCGCGGAACGTTTTGGTATTCGAATCAACACCTTCACTCATATTCTAGAGGGCTATAAAGTGGCTGATAAAATGGCAACTCATGGGGCTGCGGGGTCTACCTTCTCCGATTGGTGGGCCTATAAATATGAAGTAAAAGATGCGATTCCCTACAATGGAGCAATTATGCACCGTGCGGGAGTCAATGTAGCTTTCAACTCCGATGATTCAGAAATGTCTCGACGCTTAAATCAAGAAGCTGCAAAAGCAATCAAATACGGTGGAATTTCTGAAGAAGATGCCTGGAAATTTGTAACCCTAAATCCAGCTAAAATGCTACACTTAGACGATCGTATCGGAAGTCTTAAAGCCGGAAAACATGCCGATCTGGTTCTTTGGACCGATCATCCCATGTCTGTTTATACAAAAGCAGAAAAAACACTAGTAGATGGAATTGTCTATTATGATGCGGAACGCGCCAAAACACAACTGGAAAAAATCGCTGAAGAAAAGAAAGAACTGATTGCCCAAATGGTTCAAGCTGCTAACAATGGTATGACCACACAAGCACCGATGAATCCACAGAAAAGAGAATTCCACTGTGAAACCCTTGACTAAAAAATTACAATGAAAAAAATCATATTATTAAGCCTGTTAGTGCCCTGTTTGATTCAAGCTCAACAAACTCCTGCTCCACCTCAAAACGAATCGATACTAATCAAAGGTGTTACTGCTCACATCGGTAACGGAGTTGTGATCGAAAACGCCGCAATCGGTTTTGACAATGGAGTGATCACTTATGTAGGTGCTACAGGGTCTGCTCCCTCAGGCTATGACCAGACTATTGAAAGCGACGGACAACACGCCTATCCGGGGTTTATTGGAATGAATACCACCTTAGGCCTTGTAGAAATTGATGCTGTTCGTGCGACGGATGATGAAGACGAACTTGGAGAAATGCTGCCCCATATTCGAGCTGCTATTGCTTACAATGCTGAGTCTCAAGTGGTAGAAAGCGTCCGCCCCAATGGAGTATTAATGGCTCAAGTAGCCCCACGAGGAGGCCGTATCTCCGGAAGCTCTTCGGTCATGCAACTTGATGCTTGGAATTGGGAAGATGCCTTGATGAAAGCCGATGAAGGAATTCATCTGCATTGGCCCAATCCCTTTTATCGTGGCCGTTGGTGGTTGGGTGAAGATCCTACTCTCAAACGAAATGATTCATACACCAAAGAAGTACAATCCATAGCAGATTATATGACCAAAGCTAAAGCCCATAGGGAAAAGCAAAATCCAAAACACCTTCCATATACCGCCATGAGCGGATTATTTGATGGAAGCAAAAGCCTCTATGTGCATGCCGACTACGGCGAACAAATTGAAGAAAGTATCGATCAACTAATGGGATGGGGTGTCAAAAAGATTGTCCTTGTGGGAGCACACGAAGCCCCGAAACAATTAGACCTGCTAAAACAACATGACATTCCAGTGATAATACCTAGGCCTCATCGGCTTCCGTACAATGAGGATGAAGCACTAAAAAGTACCTTTACGCTTGGAACAAAACTCGTAGAGGCAGGTATTACTGTTGCCATTGAAATGAGCGGTCGCATGGAACGAATGAATACTCGAAACTTACCTTTCTATGCTGGGAGTTTTGCTGCCTACGGGGTACCTTACGAAAAAGCCGTTGCCTTACTCACCTCTAATCCCGCTAAAATATTGGGATTGGAAAATGAGATAGGAACTCTTGAAGCAGGCAAAAGAGCCACCTTTTTCCTTTCCAAAGGAGATGCGCTGGACATGCGAACCAATATTTTGAGCCATGCGTATATTGATGGCAGGGCTATTAGTTTAGAGAGCCATCAGACCGAATTGTACCAGCGCTACAGCGAAAAAGTAAATTGACTGGAAATTCCAATACAAAAAAATCAACAAAAGGGGCGTGTCAAACACGCTCCTTTTTTTTAGATCTTTACCAAAATGATGGAAGTAAAAAAGATACAAAGCCGTCAAAACGAGGCATATAAAAAGTTGGCTCGACTCTTTCAAAGACCGAGAGAACGCAAAAAAACAGATAGTTTTGTCGTTGAGGGGCGACGAGAAATTGAACGCGCTTTGGTCAATGGGTATGAAAGAATGCAATGTTGGTTTCGAGAAGAATCTGTCCAACCCATCAGTGATAAATGCGCTGTTTTTGAACTGAAAAAAGAACTTTTTGATGCACTCAGTCAACGCAGTGGAAACGAGAATGAAATAGCTGTTTTCAAAACACGGCATTGGAGGCTTGAGAATCTATACTTAACACCAAAATCAAAAATACTGGTCGCTGAAGCCCCAGAAAAACCAGGAAACATTGGTGCTCTTATGCGAACAGCTGCTGGGGCGGGGATGGATGCTGTTTTCATTGCCAACCCCAAAACGGACTTATATAATCCCCAAAGCATTCGCAACAGTTTAGGAGGCATTTTTTCAATTCCAGTAGTATTGGATTCTTCAGAAAAAATGATTGCCTATTTAAAGAATCATTCTTTTTTTATAGCCGCAGCAGTTTTGAATAACAACAGCATAAATTACACGGACTGTGAGTACAAGGCACCCTGGGCTATTGTAGTTGGAACCGAGGCTGAAGGCCTGCAGGCACAGTGGCTAGAGGTGGCAGATGCCTGTATTAGCATTCCCATGCAACCTCCCATTGACTCGCTTAACGTGTCCGTTGCTGCAGGAATTTTAATCTACAGCGCATTGGAATAGCAAGGATTTGACACGAAATTGGTACCTTAGTGTAGGATGATAGCTATTGACACAGAAAAAGAGAATAAAGAAATTGCACAGCAGTATAAAGAACTATTGCGCGTTAGCTATCAAACACTTTCTAATGCTGACAAAAAGCTAATTCGCACCGCATTTGATACAGCGGTTGATGCCCACAAAACCCAACGTAGAAAAACGGGTGAGGCCTATATATTCCATCCTATAGGTGTTGCCAAAATTGTAGCAGAACAAATAGGCTTGGATGCCACTTCCATTGCAGCCGCCCTACTCCACGATGTCGTGGAAGATACCGACTATACGCTTGATGATTTGGAGCGCTTAGTCGGCAGCACCGTTACCCGAATCGTTCATGGCTTGACCAAGATATCTCACCTTAAAAAAGATAAAGACGTTTCGTTGCAAGCAGAGAACTTCAGGAAAATGTTGCTAACGCTTCACGATGATGTCCGTGTGATTATTATCAAAATTGCGGATCGCCTTCACAATATGATGACACTAGACGGACTGGCCGAATACAAACAAGTGAAAATCGCTTCTGAAACCTTGTATATATATGCGCCCCTGGCCCATCGTATCGGATTATACAACGTCAAAACAAATTTAGAGGATTTGGGTTTCAAATACACCGAACCAGAGCAGTACGATCGGATTAAAATTAATATTGAAGAAGATAAAGTCGTTCAAGACGCCTATATCGAATCATTCACCAATTTGGTTCATGACGCACTCGATAAAGAATTACCAAAATATGAAATAAAAGGGCGAAGCAAATCGATTTTTTCGATCCACAAGAAAATGCTAAAACAAAATGTACCCTTTGAGCAGATTTTTGACAAGTTTGCCATTCGTGTTATCTATAAATCGAATCCCGCTGAAGAGAAATTTATCGCTTGGAAAATATACTCAATAATCACGGATCATTTTGTTCCTAACCCAACGCGACTTAGAGACTGGATCACTGCGCCCAAATCCACAGGCTACGAAGCCTTACATATTACCGTAATGGGGCCCGATCAAAAATGGGTGGAAGTACAAATCCGTTCTGAACGAATGCACGAAATTGCTGAAAGAGGCTACGCAGCGCACTACAAGTACAAACAAGGAGAACAAAAAGAAATTGGAATAGAAACCTGGTTGGATCGATTACAGGAGGTGCTAGAAAATAACAATACAGATGCTGTTGATTTTGTACAGGATTTTAAACTGAATCTCTATTCGAAAGAAATTTTTGTATTCACTCCTAAAGGGGAATTAAAATCGCTCCCTAAAGGGGCAACAGCTCTAGATTTTGCTTTTCATGTACATACAGAAATTGGGATTAAAACAAGAGGTGCGCGTGTCAATAACAAATTGGTTCCTCTGAGTTATCAGTTAAAAAGTGGCGATCAGGTAGATATTATTACGTCAGATAGTGTTAAACCCACCGCCAACTGGATAGATTTTGTAATTACTTCTAGGGCTCGCTCCAAGATCAAATCCTCACTTAATGAAGAGAAAAAGCGAATCGCCTCAGAAGGTAAAGAATCCCTTCGACGCAAACTCAAACATCTAAAAGTCACGATGGACGACAAATGCCTCCGTTACATGGTAAGGTATTTTAAAGTAAATACGTCGCAAGATTTATTTTATAAAGTGGGGGTTGGCAAGCTGAGTAATAAAGACATCAAGAATTTTGCAGGCGATTACACCAATACCTTCTTGACCTTTTTTAAAAAACGAATTAGAAATTTTCAAAAAAGGACAGGGCAAGCCAAGAACACGCAACCCATTCCCAACTATGACAAATTGGTGTTTGGGAAAGAAAAAGAAATGCTGGCGTATAGCCGAGCCCATTGTTGCAATCCCATTCCAGGAGACCCTGTTTTTGGTTTTGTCACTGTGGGAGACGGGATTAAAGTACATCAGAAAGATTGTCCCAATGCCATTGCCTTGAATGCCAACTATGCCTATCGCATCATTGATGCACGTTGGATGGACTCCTCCGCAGAGGAGTACTCTGCAAAGTTAATTTTATCTGGAATTGATAATATGGGACTAGTCAACGAAGTAACCCAGCTTATCTCCAACACCATGCATGTTGATATCAGTAAAATATCTTTTGAAGCAGAAGACGGAGTTTTTGAAGGCAGAATTAGTGTTCGTGTCAAAAATAAAACCATCCTCAAAAAGTTAGTAGATCACTTAAAGAAGCTTCAAGGAATTGAAAAAGTGATTCGGGATTAAGGGAGATACCTTATATTTGTTTTATGGCAACTCAGACCAAAAACCCACAAGAAATTGTAAAGGAGGTATTTGTTAACTACCTCAACAAGCATGGCCACCGCAAAACTCCAGAGCGTTTTGCCATCCTTTACGAAATATACGACAGTCAAGAGCACTTTGATATCGAGTCGCTCTATTTGAATATGAAAAATAAAAACTATCGTGTAAGTCGAGCCACACTCTACAACACCATTGAACTTCTTTTGGAATGCGGACTTGTTCGAAAACATCAGTTTGGTGGGTCCAACCAATCGCACTATGAAAAGTCATATTTTGATCGACAACACGACCATATCATTTTCACCGATTCTGGTGAAGTTAAAGAGTTCTGTGACCCACGTATTCAACAAATAAAAAAAACTATTGAGGACATCTTTGATATCGAAATTCACAACCATTCTTTATACTTTTACGGCACTAAAAAACAAGACACCAATTAGCAACACACCCCTATGGTAGATTTATTACTCGGCCTGCAATGGGGCGATGAGGGCAAAGGAAAAATAGTAGATGTTCTCACCCAGTCCTATGATATTATTGCCCGTTTTCAAGGGGGACCCAATGCGGGTCATACCCTTGAGTTTGAGGGGCACAAACATGTTCTCCATACAATTCCCTCTGGAATTTTTCATCCCACAGCAATCAATCTCATCGGTAATGGAGTGGTTATTGATCCTGTGATCTTTAAAAAAGAAATCGAAGGACTGTCTAGTTTTGAAATCGACTTTACTAAAAAGCTTTTAATCTCCAAAAAAGCTCATCTGATATTGCCCACACACCGATTGTTGGATGCTGCCTCTGAAACAGCTAAAGGAAAAGCAAAAATAGGATCTACGCTTAAAGGGATTGGCCCCACCTATATGGATAAGACGGGACGTAATGGCATTCGTGTGGGGGATATCCTTGCGGTTAACTGGGAAGATCGGTACCAAGCTCTTGTAAAGAAGCACATTCGGCTTCTTAAAAACTATAAAGTTGATTTGGAATACGATTTGAAAGAAATGGAAAAAGATTTCTTTTCGAGTTTAGACAGCTTAAAGCAATGCCAGATTGTTGATAGTGAAAACTATCTTCATCAAGCACAAAAAGCGGGAAAGAAAATTCTTGCAGAGGGCGCACAAGGCTCTCTATTGGATGTTGATTTTGGCACTTATCCTTTTGTAACTTCTTCCACAACAACTGCAGCAGGAGCCTGTACAGGGCTTGGAATTGCACCCAACACAATCCAAGATGTATTTGGAATTTTTAAAGCCTACACTACCCGAGTAGGAAGCGGGCCATTCCCAACCGAATTATTTGATGAGAACGGAGAACGGATGGGAAAAATAGGACATGAATTTGGGGCTACTACAGGACGGGCCAGACGCTGTGGATGGTTGGATTTGGTAGCTTTAAAATACGCTATACGTGTGAATGGAGTCACGCAATTGATGATGATGAAAGGAGACGTACTCTCTGGTTTTGCCTCCCTAAAGGTATGTACCGCATACAACACCTCGGATGGTCCGGTTGCTCATCTTCCATTTGATCTTTCAGATCCCAGCATCCAGCCCATTTGGAATGAAATCGATGGTTGGGAAGAAGACTTGACCGCCATGACCAATGAAACAGAATTTCCAGTCAATTTTAAATCCTACATCGATTATTTAGAAAAAGAACTGGAAACCCCTATTAAAATTGTTTCCGTTGGACCCGATCGCAAACAAACCATTTTCCGCTAAACATACTGGATTATGAAATCCTTGTTTTCTTTTGGTCTCAGTTTGCTTGTGACAACTTTCTCATGGGCTCAAGAGACTAAAATTATTGAAATCCAAAAAGCAGGAAGTTCCCAACAAGATCAAGAACGATTTCCAGGAGCAACAATCCTACTGAGCGACACCTCACAAAGGGTTCATCTATTTCATGAAGGGGCTCTGGTTGTCTCTGACCGTGCTTATTTTTACGCTAAACGCAACTTTTTTAAAGCGCAAGGAGAGGTTGTTTTTACCCAGGGAGATAGCCTCAAGCTGACGTGTCAATTTATAGAGTATGAAGGAGGAACACGACAAGCCAAAGCCTGGGGAAAAGTTGTCCTAAAAAAACCAGACATGACTTTAGAGACGGATACTTTGTATTTGGATCGGATCGCCAATAAAGCCTTCTACAATAGCTATGGAAAAATAGTAGATGAAGAAAGTACCTTGACAAGTAACAGAGGCATCTATTTTATGGATGAGAACAAATATCGTTTTCTCTACAACGTCAAAATCGATAACCCAGAATACAAAGTCAATGCGCAACAGCTAGACTATTTTACAGAGGTGGATTACGCCTATTTCTATGGACCCTCAACCATAGAAGGAATAGATTACACCATATTTAGCGAACGAGGGTTCTATAACATGAAAGCTCAAAAAGGAAATTTTGAAAAAAATGCACAAATTGATTATGACGGGAAGATAATTAATGGAGACAGTCTCTATTTTGAAAATGAAAAAGAATATGCTTCTGGAACCAATCGGGTTCGTATACTGGATACACTAAATCAATCCCTTATTCAAGGACATTACGGTGAAATATTTAAAGCTAAGGATTCTGCCATCATTACCAGAAGAGCTGTGGCAACAAATATTATTGAAAATGATTCTCTCTTTATCCATGCCGATACCCTCATCGCAACTGGACCAGATACCCAAAGAATTCTTCGTGGTTTTTACGATGTGAGAGTACTGAAGTCTGATATGAGAGCCAAGTCAGACTCCATTTATTTTAATGAAACCAATGGTCGAATACGATTGTACAAAAAGCCATTGACCAATAGAGAAAAAAGGGTGTTTACAGAAAAAGACCTTACCGGACGTAATCCTGTGATGTGGTTTGGCAATAGTCAAATGTCTGGAGACGAAATCGAGCTGCTATCTAACTTGCAAACCAAAAAATTGGATTCTCTGAAAATTCGAGGAAATGTATTCGTCATTGAAAAAGACTCTTTAAGCGACGATGGTTTTAATCAAATAAAGGGGGGATTGCTAAATGGTAGTTTTGAAGAAGGTGGTCTAGAAAACATCTATGTAGAGAAAAATACCCAAGTTATTTATTATCTCTATTCAGATGAAGACAATGAGCTTATTGGGATCAATAAAACATTGTGTAGTGCCTTAGAAATGCAAATGGGAGACGATGGCATTGAAAACATCACTTTTTTGGTCAGCCCTGGAGGCGATGTCTTTCCAGAATTCAAAATTGACCCCAATGAAAGAATATTTAAAGGGTTTCTTTGGAGGGATGAGGAACGTCCTAGAAGAAAGATTGATTTATTCAGTCAAGAAGACTTGGAGCTCATCCTACCTAAAATAAAAGGAATTTCTTTACCTGAAGAATTCAACGCTCCCCAAGAATGATAGCAGATTTTCTCCAATATCAAGCACGAACTACTCCCAATCCTTTAGGGATAGAAATCGCTAAAGCCAAGGGAAGCTATATATGGGATGAAAAAGGCAATAAATATCTAGACTTTGTTGCGGGAGTCTCGGCTTGCAGCTTGGGACATCGTCATCCAAGAGTCGTTCGAGCGTTGCGTCGTCAAAGTCGTAAATATTTGCACGTAATGGTATATGGGGAATTTGCCCAAGGCCCCTCCGTTCGCTTATCGAAAAAACTTATCAATGCCCTCCCCCAGCCCCTTGAACAAGTCTATTTAACCAATTCAGGAACCGAAGCAATCGAAGGGGCGCTCAAAATGGCGAAACGATATACCGGACGAGACGAATTAATTGGTGCATTGAATTCCTACCATGGAAGTACCCACGGTTCATTGAGTCTGACCGGTTATGAAGAAATTAAAAAAGGATACGGACCCCTGCTCCCCAACGTTGATTTTATTCGGTTTAATGCCGAAGAAGATCTTCATAAAATCGGCCACAAAACAGCGGCAGTAATTCTTGAGACCATTCAAGGAGGAGCTGGGTTTATACAGCCTGAAAAGGACTACCTAAAGGCCGTTAAGGAACGTTGTGAAGCTACCGGGGCATTGCTCATTTTAGACGAAATTCAACCCGGCTTTGGGCGAACTGGAGCCTTATTTGCCTTTATGAATAGTACTATTGTTCCTGACATCCTTGTCATGGGCAAAGGCATGGGCGGAGGGGTTCCTATTGGGGCCTTTGCCAGCTCCAAAGAGATCATGGAATGC
>MDTB01013101.1_pt1 | contig 25646 bp, 27 predicted proteins | sample 811161 | NCBI WGS metagenome assembly MDTB01 (sample SAMN05326650, study PRJNA326480) | marine metagenome | isolation source: seawater | place: Mediterranean Sea | collected 2009
CTGGCAATGTCCTACTCTTCCGTGTCTTAAGACAAAGTACCATCGGCGCAGAAAGGCTTGACTTCCGAGTTCGGTATGGGATCGGGTATGACCCTTTCGCAATAATCACCAGGCAGGATGATTTACACAAATTTTATAAAAATGTAAAGATAGAAATCAATCTATTTAAACCTAAATTTTATAATAGTATAAATAGCAATAATGCCATCAAAAAATGTGATTTTTTTTCCTTCGTCATAATTTCTACCTTTATAAGAAATTGGAAGTTCGATAATTTTAATTTTTTGTCTTGAAATTTTTGTTGTTAGTTCTGGACAAAAACTAAAATCATTATGTTCAAGGGATATTTTTTTTAGTATATCAACACTAAAAACCTTATAACACGTGTGTGCATCAGTGAGATTTTGAGTATTCAGGATATTAGAAAAGATTGTTAAAGTATGATTCATCAAAACTCTAAAAAGAGAATAAAAGCCACTATTTAAATTATATCGGCTTTTGCTGGATAAAACTCGTGAACCATAAACAACTAAAGACCTATTTTCTTTTATTGGTTTTACCAATTTTTGATAATCTTTAGGATGATATTCTAAGTCTGCATCCTGAATAATAATAATTTGACCAGTTATGTATTTTAAAGCTGTTTGAATTGCTTTACCCTTTCCAAAATTTTTTTTATGATAAATTACTTTAATTAATTTGTTTTTAATTTTTTTTAATATTTTTTTTGTACCATCTGTAGATCCATCATCCACAATAATTATTTCTTTATTTTTAATTTTTGAATGTGAAAAGATTCTTCTAATCATTATACTAATTGTTTTTTCTTCATTATAACAAGGAATAATTATACTTAATTTCATAAAGTTATTTTTAAAATTAAATTTGATCTGAAACCAAGAAAATATGAAAATTTTATTTCATAATTTTTTAAATTAAGATCAAAACACATTTTTTTTATTTGACTTTTAGTAAGAAGATTAAGGTTCTCTTCCTGACTTAAAAAATTCTCTCCGAAGAATTTTAATATTTTTCTAAACAAGTTAATTGGAAGGAAGTGCAATAAAGGGATCTTCGTATGCATTTCAATTGGAAAATAACGATAAGGAGTAATAATAAATATATTTTTACGTGAAACACGAACACACTCTTCTATAAATTTTGATTGCTGCTCATTTGACCCAACATGTTCAAGTACTGCATTTGAAAAAACTATATCAAAAGAATTTGCTTCAAAATTCATTTTTTTTCCATCTCCAACTACAGTTGTTAATTTTGGGTAATTTTTTTTTACTAAGTCTAAATCTTGGTCAGAAAGACAAGTTATATTATTTTTATAAGGATAATTTTTTATAAAAATATTATCATAGTCATTATTTACATTTGCTGATCCAATATCTAAGACTTTAGTATTTTGGTCAAAATAAATATCATTTTTAAAAATATTATAAAATATATTTCGTTGCTTAATTAAAATTTTCTTAAAAAAAATTTGCAATTTATTAAATTCATATGCGTAATTTTTTTTTAAATTATTCATTTTTTTCTAGTATGTTTAAAATAAAAAATATTTCTTCTCTTTAATAACTTAAAATCACTTAGGTATTCTGTAACCAATAAATTATCACCATTATAAATTAATAAATATTTATCATCATAGATTATATATTCAAAACCATCTCTATTAATTTTTTTATAATGTTGAGTAAAATCACCTGGAAGATATTTATAGTCAAAATTGAAATCTATACTATCATAATACCTAATTAGTTGTGTTAAATTTAATACTGCGATAAAAATAATTATTGCAAATCTTTTAGATATTTTAAAAAATTTAAAATTAAACAAATACAAAATTATTGAAATTTCAAAAAACAACAAAGTCCAAACATATGGAGTACCATATCTTTGCTCTGGTGCTGAAAAATACCAAATTATAACTAAAGAAATACAAAGTATGAACAATATAAAAAAAGGTTTTAGTCTATTATTTTTTAAAAATAAGAAAATAGTTACAGGCATAAACAATAAGGCTAGAATTAATGGCGGCCAATTAGTTATTAAAGCGATGGATAAATCTTTTTCTTTTTCCCAATTATAAATAGAAGCACCCTCTATTAATGTTGGGCCTAGAGTAGTAGCAACGGACCATGATTTATCCAGACTAATCCAATTATCGAAATAAGTCACTGGATAAAAAAAATAACCACTTTTTATGTAGTTTAGATACAAGAAAGGTAAAATAACTAATAAAGAAACTATAAATAAATATTTAAAATAAAAAATGAAATTTAAATTTGAATGAATATAACAAATATAAATAACAACTAAGAAAATTAAAAATGAATAGATTGTAAGTGAAAATATGATTGAAGGCAAAAAAACTGATATAATTAATATTAATAATATTTCGTATCGATTAAAATTTTCAATATTTTTTAACAATAAATAAAATAAATAAATTGCAATTATTGTGAATATAAGAAAATGACTAGTATCAGCTTTGCTGATAATTAAAATAAATTTAAAGATAAGATAAAAACTTGTTAAAATAAAGATACTACTTAAATTTATATCTTTGAAATGAAAATTTTTATTTTTTACTAATACTTCAAAAAAAATTGTAAGAAAAAAAATAATAAATGTAGGAGTTAACACTGCCCACCCATTATTAAAGAATGGGTGAAAATTATAATATGCAGCATTTAGGTAGCTTACACCTGCATAACCATGTCTGGGATTTAATAACGCCAAACCTTCAACTGCTGGATAATTATTTATCCAATCAATATAATTTTTATGATAAAGATAAAAATCAGGTATATCAAGGTTAGTTGGATATTGAATTGATGTGGACTGAAGAAAAACAAAAATTATAAAAAAAATTGAGGATAAAAATTTATTCCCTAAAATTGTATCCTTTATGCTGAAATTTTTGAAATAAAAAAATAATATAATTGATAAAATTAGGTAAATAAAACTAGTTTGAAAATTTATCGGAAAAAAAATATAATGAATTTGTAGTATAATAGTTTGAAAGATGAACCCTAAAATAAAAATACTACTTAATGCTTTGTATTTGGTTGAAAGCAAAAAGTTTGCCAGATATCCAAAACCACTAATACCTAAAAATGCTATAATACATATTAATGAATTTAAAATCATGATGAAGGATTCAATAGTAGATTAATAATCAATGGTAAATCTTTGCAAATAATCATTTATTGTAATTTCCAAGCCGTTTTTAAGAGGTGTTTTTGCTTGCCATCCTTTTTTTTTTGCAAATGAATTATCTAAAAGTTTTCTATGAGTGCCTTTTAATTTTATTTTTTCATATTTGATATTTAATTTTACACCCAAATGCTTCATGATTAATTTAGCATAATCTTCTATGGAATATTCAACTCCAGATCCAATATTTATGTAGGATTTAGCTATTTTTTTTCCAAGAAAAAAAATACAAGCATCAGCAATATCATCAGCAAAAATTAATTCTCTTAATGTTCTTCCTGATCCCCAAATTTTAATATATGACTTTTTATTTTTCACAGCATCTATAATTTTTTTAATTAAAGCTGGAAAAAAATGGGACGATTTTGGATCATAATTATCTTTGATGCCATAAGCATTACATGGCATAAGGCATTTGTAATTTACCTTATATTGTTTGCTATAACTCTCGCATAAATTCAATCCAGCTATTTTTGCAACTGCATAAGGCTCATTAGTTTTTTCCAAATAGTTTGAGAGCAAATATTCTTCTTTTATTGGCTGTTTACTATTTTTAGGATAAATACAGCTTGATCCTAAAAAAATAAGATTTTTAACTCCAGACAAATAACTTCCATGAATAACATTATTTTGAATCGCTAAATTATCATAAATAAACTCACCTCTATAAGTATTATTCACTTTTATTCCACCTACTTTAGCAGCAGCAAGAATCACAGCATCTGGTCTAATTTTTTTAATATATTTAAAAACCTTTTTTTGATCTTTTAGATCAAGTTGTTTTTTTTCTATAGTAATGATTTTTTGATATTTTCTTTTTAATAAAGCTCTATGTATTGCAGAGCCAACCATCCCCTTATGACCTGCTAAAAAAATTTTAGAATCCTTTCTTATCATTGATAACTTCTTTTAACTCATAGCTTATCATATCATCTATAAGCTGATTTATATTTCGCTTAGGTTTCCATCTCAAGATTTTTCTTGCTTTTGATGCATCTCCAACCAAAGAGTCTACCTCTGCTGGTCTAAAATATTTTTTCCTACATTCTACTATACAGTTATTATTTTGGTCATATGCTTTCTCTTCAATTCCAGCTCCCTTCCATTTTATTTTTATATTAAGTTTTTTTGCAACCAAGTTTAAAAACTGTTTGATAGTATATTGTTTTCCTGTAGATATAACAAAATCATCTGGTTTCTTGTGTTGTAAAATTTTCCACATAGCTTCAACAAAATCACCAGCATGACCCCAATCTCTTTTTGCATACAAATTACCTAAAAAAAGTTTTTTTTGTTTATTATATTTAATTCTGCAAAGAGCTTTTACTATTTTTTTTGTTACAAATGTTTCTCCTCTCAAAGGACTTTCGTGATTGAATAAAATACCATTACTAGCAAATAGTTTATAAGACTCTCTATAATTGACTGTGATCCAATGAGAGTACAATTTTGCAACACCATATGGGCTTCTTGGGTAAAAGGGTGTTTTTTCTTTTTGTGGTATTTGTTCAACTTTACCAAACATTTCAGAACTTCCAGCTTGGTAAAATTTAATTTTCTTATCAACGATCATTATAGATTCCAAGATCCTCAATGTTCCAAGTGCAACTGTGTTTGTTGTAAACTCTGGCATTTCAAAAGAAACTGCCACATGAGATTGGGCTGCTAAATTATAAATTTCTTGTGGTTTAACTTTGGAAACAATATTCAATATAGAATTTGAGTCTGTCAAATCACCAAAATGGAGAAAGAAATTATTTTTTTTGTTACTTAATGGATCTTCATAGATATCATCAATTCTAGAAGTATTTAAAATTGAACTTCTTCTTTTAACGCCATGAACCTCGTAGTTTTTTTTAAGTAAATACTTTGCGAGATAAGAGCCGTCCTGACCAGTGACTCCAAATATTATCGCTTTTTTTTTTCATTAATTTAGTTATACCAAAATAAAATTAATAGCTAATGTTAATTATTATAAATCAATGTATTTTTTAATATATAATTATTTTATATGAAAAAAATTACAATTATAACTCTCACTCTTAATAGTGAAAACACAATATTAGATAACATTAAATCTGTAGATAACCAAAGTTATACAAATATAGAGCATATGTGTTTAGATGGTTATTCAAATGACCATACCATAAAAATTCTTAAAGAAAATAAAACCTCAAAAAGAAAAATAATTAGATTCAAAAAGACTGGAATTTATCCAGGTTTAAACAAAGCAACCAGTATTGCTAAAGGTGAAATTATTGGAGTTTTACATTCAGATGATTTATTTTTTAGTAAGAATGTAATTAAAAAAATTTTAAAGAAATTTGAAAATAATAAAGTCAACATTATTTATACTGACATTGTTATCGTAAAAAAAAATAATACTAAGAAAATAATAAGAAATTGGGTTTCTAATGACAGAGAGATTTCCAATAAAATTAAAAATAATGATTATTATAAACCTTTATTAAGTAATGGATGGATGCCGCCTCATACAGGGTTTTTTTTTAGGAAAAAACTTTTTAAAAAAATAAAGTATAATGCAAAATTTGAAATATCTGCAGATTATGACTTTATGATAAGACTACTGAATAAATTTAATGGTATTGTTTATTTACCAATAAGAAGTACAAAAATGAGAATTGGTGGTCAAAGTACGAAATTATCTAAACTGTTTAAAAAAACTAGTGAGGACTTTAAAATAATAAAAAAAAATAATTTAGGAAGTTATTTAACATTGTTAAAAAAAGTGTTATCAAAAGTTAATCAATTTTATTAAACTCACAATGAAAAGAAAAAATTTTCTAGAGAAACAAATAAAAAAATTTATTAATGTTAATTCTTCAATAATAGTTTTTGGAGGTGGACAAATGGAAAATGAAATATTTGAAAATAACAATTTTAAGAACGTCTCATTTTTAAATATAGATCATACAGATCTTTCAAATATTAAATTTAATAAAATAATTGCATCAATGAATAATAATAATTTAGAGAATAACTCATTTGATTTTGCAATTGCAAACGCATCAATACACCACTCTAGCAAACCACATTTAAGTATTTTAGAAATGTACAGGGTTGCAAAAGATGGTGTCTTAATATTAGAGGGAAATGATAGCTTATTAATGAATATCGCAACTAAATTAGGTTATTCTGAAATTTTTGAAAAGTCAGCGATACAAAATAATACAGGGGGTGTTGATAATTCAAGTATTCCAAATTTTATATACAGATGGAATGAAAAAGAAATTTACAAATTAATTAGCTCTTATAAGCCTGATATTAATCATAGAATAATTTTTGATTATAGTTACGACCTTGGTAATGTTTTAAAGCAAGGAAATTACCTCACTCTTATCATAAAATTTATTTTTAAAATATTTTTTAAATTATTCAAAAAGCAACAAAATCTTATGAGTATTTACATTAATATAAAAGATTCAGTTGTGAGATAAATTTTTTTGATCTTTATAGTATTCAATAGTATTTTTTAGACCAACTTCAAAAGAAAATTTATTTCTAAAATCAAAATTTTTAAAAAACTTATATGGGTTAAGTTTATAAATTTTATCATGTCCTTTTCTATCCTCAACATGAGTGATTAAAGTTAAATAATTTTTTGAATTAACATTTTTTTTATTAAATAGATTGCATATTTTTTTAGCTAAATTTATATTTGATATAAATTTATTACCAGGAATATTATAACTTTGATTAACTTTCTTTGAAGTACCAATTTTTAGAATTGCTCTAGCATTATCCATAACATATATCCAATGTCTCTTTTGCTTACCAGGTCCATAAATTGGAATTTTTTTATTTGAAATACAATTTGAAATAATTTTTGGTATGAATTTTTCCTTATTTTGTCTTGGACCAAAGTTATTGGAACTGTAAGTAATGTTATAATTCACACCATATGTTCTAGACCAACTTGTAACAAGATGATCAGCTGCGGCTTTTGAGGCCGAATATGGTGAGCTAGGATTATAAACAGTATTTTCGTTAGATGAGTTTTTTTTAAATCTATCGCCAAAAACTTCATCTGTAGAAATTTGGATAAACTTAATTTTTTTCTCTAGTTTAAGATCAATTATATTCTTAAGAATATTGTATGTTCCACTTACATTGGTATCTAGAAAAATTTTTGGTTTGGTTATTGAATTATCAACATGACTTTCTGCGGCAAAATTAAAAATAAATTTAGGTTTATATTTTTTAAGTATTTGATTAATTAAATTATAACTTAAAATATTTCCTTTAATAAATTTATAATTACTTATTTTTACTTTAGCATATTCTTTATTAGCAGCATAAGTTAGATTATCGATATTAACTAAATTAAATTTATTTGAATTAAATAATAAATCTAAAAAACTACTTCCTATAAATCCACAACCACCAGTAATTAAGATATTACTTTTCATTCAATATTTTTAAGATGTATTTTTTGTACTGGCCATTTACAAATCTCAAGTTACTATTTAACTTTTTTCTGTCTATCCATTTATTTCTATAAGCTATTTCTTCAATACAAGCAATTTGTTGCATATTTCTACTTTGAACATTGTAAATTAAATTTGAAATTTTTAATAAGTTATTTGGATTCCCTGCATCATACCATACGGTTCCTCTTCCAAGTTGGATTAGTTTTATTTTTTTTTGTTTAATAAAAATATTATTTATATCTGTAATTTCTAACTCTGATCTTTTAGATTTTTTAATTTTAATCGAAAAGTTTAAAACTTTGTTTGGATAAAAATATAATCCAATTGCAGCAATACTTGATTTAGTTTTTTTAGGCTTTTCTAAAATTTTATCTATTTTTTTTTTTTTAAATTGAATTACACCAAATTCATTTGGTTTATTAACTTTATAACCAAAAATAACTGCATTTTTTTTTCTTTTAATAATATTTTTTGCGTCTTTAAGTAATTCTACAAATCCATCACCGTATATTACATTATCTCCAAGAACTAAGCATACATCTTCTTTTCCAATAAATTTTTTGCCTATAGTAAAAGCTTCAGCAATACCATTTGGAATATTTTGTTGCGCATATTCAATTTTTATACCCAATCTATCTCCATCACCCAGCAATTCTTCAAATCTAGGTATATCTTTGCCTTTGGTTATTATCAGAACTTCTTTGATTTTAGCCATCATCAAAATTGACAATGAGTAATAAATCATTGGTTTATCGTAAATAGGCATAAGATGTTTGTTTATGCCATTTGAAATTGGAAGTAATCTTATACCATTACCACCAGCTAAAATAATGCCTCTCATAATTGTGTTAAAACTTATTCATAATTTTAGTTATTTTTAAAATATCTCTTTCGTTATGTATAGTGGATATTGGCAAACTTAGAATTGTATTATGAATTTCATTACTGATTGGATATTTTTCCTTTAATTTATCTTTGTTATATTTCTGCAAATAAGGTGGAATTGGATAATGAATAAGAGTAGATATTTTATTTTTATCTAAATATTTTATTAATTTTTTTCTTTCTTCAAATCTAATTGGAAAAATATGATACACATTATCACTATAATTGTTAACTTGCGGCTTTATAAATTTATCGCTCAAATTATTTAAATAAATTTTAGCTAATTTTTTTTTATGTGAATTAATTTTATTCAGTTTTTTTAATTTTAAATTTAAAAATGCTGCTTGAATTTCATCTAGTCTTGAATTAAGACCTACTAATTCATGGTTGTTCTTAGTTGTGGAACCATAGTTTCTTAATTTTAATAATTTATTAAAATAAAATTTTTTTTTAAGTGTAATTGCACCACCATCCCCTATCCCTCCTAGATTTTTTGTAGGATAAAAACTAAAGCAACCAAATTCACCAAATGATCCTGTTATTTGATTTTTATATTTTGCACCATGAGATTGAGCACAGTCTTCTATTAAAAATAAATTTTTTTTTTTGCAAATTGTAAGTATCTTATCCATATCACAAGGCTTTCCATATAAATGGACAATTAATATTGCTTTTGTATTTGAATTAATTTTCTTGGATATTAAATCAGGATCTATATTATAAGTGTTAATATTTGGCTCAACAAACACAGGTTTTAATCCTGCATTTATTACAGCAAATACAGCAGCGATATAACAGTTGGATGGAAGTATAACCTCTGAATTTTTTTCTAAATTAAGAGATTTTAAAGCTAATAGCAGTGCATCTAGACCGCTATTAACACCTAAACAATATCTAGAGTTATTAAATTTTTTAAAATTATATTCAAATTTAGATAAATTATTTCCCATTATAAATTTATCGTTTTTAAAAATGTTTTTTAGAATTTTAATATAGTCTGATAAAAATTCAGAATTTACTTTATTTAGGTTTTCGTAAAAAATTTTATTCATTATAGATATAATCTTTCTTACTAAAATATTCTGAAGCAACAATTAGTAATATAGTCCCTTTTCTAATCTCTGTCATTTTATGCCAGTCGTCAGGATATAAAATAATTCCTTTGTTAGGTTTATTTAAGTTATATTTTTTTTTAACTCTTTTTTTTTTATTGATCACTGTTAATTTGCAAGATCCACTTATACTAAGAATAAATTGAATATTTTTTTTATGTTTATGACCACCTCTGTCACTTTTTATATTGTTGATAAAATAAACTCTCTTAATTTTAAATTTAATTTTTTTTTCAATGACAGTAAGATATCCTGATGAATTTTTATATGTTGGTAAATAAATAGTTTTCGGCATTGAATTAATAAAATATATACACTAAAAATATATAATTAATAATAAGATCTAGTTAAGATATACTAATGTTTAAAAAACCGATCATAATTGCTGAAATTGGATGTAATCACATGGGATCCTTAAATCTTGCAAAAAAGATGATTGTGGCTGCTAAAAACTCAGGAGCTGATTATGTAAAATTTCAGAAGAGAGATAACAAGTATTTATTAGGAAAAAAATATTTCGAAAAGCATCCAATTGCTGAAAATTCGTTTGGTAAAAACTATGGAAAACATAGAGATTTCCTAGAATTTAGCTTTGAGCAACACAAGGAATTAATTAAATTTGCAAAAAAGAAACGAATTAAATATTCCACATCAGTTTGGGAAAAAAATTCTGCTATTCAATTTATTAAAATTCAAAACCAATTAGATTACATAAAAATACCATCAGCTTGTAACCTAGATTTTGAACTACTCAATGTAATTGCAGACAAATTTAAAAAGAAAATTCATATTTCATTTGGTATGACTAAAAAAAATGAGATTGAAAAGGTTTTAAAGTTTTTTAAAAAAAAAAGAAGATCAAAAGACTTAGTAATATATCAATGTTGTTCCAGCTATCCTTCTAAGTTTAAAGATATGAACTTATTGAACATAAAATTATTGAAGGAAAAGTATAAGAATTATTTCTATGAAGTCGGTTTTTCTGGACATCACCTTGGTATTTCAGCTGATATAGCGGCATATACTTTGGGAGCGAATATAATTGAGAGACATTTTACTCTAGACAGAACATTTAAAGGTACAGATCACGCAGCATCGCTTGAGCCAGAAGGTTTTAAAAAACTTTCTAGAGATTTAAACTCTGTATTTCTAACCTTAAATTACAATTTATCAAATAATTTATCTAAAGATGAATTAATAATGAGAAAAAAATTAAAAGTTTTTCGAAACTAATAATTTTGAAACGTTTGCAAGATCTTTTTTGGTATTTATATCGTAGTCAAAATTATTTTTTTGTAAAAAAGACAAAATATTTTTTCCAGTTACAGTATTTTTATTTAGTAATTTTGCTTTAAAGACATCAATATTTCCATTATGTTTATACCAGGTATTTAGTAAATGATCAGACTGATTTCCTAAAAAATCTTGCTTCAATGAATTTTTTTTAAATGAATAGTGGTTTTTTAGTAAATTTTTTTGGTTTAATTTATAATATTTCTCAAATTTAATATTTGTTTTAATTACTGATCTCACAGAGTCTATCTTATCGAAGTTTTTTTCCATTAACTTAATCATTTTGCTTATGTGACTAATTTTTCTTATGGGAAATGTAGGTCTTAAGTGAATATAAATATCTGTATAATATCCTAAATTCTCGTTTAACCATTTTTCATTATACCTGAAAACATCTAGATCACTTGAATAATCTTTTGATATTTTTTTTGGACGTAAGTAGAATATTTTTGCACCGTACTTTTTTGCTACTTTTGCATAATAACCACTGTCGGTTGATACTATTACATGATCAATATCTTTTATCTTTAAGGCTTGAGAAATTGTATAATAAATTAGTCTTTTTTTTCCAATTTTTATGATATTTTTATTTTTAATCCTTTTTGAACCAGAACGAGCAGGAATTAAAATAATTTTTTTAAAAGATTTTTTTTTAGACATATTTTTTTTTAAAAACTAAATATTGATAATTATAACCACCGATACCAGTGTAACAAATTTTATCTTCGATTAATGAATAATTAATACTGAGATTACTAATTATTTTTTTTTTGTTGAGTATATGTAAGGGGTATTTAGCAGGGTAAATTTTTTCTGGGATTACCTGTATTTTTATTTTCTCAGATATATCATTGTAGATAGGGGTTTCATCTATAATTAAAAAATCTGAATTAACTTGTAAAATTTTATTTAGGAATTCATAGGGTTTAACAAAATAATGTAGGGACGATTGTAATAATATAATATTAAATTTTTCATTAATAATCTGGTTAAGATTATGGCTAAATTTAATTTGTTTACTTGAATAATTTTTTTTCAAAAATAATACTAGTCGTTTTTTCTCATAAACTGTCCATTTTAAATATTTATTTTTTTTTAAAAGATTTATATTTTTAAAATATAAGGCTCCAGTGCCACCACCTACATCTAGAATTTTAATATTTTTTTTTGTTTATTTAATTTACTATAATATTTAATTATTAAATCATCATTGATAAAATCATTTTTTTTTAATAATAAGCCATCTCTTTCATAATAAAGACTATTTTTTAAACTTTTTAAGAAATTATGTTTTATTTTTTCAAATATTATTTCTGAGTCATATCCTTTATTACATTTATTTATAGCTTGACCCCACGATGTAAAGTTACCCTTAAGATAAATTTTATTACTTATTTTTAATAAAAAATTTGTAATATTTTTATGAATTAATAGTCTTAAAATAAAAATAATTTTAATCATTAAAAATTTTATAATATATTTTTTGTAGATAATTTTTTTCTGTATTTTTAAAGTATTGTTTAAATTTTTTTCTAGCAAGCAAACTTTCAGATATTTTTTTAGATTTAAAAATTTTAAACTTACTTATAAATTTAGAATTCAAATCATACTTCAATACCGTATTTTTTCCAGTTCCATCAATACCTATGTTTTTAACATAAGTATATTTTGGATATAAAGTTACCATATTCTCTAAAAACGCACTAGCATACCACTGAACTGCCCAAGATTTATTATCTGTATATAAATTTTTTCGTAACATTCTGAAATAGTTTTTTGTGTCATCAAAATTAAATTCATTTACTAAATTTTTTTTTTTGAGTTTTTTAATTAATATTTCTGGCTTATGCTGATATTTTTTCCAAGCTCTTTTCCAAGTTCCCCAACCCCAACAATCTGCTCCTTTAATAAAAAAATTATATTTTAGATTATATTTATTTTTTATTGGATAAATATATCCATGAATTGATGCAACTTTTTTATCATTCTTATAATAATTTAAAAATTCATTCATATACTTTAAAAAAAATTTACTTGTTACAATATCGTCCTCCAAAACTATTAATTTATTTTCATTTTTAAATATTTCACTAATTCCACTTACAATATTTTTCGCTAAGCCATAATTTTTATTTCTAAGAACTATTTTTATTTGGCCAAATCCATTTAATTTTTTTAAAATTAATCTTACTTCCTCTACTTTTTTTTTATCTTTAGAAACTTTTGCTGCATCTGAGAAAATATGTATTGTGCTCTTTTTACTTAGTAAATTTTTTTTAAGAGCATTCAAAGTTTTTTGTAAATGTTTAGGCCTGTTAAAACAGAATAGAACAATAGGTGCTAAATTAGCTTTCATAATTAAAATAAGTAAGTAATTTTGAATTATAATTAGATATTTTATAATATTCTAACTAATTATTTATTTAATTGTTTAGGTATATGATGCAATTAATTCATTTTAATTATTTTTTTTATATGAAATAATTGAGAATTATAACAGCATATGAATGAATTTATCTTTTTTTTACTTGGATCATTCATTTTTTATTTAAGCTATTTTATTACTGGACAATTTATATATGAGAGAATTTATTCAAAGTCTAAAATTATAAATTTTTATGAAGCTACTTTATTAGGACTATTTACTATAAGTTTATTAGCTATTATTATTAATTTTTTTTTCCCACTTTCAAACGTTATAAATTTATCAATCCTGTGCGTAAGTCTTTGTTTAATTTTATTTTTAAAAAAAAAAAGGTTTATTAAAATAATTAAATATTCTTTTTATTTTACTGTTATTCTTATAATTTTCACAATTTATGCCCGTAATGCTGAAGATGCTAGTCTATATCATTTATCTTTTATATCAATTCTTAACGAAGACAAAATTAATTTTGGTCTATCTAATTTTCACTCTAGATTTGGCCATATATCAATAATTCAATATCTCTCTGCAGTTAGTTTTATTCCACTTTTAAGCAAATATATTATTATATCTCAAAATAATTTTATATTTTGTTTGATTACCACAATATTGGTTAAAAAATTTTATGTAAATTTAATAAGAAATGAAATTTATAATTCATGTATTAATTTTTTATTTCTTACTTTTATTTGTTTAAAAATTGCAAAATTTTCAGATTGGGGTAACGATCTTTTTCCACTTATTGCAACCTTTTATATAGTTTCTTATTTAATTGATTTTTTAAATAGAGATTATGAAAAAGAAAATTTTAATTCAATTTATTTATATTTACTTCTGATAATAACTTTTATTTTTTTTAGTAAAATTTCATACGTAGTAATTTATAGTTTAATATTATTATTATTTTTCAAAGAAAAAAATATTTACAAATATTTTAATTATAAAATTTTATTAACAGTAACCATTTTAATTTTAGTACTTATTATAAGAAATTTTATTTCAACAAGCTGTATTATTTACCCTTTACCGTTTAGTTGTATTGAGACACTTTGGTATCCTGATGAAATTAGCAAGATATTTTTAGAGGCTAAAAGTTGGTCAATGGGTATAAGTGATGTAAAAAATAAAATTGATCCAGAAATATTTATTAAAGACTTTAATTGGGTATATACTTGGTTAAATAATCATTTTTATAAAGTTTTAGAAAAAATTTTTAGTTTTTTATTTTTTGCAATTTTTCTCATATTTTTAATAAATTATATTTTTAAATTTGAAAAAAAAATACATCAAATCCCCAAGTTTCATTATTTCTTATTATTTCTATTTTTTTTCTATGTTTTATTTTGGTTCATTTCTGCACCACTTTTTAGATATGGTGCGGGTTTAATAATTACATTAATTATTTTACTTGTATCTCCATTTTTTTCTAGATTTTTCAACGTGGGCTCTAATAAAAAAAAGATTTATAATTTTACTATAATAATTGTAGTTTTAACTATATCTGTCAAAAATATTATTAGAATTACAAATAATTCAGAAAATAACTTGATACCTAAAACTTTTAATGAAAAAAAATTGAATTCCATCACAATAAATGGATTTGAAATTTTCTACGAAGATGGGAAAGAATGTTTTTATCCAAAATATTCACCATGTATTAAGCATCAACCTAACCATATAAAAAATATTGTTAATTTTGGAAAATATAAAATATACATCAATTAATTATATTTTAAATTATGGAATTGATAGAATTTAATAGCAGTTTTTTTTATTTTTTGATTTTATTAACTATTTTAAATTTTCTTATTATCGAAATCTTACTTAAAAAAATAAAAATAAAAAAATTAATAGATTTTCCAGATAATATTAGAAAAATTCATAAAGTTCCTGTAGCAAAAGTTGGGGGCATTGTACTTATCTTAAATCTTATTTTTTGTTCTATGTATTTTCAAAATTACTTTATTGAAATAAACTTTATTTCACTAATTATATTATTATTTTTTATCGGTCTTTTTGATGATATATTTAACTTAAACCCATATGTTAGGTTAATTTTTATTATATTTTTTGTTATTGTGTTCCTCCTACTCAATAAAAATTTCTTAATTGAAAAAATTTATTTTGAAGCTTTAAATAAACATTTATTGTTGGGTAAATATAACTACATAATTACCTTATTTTGTATAGTTGCGATTATAAATGCTTTCAACCTTTTTGACGGACTTAATGGTTTATCATTAGGCTATTTTATAATAATTTTTTGCTTTTTATTAATTAAGTTTAGTATTTTAGAATTTTTGCCAATAATTTTAATATGTTGCATACTTTTTTTTTATAATTCAAAAAATAAGTTGTTTCTTGGAGATTCTGGAGTTTATACTCTTTCATCATATCTTGGATTTAAACTCATTGAAATTCATAACATGTATGAACAAAATTTAACTGCAGAAATTATATTTTTATTACTGATGATCCCCGGGATTGATATGGCTAGATTATTTTTTGAGAGAGCAATAAATAAAAAAATGTTTTTAACAGCTGATAAAAAGCATTTACACCATTATCTTTTTGTTAAGTTTGGGAATATTAAATCCGTTTGCTATTTAATATTATTTTTGTTAGTTCCTTTGATTATTTATGAAGCTAAATTAATACCAATATCAGTATTAATTATCCTAAAATTAATAATTTACATATTTGTTATAATTTACTTAAAAAAACATGTACGAACTGAATAAAATTAATTCTCAGAAGATTTTTTTAATATTTTTTCCTTATATATTTTTGTTAGGTCCTTTTTTTACTGAAGTATTCTTACTCTATATTGTTGGATTAAATTTTTTTAATTTAAAAACTATTAAATCAAAAATAATTAATGATAATAAATTTATACAATTATTTTTCATAATAATTTTTGTTCTAAGTTTTGTTAATTATCCTGAAGTAAATATCAAAAATTTTTTATATATAAGATTTTATATATACTACATTTTTGTATCAATTTTATTCGATGATAAAACTAATATAAATAATAATCTAAATCAGTTTATAAAAAGTATTATTTTTATTTTAATTTTTTTAGTTTTATTTCATTTTATTCAGTTAACAACCAATATAGATGTTATTGACGGCAGACTTACAATACCAATTAGACAGGAAGAAATTGCTGTGTCGATATACACAAAGTTATATACTTTTATCTTAATTTTTTTTTTATTATCAAATCATAAAATAAGAAACAGTAATTTTTTCAAAAAATATCGATTATATATGATATTTGTAATTTTATTTGTACCCATAATAGTATTTTTTTCTGGTGAACGTATGAATAGTATTATGTTTTTTGGTTTATTAATAATAATTTTTTATAAATATAATTCAGTAAAATTTTTAATTTTATTTTTTTCAATATTAACATTTATAATAGTCATGTTAAATTTTGAAATTTTTAACAATTTTTTAAGAATTCAATACATTTTTGATAGATATAATATATTTTTCGAACTTCTTAATAATAATTTTTTATTTGAAAGCGCATGGGGAAATCATTTCTTTGTTGCATTTGATATTTTTAAAGAAAATTATTTAACTGGAGTAGGAATTAAAATGTTTCGCGTAGAATGTGTTAATTATGTAAGTGAATTGAAGTATGCATGTTCAACGCATCCACACAATTTATACTTAGAAATTGCATCAGAAACCGGCATTTTATCGATCGTTCTATTTATTTTGATCCTTATCAAGGTTTTAATAATATTTTTTAAATATATTCTAAAAAAAAAATATAGTTATATAGAAATATTTATACTTTGTTTAAGTTTATGTATATTAATTTATGCATTTCCAATTAGATCTACTGGAAGTTTCTATAATAATTATAATAGCAGTTTTTTTTGGGTTTATTTATCTATACTTTTTACTCTTTTTAATAATGAAAAAAAAAAAATATAAAAAAAATCTAATTATTTGTGTTCCTCATTCTATGCATGCTAGAAACCTATTTTCAAGTTCATTTGATTTTAAAAGAGTTTCAGTCATATATGGAAATTTTAGTCCTGAAGTTAAAAATTTTTTAAAAAAAAAAACATTATGTAAAATTAAAAACTTTAATTTTTTGCACGTTTTTCAATCTAAATTAATATCTTTATATACAATACTTTTAGATATTAATAAAAAAGATAATAGATTTATTAAACTATTAAAAAAAAATTTTTATAGTTCTGACCTAAAATTTAAAAAAACGTTTAAGTATAAGATAAATAATTTCCAGAATATTTTTTTTTTTAAATTAGCAAAATTTTCAGGAATAAAATTTTTATTAGAAATATTAATAATTATTTTTTCCCTTATATTATTTTCCTACACAATAATCAGGTATAAACCAAAAAAAATATTTTTTATGTGTTCTAATTCGTTTATTGATAAAGGATTATTTTTTTTAGCAAAAATTATGAATCTAAAAATTTATGGATTGATAAGTAGTTGGGATCACCTAACCACAAAACGTTTTGTTGATATAAATAAATTTCATAAATTATTTATTTGGAATGACTATTTCAAAAAAGAGTTAAAAAAGGATTTTAATTTTGATTTAAGAAAGGCTGATTCGGTTGGCTTTCCTTACTATGATGCTTTTAAAAAAAAATATTCTACAGAGAATTTTATAACTTTTTTTATGCCTAACCCATCGATGATGGAGATGTCTGATCAAATAGAGGTATTAAGTTTTTTAAATAATTATTGTAAAGAAAAAAAATTATCATTATTTGTAAAACCACATCCTGGGATAAATTATAAAAATATTTTTAAAAAGTTTAAAAACAAAAGGATAAAATTTATAGTACCAAAAAATATCTCAATGAATTTGAATAAAAAGATTTATGATAAGACATTTTTTGATGAAGATTTAAATAAAATAATTCAAAAATCAAAAGTTATAATTAATTTTCATTCAACAACCTCATTGGATGCTATTTATTATTTAAAACCTGTAATCAATTTGTCATTAAGAAAAGAAAATCATTGGCTATATGAAATTCCATATTACAAGTTTGTTTTAGGATTTAATGCTATAAGCATTGCAAACACATCTATGAAGTTGAAAATTTTACTCAACAGATACTTAGGAAACCCAAAAATGAATTATAATAATAGAATAAAGCTTAAAAAATATTATTTTGGTAAATATAATCCTTACAGTGGTAAATTAATGAGCGATATTATTAATAGAAATTAAATTAAATATTATTTGATTTATTATTTGTTAATAACATTACTACAAAGGAAAAATTTATAATTAAATAAATGTTAAGTAAATTATTTTGTACTAATGAACCAATACAAAAAATTGAAAAAATAAGTAAAAATGAAAGTTTATTACTCAAATAAATTTCATTTAGAATCTTTGAAACAAATAAATAAAATATTAAGGAAAAAATTCCATAAGTAAAATAAAGATCCCAGAAATCATTATGAAGATTATGCTGAAAACTATATTTTACAATAAAAGGGAAAAGTAAATTTTTATAATTTATCATATCGTGTAGATAGAAAAAAGCCTCTGCCCTATCTTTCAAAGATATTTCTAAAAAGTCGTAAAATAATATTAGTGCTAAAAAATATATTAAATTTATTGTTACAATTGATAAAAAAATTTTAAATTTATTTAGTATAAAAAGATTTTTTTGAATGACAAAGCTAAACCCTAAAAAAAATAAAATTGACATTAAAATACCTTTATTAATTAAGTCATAGTCAAAGTTAATTGCATAATAGTTAGTTGTTAAGTACCATATTAATTTAATAAATATGAAAAATGATGTAAGTAATTTATTTTTTTTAAAATAAAAGATATCTGTCGCACAAGATAAGTAAATTAAGTAAGGAAAATAATCTAAGTAATGAGAAATAATATATTTAAAATATCCAGAGAAATATCCAAGAGGAATAAAATAGCTAAATTTACTATCTTCACCAGAATTAAAATATAATGATAAATTTAATAAGTTTAATAAACATAAGAATATTAATATAAGATTGTAATATTTATAAAGAGAATATTTATTAATATAATCAAAATTTTTAAAACAAACTAAAAAAAAAATGAATAAACAACTCTGTAAAATATTTTTTAAATTTCTAATATCTACGATTTCTAGATAAAAAAAAGTAACTACAAGGTAAATTAAAAATAATGATACAAACAAACTCAAGTATAAAAAATCAGTATTTAAATAAAGTTTTTTTCTTATAAATAGAAAACTAAATATAAAAAGTAAAAAAAAAGATACAGGTAGATTAAGCATACCCTCATAAATACTTAAATATTTAAAAAAAGGAGTCTCTATAGTTGTAAAACTCAATGAATTGTTAAATAGTAAATTGGAAGGATATAAAATTATAAATATTAATGTTATATTCGTTAATAATTTTAAAACTTTGTTATTTTTTATGTTAAATAAAAAAATTTTAATATTCATTTTATTTGTTTTTAACATTATTTTATATTTTTTATTAAATAATTATTTAAAACAATACAACTATACATCTCTTACAATTGATATGAATGATGATAAATACTATCAGGGTTTTATCAAAAATTTTCAAAATGAATTAATTTCATTAGGATTTCTAACTTCTAGAACTGACTATGCTGTTTTTGAGAAAATTCAAAAATGGAGAATAAAAAATAATATTATTACCATTGAAAAAGTAACTAAACAAAATGTTGAAAATATTAAAAAAAACTTAAACAAAAATTTAAATTTTAATAATGAACAAACATATTTACTTCAATATTTTAATACCGATGACGCTATCTTTAAGGAAAAAATAAATCTCATTAAAAGTAGTTTTGCATTTTTAAATAATAAATCTTTTGAAAAATGTATAAATGATAAAAACTCAAAGTTTAGAAATCTTCAAATCAATTACGACAATTTATATAGACAATATAAAAAATATCTTAGTTTAGAAACTAATAAGGAATATGAATTTCAGAAAAATTTATTAGAGTTCGATAAATTTTTAAAAATTCTTCTAGAAAAAGATTATATAAAGTTAAAAGAATTGGAACAAATTAAATGCCAAAAAGCAAATTTACTTTTTTATGATGAAAAAGTTTTACAAAAATATAATTTATTTTTTATAATTATTTTTATTAATTTCTTAATTATCGTTACTTTTATGTTTTTCAATTCTTTATATAATGATTTTAAAAAAAAATAATTTATTTATAAACCCGCAAGGAATTGGTGATTTAGCAATACCTATAAAATATTTTATATCAAATTTAATAGATAATAAATCAGATTATAACGATTTTATAATTCAATATGAAAGTCAAAAAAGAATCATTAAAAAATATAACAAATCAAAATCTCATTATTTCTTCTCTAAAATATTCTATAAGTTTAATCTTAAAAATTTTAAAAAATTAAATAAAATTAGAAATACATTTTATGAAAATGTTTTTATAGACCCTAATATTCATATTATAAAAGCCATACTCATTTCAATTATGCTAAGATCTAATAATAAAATTTTTAAGGAATTTATTTTTCATAAATTTTTTTTTGCTAAAAGTCTAAAATATTCAAAACAACATAGGAAAAAATACTACCAGAAATTAAGTAGACAATTTGTGAATACCAAATCCTCTTTTAAAATTAAAAAAAAGAATGAAAAAAAAATAATTTATGGAATAGCTCCTGGAACAGGTGGGCTTGAAAAGCACAAGAGGTGGAATTGGGAAAATTTTGCTAACTTAATTAATAATTCAAAAATTAAACCTGATGAAGTCTATATATTTGGTAATGAAATTAGAATAACTAATTTAATTAAAAAAAAAAATTAAAATTAAAACTAGAATTATCAATTATAGTAATATTAATAAATCAATTGAAAAGTTATTATCTTTAAAAATGATTATAACAAACGATAATGGAATTGCTAACTTTGCAGCTATTTATGGTATTCGAAGTTTCATAATTTGTGGACCAAGTATTCCAAATTCAATCAAAAATTTTACTAACGTAAAAATCATTAAAAAAAAATTACCATGCTCTCCTTGTTATGATAAAATGAGATTTGGCTGTGGTAATCCAATTTGTCTAACTGAATTTAGTTCAGATTTAGTAAGCAAAAAAATAGGTCTCAGTTAAACTTATTTGAATATGTGGTAATTTTGTAAAAAAAGATTTTTTACATTTGACTTGATAAAAGTATTAATTGCATCACTAGGCGAATTACATATTGGTTCTTGAATATTCAACGATGTATTTAATAATACATAATGATTAGACAAATTACCAAATTCATTTATTAAGTTATAGAAATCATTGTTGCTCTCCTTAGAAACTATTTGTGCTCTAGCTGTGTTATCAACATGAATAACAGAGGGTATCACTTTTTCAGTACCCTCTTTTGCCTTTACAACAAAATTCATAAAATTTGACATATCCTTATGGGTATGAAAATATTTTTCTTTATGCTCGTCTATTACAGAAGGTGCAAAAGGTCTAAAATCCTCTCTTTCTTTGATTTCCAAGTTTAGTTTTTCTTTTATGTCTCTTATTAATGGGTTAGCTAAAATTGACCTATTGCCTAATGCTCTTGGGCCAAATTCTGATCTTCCTCTAAACCAGAAAATAATTTCTCCATTAAATAATTGTTTAGCCGCAATTTTTTTTAAATCATCAAAAATATATTTTTTGAATTTTAAATTATTTTTTCTAAAAAGTTCTTTAGTTTGATTTTCCTCTAAAAAATTATTTATATATAAATCATCATATCCTGGTCCTAGATATGTATTTTTATATATTTTATTCTTAAAATTTTTATTGATCTGAGAATTTAAGTATTGTGCTGCACCTAATCCACCTCCAGCATCACCAGAATTTGGCATAATATAAATATTTTTAAATTTAGTTTCCTCCTTTAGTTTTTGGCAAAAAACTGAATTAAATGCACACCCGCCTGTAAGACATAAATTTTCACTCAAATTTTCATACTTTCTAATTAAATTTATTGCTAAAAGTGAAAAAACAAATTGTGCTGAGCTAGCTAAATTTTTATGATTTTCATTAAATTCTTCATGCTCTTTTCTGGGTGGAAAACCAATTAGATTTTCAAATTTTTCTGTATAGAAATCTTCAAATTCTATTATATCGCCAAAAGGGTCAAAATTAAAACATTTTATATAATTTAAATAATTAAGATTTATTTCAAAACGATTTTTTTTGTCTATTTTAAAAATTTCTAGTAATTTAGAAACTAAATTATTTTTACCAAAGGAGGCAAGAGACATAACTTTATATTCATCTCCATATTTTTTAAAACCAAGATATTGTGTTACCATTTGGTAAAATAAACCCAGAGAATTTGGAAAATTAATCTTTTCTAAAATTTCAACGTGATTTTTAACACATCTAAAAATTTCAATTGTTGAAAAATCACCTGTTCCATCAAAACTAAAGGTTATAGCTTCTTCAAAACCAGAAAAAAAATAGCTTGAGGCCATGTGAGATTTGTGGTGTGGTATAAATTTAATTTTTTCTCTTGGAACTTTTAAATCCTCTAAAATTTTTGTTGTGAAGGCCTCCTTTTCCAATCTAGATTTAGAAATTTTTAACAGTTCTGGATAATTTATCAAAAATTTTAATTTTTTATTAAAATTATAAAATCTGTTAAAATTAAAACAAAAAAAATCTATATCGGATATTTTAATATTTGAGTTAGAAAGACAAAAATTTAAAGAATTATAAGGAAATGCTGAGTAATGTTTCTTTCTTACAAATCTCTCCTCTTCAACAGCAGATACAATATTGTTATCAATAATTAGTGAACATGAAGCATCTGAATGCAAGTAGTTAATTCCGACTATCTTCATTTTAATACAAAGAAATCCAAATTCTTTATGACTATAAATAATTTTAATAACTTAAAAAATTTAGAAAGAAAATCTTGAGATCTTATTTTATCTGGATTTTCCAATTGAAGTTTGCTTTCCAAAAGTTCTAAATTTTTAACGTATGGAATATATATTTGCTTTATTAAATTTCTCTTTTTCATATTTAATTTTGAAAAACTAGACACATTTGTGATAAATAATTTTTCTTTAAATATATAGAGATTATGAAAATGATAACAAATAATTTTATTTATATTTTTTGAATCTAAAGTATAAAAATTCCAGGGACCAATATTAACTAAAAAATCTTTAACAACAAAAACTTTATTATAATTTTTTTGCCACTTATCTAAATATTTTTGATCAGCAAATTTGTCTAAACTGACTTCATCATAACACCAATTAATACAATCCTGAGACCATTCGTACAAACATTTTTTCGTATCATAACTATTTCTAAATTCTATCCAACCAACGTTATATTTTCCATATTTATTTTGAATTTTATTATTATTATGTTCTGTAAGTAATATATTATAATTTTTCTTTTTATATACTTCATAAATTTTTTGAGGATTATTAAAAAAAAATAAATCAGAATCAATATAACTTAATTGCTCTAGTTTATTTTTTTTTAAAAATATATCTTAAAATAAATGGTGTTAAAGTAAAATAATATTCAACCAAAGATCTATTTTTTTTTGCATAATATAATTCGGGAAAGCTTCGCTCTAATTCCTCTAATGTTAAAATAGTAACATTTGGTGATATAATAATTTTGTCGTCAATTTTAAATTTATCTAGAACAAGACAATATAAATGAAAATTAGGACAATTTTTTAATAAAGAGTTATATAAATTATAAAATTTAGAGTAATAGTTGCTATCAAAATATGTTGCAAAATTGATTTTCATTTCCATAAAATCTTTTTATTATTAACGTACTTATAAAGATACATAATTATCACAAATATTTTTTAATTTCTTATCATGAGAAATAATTATGATAAAAACTTTTGATTTTATTTTGATTAAGTTTTTTAACAAAATATCTATATTCTTCTGATCCAAATAACTGGAAGGTTCATCGAGAATTATAACTTTTTTTTTATTATACATTGCTCTACAAATTAAAACCCTCTGCTTTTGACCACCTGATATTTTATTAGAAATATTTTCATTTTCCCTATTCTTTAATTCAGGATACAATTGAAATTCAGTTAAGAGTTTTTCAATTTTTCTTTTGTTGTAATTTTTATCAAAGTTAAACTTTATATTGTTATATAGTGTATCATCCATTAGGTTAATTTCTTGTGGTATATATGAAAAAATATCTAATTTAGATGGATCATATTTATTAGACATATCTCTAAATTCAATACTCCCACTTCTTGGCTGTAACAAGCCCATCAATATAAGACCTAATGTTGTTTTTCCTGATCCAGACTTACCAAATATTCCAAAAATTTGATTTTGAAGTATTTCAAAATTTAAATTATTGTATATTTTTTTTTTTTGAAATGAATAAGACAAATTTTTTACTGAAATTTTTTTTATTTTTTCTATTTTAATTAATTTCTTATATGATTTATTCATAGCTTTATAATTTTTAAGGTACTTAAAAATTAATTTATTTGCATAACTAAAATTCCAAATATTTGTTAAAGAAAAAATACATGCTGATGTTAGAGGTATTGCTCTTATGAGTATTAAGGTAAATAAAGTTATTATGGCTAAGGAGTTATCATCATATATATTATTTAAATTTAAATACAAAAAAATAATTAAGAGCAACAAAACAAAAAATAATTCTGTAAATAGTCTGGGCATAAATGAAAATAATATTTGATTAAATCTATTATTAGAATACTGGTTAAAATATTTTAAAGTATCCTTTTTAAATTCTGAACCACGTTTGAACGCTTTAATTTCTCTAATAGAGTAAATAAAATACTTAGCTTTACCTAAAAAATGTTCATAGTTAATAGAAACATTTTTGCCATAAGAATTAATTTTTTTTTTATTGTAATTAATGAAAAAGAAAAGAAGTATTCCTATAGAAAAAGTAAGAATTAAATTTAATTTTAAATTAATGTAGAAAAGTAAAAAAATAATCGATATCAAAATAAGAAATTCTGAAATAAACTTAAGGAGGTATACTAAGTAATATTCAGTACTTAGCCTTAGTAATTCAGTAAAATAGGTAAAGATTTTTATATTTTCTTTTTTATCCACTGATAAATATAAAATTTTTTCTGCAAACATATTAGCTAAATTTTTTTGTTCCTGCTTAATATATGAAAAAATTTTTTTATATGTAAAAAGGTTAATAAAAA
>MDTB01089209.1_pt1 | contig 25642 bp, 30 predicted proteins | sample 811161 | NCBI WGS metagenome assembly MDTB01 (sample SAMN05326650, study PRJNA326480) | marine metagenome | isolation source: seawater | place: Mediterranean Sea | collected 2009
AGTTCCCATTGGAGCAATAATTCTTCTTAATACGTTCATTTTTTGAAGATCATTTTTATTAAATAAAAGCTCCTCTCTTCTTGTTCCAGATTTAGTGATGTCGATCGCTGGAAAAATTCTTTTTTCTGAAATTTTTCTATCCAATATTGTCTCGCTATTGCCTGTGCCTTTAAATTCTTCAAATATCACTTCATCCATTCTGCTTCCAGTATCAATCAAAGCTGTTGATATAATTGTTAAAGATCCACCTTCTTCAATATTCCTAGCAGCTCCAAAAAATCTTTTTGGTCTTTGAAGAGCATTAGCATCTACACCACCAGTTAAAACTTTACCTGAACTTGGCACAACCGCATTATAAGCTCTTCCTAATCTTGTTATTGAATCTAGTAGAATAACCACGTCTTTTTTGTGTTCTGTTAATCTTTTTGCTTTTTCTATAACCATTTCAGCTACAGCAACGTGTCTTTGTGCTGGTTCATCAAAAGTTGAACTAATTACTTCTCCTTTAACTGTTCTTTGCATATCTGTAACTTCTTCCGGCCTCTCATCAATTAATAAAACCATCAAAAAACACTCAGGATGATTTGCTGCAATTGAATTTGCTATACTTTGCAAAATCATTGTTTTTCCTGCTTTGGGTGGAGATATAATTAAAGACCTTTGTCCCTTTCCAATTGGACTAACTAAATCAATTAATCTTGAAGTCAAATCTGGTTTTTTTTCAACTTTATTACTTTCAACTTCCATAACTAATTGTTTATTTGGGTATAATGGAGTTAAGTTATCAAAAGCAATCTTGTGTCGCATTTTTTCAGGATCTTCAAAATTAATTTTACTAACTTGTAATAAAGCAAAATATCTTTCACCTTCTTTTGGTGCTCTAACCGGACCCTCAACTGTGTCTCCGGTTCTTAAACCAAATTTTCTGATCTGACTTGGACTCACATAAATATCATCTGGTCCTGGCAAGTAATTCGATTCCATCGCTCTTAAAAAACCAAAACCATCTTGTAGTAGTTGTAAAACCCCACCTCCAGTTATTTCTTCTTTTTCTGCTACTTTTTTTAAAATAGCAAATAAAATTTCTTGTCTTCTTAAAGTACTGGCATTTTCAATACCCAATTCTTCAGCTTGAGTAATAAGTTGTTCAGACGATTTTGTTTTAAGTTCTTGAATGTTCATTTTATGGGATTTTAAATTTGGTTTCTAAGATGAGATAAATATATATACTGTTTTGAAAATTTCAATACCTAGATTGGTTTAAAAATAACAATAAAAACAATTAAAATAAGCAGTATTGTAGGCACTTCATTAATTACTCTAAAAAATTTGGAGGATTTCTTGTTTTTATTATTTTCAAAGTTGCTTACACAATGGCCTAAATAGAAATGATAAAAACTCAATAAAATAACTAATGCCAACTTAATTTTTAACCATAAAAAAGATAGAACGCCTAAACCAGAAATATATATTAAAATTAATCCAGATATCCATGATAAAGTCATAGATGGTATCATTATGTAAAAATAGAGTTTTCTTTCCATAGTTTTGAATATTTTTGAGGATTTTTTATTTTTAAAATTTTCAGCATGATAAACAAAAATTCTGGGCAAATACAGCAAACCTGCCATCCATGATATTATTGAAATTAAATGTAAACTTTTAATTAATAAATAGCTACTCATAATTCAAACAGGGACATTTTTTAAATTTAGTTGGACATTGAATTTTTGGAGGATAAAGGTAATCATTTAATTTATTTTCTTCTTTATTTAAGACTAATTTCGAAAGAGACTTAATAAAAATCTCATTTGTACCTAATGCTGAAATTCTTGTATATTGCTTACAACCATTATTTTCTGCCAATTTTTTATATTCTATATCTAATTCAACCAGAGTTTCCGAATGTTCAGAAACAAAAGCTATTGGAACTAAAATAATATGTTTACCTATTTTAGAATTTTCTATTATAATCTCATCAGTTGAAGGACCAATCCATTTTAAAGGTCCTACTCTACTTTGATAGCTTAAGATCCAATCTAAATTATCTATATTTAAATTGTTAACTATTTTTTTAACAGATTGCTCTACTTGCCATTGATAAGGATCTCCTTTTTTAATATTTTTTTCTGGAAGTCCATGAGCAGAAAAAATTAACTTAAAATTTTTTATATCCTTTATTTTTTGATGTATTTTTTTTATATGAGCATTTATAAAATTATCTTCTACAGGGTAACAACAAATAGTGCTTGTTTTAACTTTATAATTCTTTTTTTTACATATATCGTTCCATTCTCTAATTGAAGAACCTGATGTTGCCGCAGAATATTGAGGGTAAAGTGGCAATAATATTATTTCATCTGGATTAAATTCTTTAACATTTTCTAGTACATCTTCAGCTCTTGGGTGCCAACATCTCATTGCTACAAAAGATTTGTATTTAATTTTATCGTTCTCATTTAGATTTTTGTCTAAAGCATTTGCTTGGTCTTGTGTTAGTCTAAGGATGGGTGATGAGCCTCCTAATTCTTCATATATTTTTTTAGCAATTGGAGTTCTCCTATTTGAAATTATTTTAGCCAAAGGATATCTTAAAAAAGTGGGTAAGTTTAATATTGCAGGATCATTAAATAAATTAAAAAGGAAAGGTTTTACATTCTCAAGTTTATCTGGTCCGCCCAAATTAAATAATATTACTGCTTTTTTCATTTAGTAATCTTTTACAAGTTTTACTAAATAATCTACCATATTTGGATCTGTTTCGGGTATAACCCCATGTCCTAAATTAAATATATATGGATGATCCTTAAAAATATCTAAATATTTCAATGCTTGTTTTCTTAATTCTTCTTTCCCAGACAATAAAATTTTTGGATCAAGACCACCTTGAACCGGGATCTTTATATCATTTATTATAACCTTGGGATCTACATTATAATCAATACTGATTCCGTCTGGTTTAACGATTTGAGTAAAATTTTTATAATTTTTTATATTTCTTGGAAAACATAGGACTGGTACATTTAATAATTTTGTAAAGTTAACTAATTCTAAAGTTGGTGAATAAATATATTTATCCAGATCGTTTTCCTCAACTAGTCCAGCCCAACTATCAAAAATTTGGATTATACTTGCTCCGCTTTTTACTTGATTCTCAATATGAATTTTTAAAAATTTTAAAATTATTTTTAAAAGTTTATCAATCCTCTTTTTATTTTTTAATAAATCTCTATTTAGGTCTTTTTTTGGTGATTTTTTATTAAGCATGTAAACTAATAAGGTCCATGGAGCTCCAACAAATCCTATTACATCTTTGTTATCAACTAATTTATTATTTTTTACTAAATTAATAGCCTCGTATACTGGATTTAATTTTTCTTTAAAACTATTTTCATTAATTTTTAAAATATCATCTATGTTTAAATCTTTAAGAATTGGACCAATATTCTTTTTAAACTCAACATCTTGACCAATTCCATAAGGTAACATTAAAATATCAGAAAAAATTATAGCAGCATCAAAGTCAAATCTCTTTAGAGGTTGTAAAGTGATTTCGGATGATAATTTTTTATTAAGACATAATTCAATAAAATTTAAATTTTTTGATCTTATCTCTCTAAACTCCGGAAGGTATCTTCCTGCTTGCCTCATTAACCAAATAGGTTTATTTTTCACTTGGTTATTTTTTAAACATTCTTGAATAAGTGTCATATTAAATAATAATTATATAATTATAGTATTAGTTATATATTATGTGAATAAGGAGAGTTATTTTTAATTAACAACTTATTCATTATCTTATCAACAACTAACTTTACATTAAAATCATAGTAAATTAGCTAATTTGAAGCGGTATTTAACTTTATTAAATTAAATGTATATTATTAATTCACATGTTTATTTTTGTTTATAAAATAAGGTTTTTTCAGGGTTAAAACAAAAATATTCTAATTATGATAAATAAATAAAATAATACAGATTTTTAAACATATTATACATGAATGCTACATATCAAATATATTTAATTTCAGATTCAACCGGTGAAACTTTAGATAGAATTTTTTTGGCTCTAAAAGCTCAATTTAAAAATTTTAACTATAAAATTCATCCTTACTCGTTTACTAGAACGGAAAACCAAATTTTAAAAATACTTGAAACCGCAACAAAACAAAAAAATTCAATAATTCTATACACAATAGTTGATAGTAATTTAGCTAAATTTTTGGGCGCAGAAAGTGATAAAATTAAAATACCTTGTTTTGGTGTTTTGGGTGATTTAATAATTAGTTTTTCAAAATTACTCAATCAAGAGGCCTCCCATCTTCCTAGTGGCCAACACGTTTTAAATGAAGAATATTATAATAGAATAGAAGCGATTCAATTTACTATGAATCACGATGATGGTAATTTGATAAAAGATATTGATAAATCTGATATCATTTTATTAGGTGTTAGTAGGACAGGCAAAACACCCACTTCAATTTATTTAGCAAATAAAGGTTTAAGAACTTCCAATATTCCGCTGGTTAATGAAAACTCAATACCAGATACACTTAAAAAGAATCCAAAAATTTCTTGTGTAATTGGTTTAACTACTGAACCAGAAAGATTATTAGATATTAGAAAAAATAGAATTACAAATTTAAAAGAGACCGAAAGCACAGATTATATAAATCTTGAAAAAATTAAAGAAGAAGTTGAAGAAGCCAAAAAGACATTTAGAAAATACAAGTGGCCAACCATAGATATTACCAGAAAATCAGTTGAAGAAACTGCCGCTTCAGTTATTAAAATTCACGAAATATTTAAAAACAATGCTTAAACCAATTATTCTAGCTTCAAAAAGCAAAGTTAGAAAAAAAATATTAGAAAAAAATGGAATTGATTGCAAAGTAATCCCAGCTAATGTTGATGAAAATTCTGTAAAAGAAAGTTTAACGAAAGAAGGAGCCAATCCAGAAATTATTTCTAAAAATTTAGCAGAACTAAAAGCAAACAAAATAAGTCAGAAAATAAATGAAGCAATAGTATTGGGTGCGGATAGCATTATTGATTTGAGTGGAACTATTATTTCAAAACCATCTGATAGAAATGATGCTTTAAAAATTCTTCAAAAACTTAATGGAAAAAAACATTATTTAATAAGTTCGGTTTGTTTTTCTAAAAATGGATATATGATTTGGAATTATACAGATAAAGCCATTTTAACTATGAAAAATATGACCTTGGAAGAAATGAAGAATTATCTGAATAAAATTAAAGATGAAGAACTATATGCATATAATGTTTATCAAATTGAAGGAGAAGGAAAAAATCTATTTTCCAAAATTGAAGGTGACAAAGATACAATTATGGGCTTACCAATAAAAAAAATCAAAGAATATTTAAAAAATTTAAAATGAAAAAATATATAGTTATAGGTAATCCGATAGAGCATTCGTTATCTCCAAAACTACATAATTATTGGATAAAAAAAAATAATATTGACGCGATCTATGAAAAAAAAAAAGTTAATGAAAATGATATCGAAGAAACCATATTAAACTTAAGAGAAGGTAAAATTGATGGAATTAATGTTACTCTTCCTTTTAAAAAAACAGTTATACCATACTTGGATAAATTAACCGATGAATCAAACGAGTCTCAATCAGTAAATACAATTTATATTGATAACAAAAAAATAATTGGTCATAATACAGATATTGCGGGTTTTGAATTGGGTTTTAGACATGCAAAATACGATATTAAAGGTAAAAAAGTATTTATTTTAGGAGCCGGGGGAGTTGTTTCTTCAATTATTTTGGCTTTAAAAAAAATGGGTGCTGATAAAATTGCTTTAAGCAATAGAACAAAAAAAAAAGCAGAAGAAATAAAGAAACTTTTTCCACATATAGAAATAATAGATTGGGGAAAAACTTCTGATTTTCAAATAATTATTAATGCTACGAGTATTGGATTAAAAGAAAAAGACGAGATAAATTTGGATTATGAAAATATAGGTTCGGACAAACTTTTTTATGACCTTATATATAATCCAAATGAAACAGATTTTTTAAAAAAAGGCAAAAAGCTTGATAATAAAACAGAAAATGGAAAAATGATGTTTATATATCAAGCTCACCAAGCATTCACGATTTGGCATAAAATTATGCCAGCTATAGACGATGAAATTATAAAATTATTAGATTAATGATTAAAATTGGTATTTTGGGGGATATTGGATCCGGAAAAACTTTCATAGCAAAAAAATTTGGATATCCAGTATTTAATGCGGATTTAGAAGTTAATAAAATATATAAGAACAATAAAATTATTTATAAAAAATTAAAAAAAAAAATTCCAAAATACATCTATTCATTTCCAATTAAAAAAAAAGAAATTGGAAATGCAATTTTAGGAAAAAAAAATAATTTAAATAAAATTATAAAAATTATTCATCCAATTATACGAACAAAAATGAATTTTTTTTTTAAAAAAAATAAAAATAAGAAAATTGTAATTTTGGATATTCCTTTGCTAATTGAAAATAAATTAAATAAAAAAAATTATATTTTAATATTTGTGCAAGCAAATAAAAAAGATATTTTAAGAAGGTTAAAAAAAAGAAAAAACTATAATCCAAAATTATTTAGTAAGTTAAGAAAACTTCAACTCTCTCTAGAAATTAAAAAGAGAAAATCAAATTACGTAATTAAAAATAATTTTAAAAGTTTTTCTATTATAAAAAGTGTAAAAATATTGAAAGAGAGTATATTAAAAAAATGATAGAGATTGTTCTCGATACAGAAACTACAGGTTTGTCAGTAAAAGATGGTCATAGAATAGTAGAAATAGGATGTATTGAATTAGACGATTTAATCCCAACAAATAAAAGATTTCATTGTTTTCTTAATCCAGAAAGAAGTGTCTCTCAAAAAGCATTAGAAGTTCACGGTTATACAGATGAGTTTTTATCAGATAAAAAAAAATTCAAAGATATAGCTAGCGATTTTTTAAAGTTTATTGATAATAAAAAAATTATTATACATAATGCTGAATTCGATTTAGCACATTTAAACAATGAACTTGAACTTTTAGGTAAAAAGAAAATTGATCATGAAAAAATTATTGATACCTTGGATATTGCTAGAAGCAAATTTCCAGGATCTGCAGTAAGTTTAGATGCACTTTGTAAAAGATATAGAATTGACAATTCTCGAAGAAAAAAACATACAGCTTTGATGGATTGTGAGTTACTTTCAAAAGTTTATATTAATTTGATTGATCAAAAAGAACCTACTTTAAACTTTAAAAATCAAGACAACGAAAATAAAAAAATTAACATTAATGAAAATAAGGTATATTTTAAAAAAATAGTGAAACCAAGTACCCATGAACTTGAACTTCATAAAAAATATTTAAAATCAAGTTTGAAAAAAAATTTCTTTAATTAAATTGATCATTATATAATTTATTGAAATCAATTTTTTTTTCAATTTTTATTCCTGGGAATCCAGAATTAGTTAATAAATTAATAAAAGTTTTCTCCAAATTGGGATATATTTTGTTTTGTAAATCACACAATATTATTTTTTCTAAATTTTTCTTATCTTTTATTTCTTCATCAACTTTTATTATTGAAGTATATATTATTTCAAAATGGGATTTCTTATCATTTAGCTCTTTATCTTCAAACCGTAGTTTTGTATCGACTTCAATTAATTTATTTTTTAGAGCTTTTGATTTTATGTCAATATTAAGTTGATATTTTGATATAGTATCTTTAACAAATAAGTAGGTTTGTACATCTGGTGTCTCACTTGACATATCTTTTACAAATTCAGTTAATATTTTATAATTTTCTTTCATCATCATTTATATCTTCGAACTCACCATCAATCGTTTTTTTTTTATTATTTGAATATTTTTTTGAAACATTTCTAAATAATAATTTTCTTGTAATTGGAAAAATTATTAGCAAACCTAAAAGATCAGTAGCAAATCCTGGTATTATCAATAAGAAAGCAGCAAATGCTAAAGCTGCTCCAGATATTATTTCATAAATAGGGATTTCATTTTTAACTATTTGCGACATTGCAGATCTTAATGTATTAAATCCTTCATATCTTGCATATATAATTCCTAAAAAAGCAGTTATAAAAATTAAAGAAATTGTATTAAAAGCACCTATCTGAGATCCAATTTTAATAAATAAGTAGATTTCTACAACTGGTACTAAAATTAGTGTTATTAAAACTGTGTTCATTTGTCTTTAATGTAAATTGCTAGTTGAAATTTATCAACATACTAAATATTATTTAATATATGAATAATAGTTTTGAATATATAGATATTATATTATTAGCAATGATTGCAGGCTTTATTTTTCTTAGATTAAGAGGAATTTTAGGAAAAAGAACGGGTTTTGAAGGCAAAGTATCTAGCGATTTTAGTAAAAATTATACAAAAAATATAATTAAAAAAAATTTTCTAAACGAAAATTTTGATGATGCTGCGAAAGAAGAATTTTTAAAGGGTGCAAAAATTGCTTACGAAACAATTATAACTGATTTTGCATCTGGAAATTTAAAAAATATAAAAATGCTTTTAGATAAGAAAATTTATACTCAATTCAGCGAGGCTGTAAATGAAAGAACAGAAAAAGGGCATATATCGGAAACGACATTTATAGGAATTAATTCAGCTAAAATTCAAAAACATGAAAAAAAAGAAAATGTGCTTGAAGTAACTGTAGAATTTGTAAGTGAAATTATTTCTAGTTTAAAAGATAAGGAAAAGAATATTTTATCTGGTGATCCGAAAAAAATTAAAACTGTTCAAGATTGCTGGAAATTTTCTAAGGATATTAGATCATCTAGTCCAAACTGGTTATTAATAGATACTCAAGCATAATTGAATAATAAACTTTCAGATAAAGATAAAAAAGATTGGCAAAATTTTATAAATAGTGGAGAAAAAATCCAAAACAAAGATTTATCTATTTTATCAAATAACAAAACATCTCAAAATTTAATAAAAAAAATAGACTTACACGGTTATTCTTTAGAAAATGCAAATAAAACTATTGAAGAATTTATAAACAAGTGTTTTTTAAAAAATATTGAAAAAATAATTGTAATTACAGGCAAGGGTAAGAGATCTAATAATGCCTCTAATCCTTATGTATCTAATGATTTAAGCATCTTAAAAAATTCTGTACCAGAATTTATTAAAAATAATGAAAATTTAATGAAAATGATAAAATATATAAAACAAGCCGATATTAAAGAGGGTGGCAGCGGTGCATTCAATATTTATCTTAAAAAATTTAAAGAATAAATTTTGTTAAATCGGTATCTTTTACAAGTTCTCCAAGGTTATTTTTAACGTAATCCGAGTTAATTATAATTTTTTCACCAGATTTATCAGTAGCAGTAAAGCTTATATCATCCAAAACTCTTTCAATTATTGTGTGTAATCTTCGTGCACCTATATTTTCAATTGTTGAATTTACTTCTGTTGCAAGGTTTGCAATTGTATCTATTCCATCATTAGTAAATTCTAATTCTACATTTTCTGTTTTCAAAAGAGCTTTATATTGCTTAATTAAACTATTGTCTGGTTCTTTTAAAATTCTTTTAAAATCATCACTTGTAAGTGCGTCAAGTTCAACTCTTATAGGCAATCTTCCTTGTAACTCTGGCAATAAATCAGATGGTTTCGCAAGTTGAAAAGCACCTGAAGCAATAAATAATATATGATCAGTTTTAATTGGTCCATATTTAGTGCTAACTGACGTACCTTCAATTAGTGGTAATAAATCTCTTTGTACACCTTCTCTAGAGACATCTCCTCCTACACGATCTGTTCTTGCAGAAATCTTATCTATCTCATCCAAAAAAACTATTCCATTATTTTCAGTAGAATTTTTTGCTGATTTAATAATTTTATCTTGCTCTATTAATTTATCAGATTCTTCATTAATTAAAATTTCATGTGACTCTTTAACTGTCATTTTTTTCTTCTTTGCTTTATTTCCCATCGATTTTCCAAGCATTTCACTAATGTTAATCATTCCAATATTAGCTCCTGGCATTCCTGGTATTTCAAAAGATGGCATTGCACTATTTTCACTTACAGAAATTTCTATTTCGTTATTATCTAAATCCCCATTTCTTAATCTTTTTCTAAAACTTTCTCTTGTCGCTACACTTGCTTTATTTCCCACAATAGCATCAAGAACTTTTTCTTCGGCTTGCTTTTGTGCTTGTGCATAAACCTCTTTTCTTTTCTTAACTTTTTCCATTGCAATTGCTATTTCTAATAAATCTCTAACTATTTGTTCAACATCTCTTCCTACATAGCCAACTTCAGTAAATCTTGTAGCTTCAACTTTAACAAAGGGAGCTTCTGCCAATTTTGATAATCTTCTTGAAATTTCAGTTTTACCTACTCCAGTTGGTCCCATCATTAAAATATTTTTTGGTAAAACCTCATCTTTCATTTCGCCTTTTAGAGCTTGTCTTCTCCACCTATTTCTCAGTGCTATAGCAACTGCTCTTTTAGCTTTATTTTGTCCAACTACGAATCTATCTAATTCCGAAACAATTTCTCTTGGAGACAATGAACTAATATATGATTTATTTTGATCATTTTTTTCTTTAGGAACTAAAGTAGCGACGTTTGAATTTTCCATAATTATATTTTTTCCATACTTAAATTATCATTCGTAAATACACAAATATCCGATGCTACTTTAATAGCTTTTTTAGCAATATCTTCTGCAGGCATATCAGTATCCATTAAAACTTTAGCAGCAGCCAAAGCATAATTTCCTCCTGAACCTATCCCAATTACATCTCCCTCAGGTTCTAGAACATCGCCAGTTCCTGAGATAATAAAACTTTTTTCTTTGTCACCAATTGCCATCAAGGCTTCCAATCTTCTTAAATATTTATCTGTTCTCCAATCTTTAGCTAATTCAACAGCGGCTCTAGTTAAATTTCCAGCGTGCTTTTCTAACTTAGACTCCAATCTTTCAAAAAGTGTTAAGGCATCTGCTGTAGATCCGGCAAATCCTGCAATCACATTTCTTTTCTCAATTTTTCTAACTTTATTTGCAGTTTTCTTAATTACAGTATTTCCCATGCTAACTTGACCATCGCTAGCAACTACTACTTCATTATTTTTTCTTATTAATACTATTGTTGTCATAGCTTATAAATGGATATTAATTTGAATAGTTCAAGACCAGACCTAGTATTATTGCCATTATTGAATAATAGATATATACCCTTTTTAAATGATAAAGCGTAAAGCAAAAATAAGTAGAAAAACTAAAGAAACTAGCATCAGCGTTGATTTAAACATTGATGGTAAAGGCAAGTATAAAGTTGATACTGGGATAGGATTTTTAGATCACATGCTTGAGCAATTATCAAAGCATTCTTCTATGGACATGAATGTCAAAGCCAAAGGGGACACGCATATTGATCTTCACCACACAACAGAAGACACTGGCATAGCAATTGGAGAATGTTTAAAAAAAGCTTCAAAGAAATTTATTGGAATTAAAAGATATGCTCATGCAATGATACCGATGGATGAAACATTAACTAGAGTTGCTATAGATGTTTCAAATAGACCATATTTGATTTGGAAGGTTAAGCTTAAAGTAGAAAAGCTTGGCGAAATGGATACAGAACTATTTAAAGAATGGTTTCAAGCATTTTCTCAAGCTGCTGGAATTACTTTGCACGTTGAAAATATTTATGGTGATAACAGCCACCATATTATTGAATCTTGCTTTAAGGGATTAGCAAGATCGTTAAGAGCTGCATTAGAAATGGATTCAAGGAATAAAAATACAATTCCTTCTACAAAAGGTTCTTTATAATTTAAATGAATGTCACAATTGTTGACTATAATTCAGGCAATATTAGCTCTGTAATAAACTCCTTGAGGGAAGTTGCTAAAGACAAAGTAAATATCGAAGTAACTTCAGATTTAAATAAAATTAAATCTAGTCATAAAATAGTTTTGCCAGGGCAAGGTTCGTTTAAGACTTGTGTAGATGCTCTAAATAATATCGATGGTTTGGTTGATACTCTAAATGAATTTGTAATTAATAATAAAAAACCACTTCTCGGGATTTGCGTAGGATTACAAATGTTTGCAGATATTGGATATGAAGAAACAGAAACTAAAGGCTTAGGCTGGATTTCAGGAAAGGTATCAAAAATTAATAATCAAAATGGAAAATATAAACTTCCTCACATTGGTTGGAACCAAATAGACATTCTTAAAGATAGCAAGATTTTTAAAGATATAGAAAATAATTCTCACATGTATTTTGTTCACAGCTATGAATTTATTCCGGCAGATAAAAGTGTAATTTGCGCAACAACTGATTATGCATCAAATATAGTTTGTGCTGTTGAAAAAGAAAATATATTTGGAACTCAATTTCATCCTGAAAAAAGTGATAAATTAGGACTAAGAATTATTGATAATTTTATAAATTTATAATGAAAAAATATAAAATTTTTCCATCAATAGATATTAAAGATAAGAAATGTGTGAGATTAGTCAAAGGAGATTTTGAAAATAAAACAGAGTATGAAGTGTCTCCAGTTGAACAAGCCAGTAAATACAAAGATCATGGATTTAAAAATTTACACATTATTGATTTAGATGGAGCTTTAACTGGTAAGACAGTCAACTTAGATATTATTAAAGAAATTATTACTAAATTTGATCTTAAAATTGAAATTGGCGGCGGTATTAGAAATTTTGAAAGTATTCAAAAATATATTGATGCTGGTGTGGACAAAGTTATTTTAGGGAGTGCCGCAATAAAAGATAAAAGATTTTTGAAAGAAGCATGTCAAAAATTTCCAAATAAAATTGCCTTAGGTCTAGATGCCAAAGATGGATATTTGTCAGTGTCTGGATGGACAGAAAAATTGAATCATTTTACTTTAGATTTTTTAAAAGAAGTAAATGATTACGGTGTAAGCAGACTGATTTATACAGATATTAATCGAGATGGAACTAAGCAAAGCCCAAATTTTGAAGAAACAGTAAAAATTGCAGATATATCTAATTGTCCTGTAATTATTTCAGGAGGAGTTTCTTCTATTGGTGACGTAAAAAAAACTAAAAACTTAAATAAAAATATTGAAGGTATAATAGTTGGTAAAGCGATATATGATGGTGATATTAAATTAGAAGATCTAGCGAAAGAAATAGATGCTTAAAAATAGAATAATTCCTTGTTTAGATGTTAATAAGGGCCGTGTCGTCAAAGGTATTAATTTTGTTGATTTAAAAGATGCCGGAGATCCTGTTGAACAAGCAAAAATTTATAGTGATGGTGGTGCTGATGAAATTTGTTTTTTAGATATTACTGCATCTAACGAAAACAGAGATACCATTTATGATGTAGTGGAGAGAACATCAAAGAAATGTTTTGTACCTTTAACTGTCGGCGGAGGCATAAGAAATGTTGAAGATATTTATAAATTACTTAATTGTGGAGCTGATAAAGTTTCTATAAATACTGCAGCAGTTCAAAATTCAGAAATTATAGCAGATAGCTCAAAGAAATTTGGGTCTCAGTGTATTGTTGTGGCAATTGATGCTAAAAAAAAGGAAGATAAATGGGAGATATTTACCCATGGCGGAAGAAATAATACAGGAATTGATGCAATAGAATTTGTAAAAAAAATGGAAGATTGTGGCGCCGGAGAGTTACTAGTTACTTCTATGGATAGAGATGGAACTCAGTTAGGCTATGATATTGATTTGATGTCTATGATTTCTTCAAAAGTTAATATTCCGTTAATTGCTTCAGGTGGAGTAGGTAATTTAGATCATTTGATTGATGGAATAAAACTTGGAAATGCTAGCGCTGTTTTAGCTGCATCTATATTTCACTATGGCAAATATTCTGTTAAAGAAGCTAAAGAATATTTGAACTCAAAGGGAATTCCAGTTAGGATTTGATATGTTAAACACATTAGAAAACCTTTTTAAACTTGCAAGAAATAGGAAAGGCAATCCTGTAGATGGCTCCTATACAAATAAACTATTAAGTGACAAATCTTTAAGTAAAGAAAAAGTTTTAGAAGAAATAAATGAATTGGTGGAAGCTGTAGAAAAAAATACAAATAAAATTCATGAAGCTGCAGATGTTCTTTATCATTTAATAATATATTTTGAAGCAAATGAGATTAAAATTGAAGAAGTGATGGAAGAGCTAAATAATAGAAAAAAATGAGTTACGACAATAATAATATATTTGCAAAAATTTTAAGAGGAGAAGTTCCTTGTAAAAAAATTTATGAAGATAATTTTGTATTGTCTTTTTTTGATATCAACCCGCAAAAAAAAATTCATGCATTAGTAATACCTAAAGGAAAATATGTTGATTTAGATGATTTTAGTACAAACGCTTCGAGCGAAGAGATGGTTGGATTATTAAAAGGGATTAATACTGTTGCAAAAAAGTTAGGAATTTCAGCAGATACTGGAAAAGGATATAGAGCACTAACAAATATAAGTGAGAATGGAGGACAAGAAGTTCCTCATTTGCATTTTCATCTTTTCGGAGGTGAAAAAATTGGAAGAATGGTCGAGTGAAACAAGAAATTTTAAGAAATTATTTAGAAATTAATTCTTTAGAAGATCTTAATGAGGTTCAAAAACCCAAAAAATATTTAAATTTAATAATATCTAAAGATTTTCAATTGAACAAATTTTTATACAAACAAATTGGAAGAAAATATCATTGGTTAGATCGCTTAACATGGTCCGATCAAAATTGGATTAAATATGTATCTAAAAAGAATGTTCATACTTATGTTTTAAAAAATAGAGAAGATTTAGTAGGGTATTTCGAACTAATTTTCCATGAAAGAAAAAGAGAAACAGAAATAGCATATTTTGGTATTTTAGAAGAGTATTTCGGGAAAAAATTAGGAGCTTTTTTACTAAGTGAAGCAATTAAAAATTCTTTTTTACTTAATATTAAAAGGGTATGGGTGCATACTTGTTCACTTGATCACGAACATGCGCTCAAAAATTATTTATCTAGAGGTTTAAAAATTTTTAAAACAGAATCTGTAAAAACTGAAATTGCCTAATTCATTTTAGGTAATTTAAAAATTTTCTTATCAATAATCTCATTAATTTTCAATCTAGATATAAAAGTTATTACTAAATTTTGATATATATCCTCAGTTTGCCAACCTACCAAATTTAAGCTTTCTTTATCAAAAAAAATATTAATTTTATTTTCATTACTTAATATAGTAAAATTTAGATATTTATCATCTACAATTCTGCCTTTAGATTTTTTAATATTTTTTATTAAAAAGTTTTTATCTAAAATTAAATCTAGCGGTGTTTTATCAAGTGGATATAGATAATATTGATTAATATTTTTATTTTTAATAACCAATGATTTACCATTAGAAACCATGATTTTTTTATTAAAATTATCATAAGAACAATAAATTTTTTTTGGATATTCTATAGTACATATTCCTTCTTCAGTTTTTTTATCAATTTTTTGTTTAAAATTAAAAGTTAAATTTTTAATTTTTTCTAAATTTAAAATTATATTCTGTTTTATTGAAGCTTCTAAGGGAAAAAATAAACTATAAAATAAAAAAAAAAGTAATATTTTTTTTTTCATTTAAGTATTTCTCTTTTTCCTACATGATTTGCTTTACTGACGATTCCTTCGGATTCCATCATATCCATAATTCTAGCTGCTCTATTATAACCAATTTGCAATTTTCTTTGCAGATAAGAGGTTGAAGCTTTTTTATCTAATTTAATTATGTCAATTGCTGCTTGATAAAGATCATCTTTTTCTCCGCTTTCTGATTTATTTTCTCCAATTTCTTTTTCATCAACATAATTTAAAATTTCATCAACATAATCTGGTTCTGCTTGAGTCCTCAAATAATTATTTATTTTCTCAATTTCATTTTCTGAGACGAAAGGTCCATGAATTCTAATCATTCTATTTGCCGATGTCATAAATAGCATGTCTCCCTTTCCAAGTAATTGTTCTGCACCTTGTTCCCCTAAAATGGTTCTACTATCAATTTTAGAAGTTACTTGAAATGAAATTCGCGTTGGAAAGTTTGCTTTTATTGTTCCTGTTATTACATCAACGCTAGGTCTTTGAGTAGCCATTATTATATGTATTCCAGCAGCTCTCGCCATTTGAGATAATTTTTGAATATAATTTTCTATTTCCTTTCCTGCAACAAGCATAAGATCAGACATTTCATCAACTATAACAACAATGTATGGCATCGAAAGACTGTGTTTTGAGTTATATCCATCTATATTTCTCACTCCTTTTTTTGTCATTAAACGATATCTGTTTTCCATTTCTTTAACTACCCATCCTAATACCGAAGCTGCTTTTTTAGGTTTAGTAATAACTGGGCAGAGTAAATGAGGAACATCTTCATAAGTAGATAGCTCAAGCATCTTTGGATCAATTAAAATAAACTTACATTTTTCTGGCGTATGTCGATAAAGTAAAGAAAGTATAATTGTGTTTATGCAAACAGATTTTCCTGATCCAGTAGTTCCTGCAATCAATAAATGTGGCATAGACGCAAGATCGCCAATTATTGGATCGCCTGAAATATTTTTACCTAGTGCTATTGGCAATTTCATCTCCTTTTTAGAAAAGTCACTATGTGAAAGAATTTCACTCAAGTAAACATTTTCTCTTGAAGAATTAGGCAATTCTATTCCTATAGTATTTCTTCCAGGAATTGTGGAAATTCTTGCTGATTCAGAGCTGGTATTTCTTGCAATATCTTCTGATAAATTTATTATTTTTGAAACTTTAACGCCTGCAGCAGGTTCAAATTCATTTAAAGTTACAACTGGACCTTGGCTTACTTTTTTTATTTTTCCTTCTACTCCAAAATCTAAAAGTATTTTTTCTAAAAAATCTGATTCAACACTATTATTATTTAACGATTTTTCTTTTTCTTTTTTATTTGGTATTTTTAATAAATTAATTGAAGGTAAAATAAATTTATTTTTAGTAATTTTATGTTTTTCTATTTTTTGTTCAAAGGGCAGATTTTCTTGAACCGGAGTTGTTACTTCATCAACTTCTTGGTTATCGTTAAGAGAATGAGTTTTTTCTGATATTTTGTTTACATATTTTTTTTTAATGATGAATTTGAAAATATTTTTCAATGAATTTGAAAGATAAGATAATTTAAAGTTTATGCTTATGAGAAAAATAGAAACTATAATGATAAATAATACGTAAAAAGAAAATGTTTTATTTAAATTTATTATAGAGACTAAAAAAGTATTTTCTAAATAATTACCAATAAAACCTCCATTTCCATTTACAGGTAACCAAAAAGAATTTTTATAAAAACTTGAAAAATATAATGAACCAAAAATAGAATATAAAATAACATAAAATAAATTTTCAATTATTGTAAATATTTGCTTAGATCTAACTATATTTATGCCTGTAAAAAATAAGCTTATTGGTATTAGCATAGATATTAGACCCAAAGATTGAATAAAAATATCTGATACAAAACTTCCTTTAAAACCAAGAACGTTTTGGATTTCCGTATTATCAGGAAATATAAAATTTGGGTCTTCGGGTGAATAAGTGATCAGTGAGATAAATAAAAGTATTCCAGTAATTGATATAACCACTCCAGATACCTCTATAATTCTTTTAATTACAAAGTTTAGGCTTTGATTGGCTAAATTTTTAATATCCATAAATAATGAATCAGATTAAATACTTTTATCATTTAATAATTCTGGGTAAAATTAAATTTTAAATATGAATATATGTATTATTGGTGATGGGTTATCAAGTTTAGCATTATCTAAAAACTTGGTAAATAAGAAAATTAAAGTTTTTCTTTATTATAAAAAAATAAAAAAAAAATATCAAAACCAAACTTTGGGAATATCAAAATATAATTATGATTTTTTCAATGAAGAAATAACCAATCTTAAAAAAGGTACGTCTTGGAATATAAAGCAAATTGAAATTTATTTAGAAAAATATAAAAACGAAAAAATTTTAAGTATTAATAAATCTAACGAGGATCTTTTTTGTATTGTAAAAATTAATGATATCTACAAATTATTAGAACGTAGTTTAAAAAAAAATAAATTTTTCAAAAAAATATTAATTAAAAATAATAATTTTTATAAAAAAATTTTAGATGATAAAAAGTATGACCTAATAATAAATTGTGAATTTAAAAATAAAATTAATACAAATTTTATTTATTCAAAAATAAATAAAAGTTATAAAAGTTATGCTTTTACAACTATTATTGATCATACTAAAATAAATAATAGAAAAGCGATACAAATATTTACGAAACTAGGTCCAATTGCTTTTTTGCCAATTTCAAACTTTCAGACATCAATTGTATATTCTATAAATGATAATAAAAAAATTTTAGATGACAGTGAATTCATAAAACTTATTAATCAGTATAATAAAAATTATAAAATTAGAAATTATGGAAATGTTGAAAAATTTGATTTAAATTTTTCTGTTCCTAGAAATTACTATTATAAAAATTTAATGATATTTGGAGATCTTCTTCATAGAATTCATCCTTTAGCAGGGCAAGGATTTAATATGACTATAAGAGATATAAAAATTTTATCAAAAATTCTTCAGGATAGAATTAACTTAGGTTTACCAATTGACTCAACAGTTTGTATTGATTTTCAAAACAAAAGTAAACATCTTAATTTTGTATTCTCTTCAGGAATTGATTGGATATATGAGTTCTTTAAATTTGATAGTAACATTAAAAGTAATTATTCTAAAAAATTCTTTAAAATAATAAATAAAAATAAATTTTTATTAAATTTTTTTGAAAAGTTTGCTAATAAGGGATTTTTTTAATAACTATTGAATAGTTGTATTGCTAAAATTATCAACTAGATAAGTTTTTAATATTTCTTGTAATTTTTCTTTTCTCAAATTCAAGTTTTGTGTTTCTAATAAAGCTTGTTTTTCTTCTAGAGAAAAAGGAGAAGCCATTGACAATGTATTAATTGTTTGATCTAGCTTCTGCTTTTGTAATTCTTCCCAATTAACCAAATATCCCCTTCTCTGAAATAAAGTTTTTATATCTTTAAAAATAAGTTCAAGGTCTGAAAATTTAATTTCATTTTTTTTATTCTCAAGATCACTTTTAAATTCACTGAAAGTTACATTACATTCTCTATATTTTTTAGTATTTTTTACCTCATCAGTAATTCTGAAACGGCATAAACCTTTTAATACTATTAAATATCTTCCGTCACTTGTTTCATTAAAACTTGTGACTTTTCCTAAGCAACCAACTTCGTATAATACTGGAGAAGAAATGTTTAATTTTTCTTTTGGTTGGACCATTCCAATCATCCTTGGCCCTTTCATGCAATCATCAACCATTTCTAAATATCTAGGTTCAAAAATATTTAATGGAACTGTAGCTTCTGGAAAGATTATAAAATTTGACAAAGGAAATACTGGAATTTTATCAGGTAATACCATTTCTTTTTTATTTTTCATTTTTATAATCTTTCTTGGTGTCATTCATTATATCAAAATTAAGTTTTGTAGCAAATTTTGTCTAAAAAGTTATATTAAAAGTTGATGCTTAAGATTAGTACTTATAGGGCCTATTTATTTATATGTTTGTTTCCAACTTGGATTTTTTCAAAAAATATAATTTTATTTGATAAAATATCATTTTTTTTACCTTATATAATATTTTATTTTTTTTTATTTTTTATTTTAAAAAAAGAAATTTTTTTTTCAAAAATTCAAATAACAGTATTATCTGTTATAACTATTTTTGCTTTAGATCAGAATATTTTATTTAATTTAAATTTTGTCAAACCATATTTTGGATTATTCAATAACTTGTTCCCTAATATTTATTTTGCAGATTTTATAATAATAATAATCTTTTTTATTTTGTCCTATTTTTTAATTTTTTATCTAAAAACAAATGCTATTAAATTTTATTTTATATTTTTCTCAATTTTTATAATTATTAATATTTATAATTCTACACTTAATAATAAAATAAAATTTTTAAACTTTAATAAATCTGATGAAATAATACAAAATTATAAATCTAAAAATAAAACATTATTACTTGTATTAGATGAAATGAGCGGCTTTAATAGTCCCGCGAATCAATATAAGTATGCTGATGAGTTTATTAAAAATGTAAGAAAATTTTCTATAAATAATGATTTAAATTTATACACAAATTCATTTACCATTTCCGCTGATACAATGATGTCTTTAACAAATATGTTGAATTTTAATATATCGATAGAAACTGAACTTTTTGAAAAAAATTATATTGTTGAGACTAAAAAATATTTTAATGAATTCAATATTTTAAAAAATGAATTTTTTAATAAATTTGAAAATATTTCCGTGATTCAGAATATCCAATTTAACTATTGTTTACATCCAAATATAAAAAATTGTTATCAATTTAATCCATACTTAGATAATAAATATCATTTAGAGGGTTTTAAGAAAAATTACTTAACCAAATTTAGTTCTTTATGGAAACTTGAAGGTTCATCAATAGCAAAATTGTTTTGGAGAGGTTTAAGACAGCTAGAATTTATAGATAGCTATTTAGAGCCAGAGATTCATAAATCATATTTACCTTTATATTTTTACAAGATAGAAGAAAATTTACTTTCAAATAAATATGATTTAGTTTTTGCACATCTTTTAACACCACATGTACCTTTTGGATTCAACAAAAAATGTCATTATGATGGTAAAAGATCAATACTTAACACAAGGATGTCAATAAAAGAAAAATTTATACAACACAATATTGAAAGAAATTGTATGATTACTTTCTTAATTAATTTTTTTGAAAAAATTAAAAAAAGTGAAGAATACAGCAGTTTAAATATCATAATTATGTCTGATCACGCGTCTAGAATCACAGAAAAGGATAAGCATTCTACTTTTATTGTTACAAAAATAGGTGACAGTGTTTTTTTAGAAAACAATGAAAAAATTTCAATTCAAACTTTCTTTAAAGAATTATTTCAAAACTAATTTAATATTGCTTGCAATAAAAAAAACAGCTATTTATAATCCCCTTTTAATAAGCGGGTATAGCTCAGTGGTAGAGCGTCTCGTTGCCAACGAGAAGGTCGTGGGTTCAAGTCCCATTGCCCGCTCCAACACTAAAGAGTATTTATGACTGATTTAGCTGATAAAAAATGTATACCTTGCGAGGGAGGAATACCTGGATTTGATATAAGTGAAATTCACAAATATTTAAAAATGGTAGATGGATGGGAAGTAAAAAAAGATGATGATGGAATCCATTTTTTAATTAAAAATTTTAAATTTGAAAATTTTCTGGAAAGTCAAAATTTTGTAAATAAAGTTGGAGAAATTGCAGAAAAAGAAGGTCACCATCCAGATATTTGGTTTGGTTGGGGATACGCGAAGATAAAAATTTTTACTCATGCTATAAAGGGTCTACATGAAAGTGATTTTGTTCTCGCAGCAAAAGTAGACAAAATAACTTAGTGTTTAAAATGTCTTGTCTTAGAAAAAACTAGAATTGTTCCAGTTCGATTTGCAAATTTAATAATTTCCTTGTCTTTAATTGAACCCGAAGGTTGAATTATTGCTGAAACACCAGCTTGCACTAAAGTTTCAACTCCATCTACAAATGGAAAAAACGCATCAGATGCAGCTACAATATTCTGTTTATTTTTCTCCTCTTGAAATTTTCTCATTTTTTCAATGGCTATTTTGCAACTATCTAATCTGCTGGGCTGTCCAGATCCTATGCCAATTGTACTATCATTTTTTGCGAGAACTATCGCATTAGATTTAGTAAATCTACAAATATTAAATGCAAAAATTAAATCATTTAAAGTTTTTAAATTTGGTTTACTTTTTGAAACAATTCTAAAATCTTTTTTATTAAACGTTTTAGTATCAGATGACTGCAATAAAATGGAATTAAAACTAAAAAGAATATTTTCAATTGATTCTAAATTTAAATTTTTTGCATCTATAATTCTCAAGTTTTTTTTTCTTTTTAAAATTTTTAGTGCACTATTTTCAAATCCATTTCCGATTATAACTTCAAAAAAAATCTTATTTAATTCAATTGCAAGCTTTTTATTAATTTTAAAATTACAAGAAACTATTCCTCCGAAGGCACTTACTGGGTCACTCTCTAAGGCAAACTTATAACTTCTTACTCCATTTTTATTTATTGATACCCCACAAGGATTTGCGTGTTTTATAATTACCGTTCCTCTATTTTTTGGGAGTGACTTTGATACAAGAAGAGCAGAAAAAATATCATTATAGTTATTAAAACTTAGTTTTTTTCCACTTAATTGATTAATTTTATTTTCCTTATCTATGGAATACAGAGCACCTTCTTGATGGGGATTTTCTCCATATCTTAATTTTTCGACAAAATTTCCATAAATTAATTTTTTTTTTGGAAATCTATTTTTTACCTTTGAATTAAAGTAATTTGAAATTATCGAGTCATAATAGCCTGTTTCAGCAAATGCCTCTTCAGACATTTTAAATCTAAAATCTAAAGATGTTCTTCCATTATTTTTATTTAACTCATAAATTAAATCTTCATATTGTTTAGAATTTGTGATTACAGTTACATCTCTATAATTTTTTGCAGCAGCCCTGACCATTGCTGGCCCACCAATATCAATATTTTCAATTATGTTGTTATGATTCTTAGTTTTTTTAAGAGTATCTTCAAAGGGATAAAAATTTACTATGACCAAATCAATATTTTGAAAATTATTTTTGTTCATTTGTTTTTGATGAAATTTATTATACCTTTTATTTAAAATGCCAGAATATATTTTTGGATGTAATGTTTTAACTCTGCCATCTAAAATTTCAGGTGATCTTGTATATTTGGAAATTTCTTCACAATTAAATTTTAACTTTTTTATTTGCTTATAAGTTCCACCTGAGCTAATAATTTTTATTTTATATTTTGTCAGTGTAGCTAATAAAGATCTTAAATTTCTTTTATCTGAAATAGATATTAATGCTTGTCTTATTTTTTTCATTTTATTTTAAATAATTCCCATTTTATAATCTCATTTTGATTACGAGTCATTCCAGAAATAGATATGTTCTGATTCTCTACGTAAGAATTTTTTTCCCCAAAATATAGTCCTGTTTCTAAGTCTAAAAGGTGATTATTACATGTAAATTTCCAGCCTTCATTTTCTAATTCAATAAAAATAGATTTTCTATCCAAGGTTTTCATTACTTTAACTCTGGGTTCTAAATGAAAACGTATCTCAAAATTATAATTTCCAATTTTTTTTTTTATTAATGTATCACTTCCAATGAATTTGTAATTTTCAGGAAAAAATTCAATTTTCCTATTATGAATTATTCCAAATTGTTTAGAATATCCATCGTGCGATGACTCAATTACCCAATAATTCTTTTTAAAAGTAATAGATTTTTTTAATATTTTTAATCCATTTTCTATAATTGATTTTCCGTTCGGTTGTTTACTTAATTTACAAGAAGATTGATTGTCTATAACCAAGGTACTATGAGAAGCTGTAGATTTTGAAACATTATTAAGTTGGTGCTTAAAATTTTGAAAATAACCAGAATTGCATATTAATTTTTTATCAGAACATATTATTTCGAAAGATAAAGCTCCAGATTGATAATTAGATGTAAATTTTTTTTCAGGACTTGATCCCAAATCCATTACTAGAGCTATTTTTTTATTTTTTAGAATTGTATATCCGCCAACTTCATAGTTTTCATTTTTAAATCTATACCCATGTATATCTAGATAGTTATCAAACTCAGTGTTACTACTTTCATGATTCCCATTAAAAAGAATACTTTTTTTAATATTTTTACATAATAGTGAATAGGCAAGTCCTAAATAATAAATACTTTCATCAATATATTCGGGAATTTCATTTTGTGATTCCTTTAACCATTCCCTGATAAGAACAAAATGTTTAAGATAAAAAGTAAGTTGCCTAATATTTCTTGATTTTGGAAAACCTTCAGAGTCAAAAGAAAATTTAATTATATTTTTTAATAAACTTAGACCAAAATTTAAATACTTATCTTTATTTTGGTAGGAAAGACCGGTTAAAATTATAGCCGCACATCCTATCATTTTATCATCAACCCATTCAGATCTTTTTATTTCATTTATCAAATGATTAATTTGTTTTTGAATAATACTATTAAACTTATCTTTATAATCTTGATTACTGTCTTCATAAGTTAATTTTGAATTTGATATCCAGGCTATCACCCTCTTAGAAAGTATATCAATATTCCAATTTTCTTTTTTATAGTTATGATTTGACTCTATCCATTTTAAAATTATTGATTGAGTAGTTACTTTTGAGGATTTTAAATCTAAACTTAATAACCAAAAAAAACTGTGCAATTTTTTATAATCATTTTCATGAAAATTTTTTTTTTGCCAAATTGAATTTAAGGAAAATTCCTCAATATTATTTTTTTTTTTTTTATACTTAATTAGACAATCTAATAAATTCGGACTTGGTTTATATTCTAAATTATTAGAATATATTTGTGATATTTTTTTATTATATATTTTTGAATTTAAATAAAGATTTCTAGTTTTATTTGTAAAGAAAAAAAAAAATTGACTTATATAATTCAAAGAATTTTTAAAAAGCATTATTGTTTAATTCAATTTTAATGTCTCTATATTTTTTTTAATATCACCTTTGTTGCTTTTAAATATTGTTGTTCCGGAAACAAGTATGTTAGCTCCAGCTTCAATTACAGTTTTACTATTTAGAAAATTAATTCCTCCATCAACTTCAATGTCAAAATTTAATTTATTTTTATCTTTTATTCTTTTTAAATCTTTAATTTTATCTATAACCTCTGGCATGAATTTTTGTCCACCAAAACCAGGATATACACTCATAACTAAAACTAAATTTATTTTATCTAATAAATTTTCAATAACTTTAATTGGAGTATTTGGATTTAGCGATACTCCAATTTTTTTTCCTAATTCTTTTATATAATTAATTGACTCCTCTAAATTTTCTGTTGCCTCTGGATGTATTGTTATGATATTTGCACCGGCTTCTGCATAATCTTTTATATATTTGTGTACTGGATCTATCATTAAATGAACATCAAATGGTAATTTTGTAAAATTTCTTAAACTTTTGATAACCGGAGGTCCAATTGTTAGATTAGGGACAAAATGTCCATCCATTACATCCACATGTATCATGTCCGCACCCCCTGCTTCTAATCTTTTAATCTCATTACCTAGTTCACTGAAGTTTGCTGATAATATTGATGGTGAAATTTGTATTTTTTTCATTGATTACTAGATTAGTAGTATCAATTTTAAATAAAAATAAAATTATTTTTTACCAAATAAATCGTATATTAATCTTGAAATTTCGCTATCTAGGGGAAAAGACAACATGCCCATTTCACCATATCCTAGCATGATTGGCATTAAATAAAATCTAATCATGAAGATAAACCATGCTATATATAGTGGTACGATAGGCCTTACCAAAAAACTTGGAG
>MDTB01103447.1_pt1 | contig 25641 bp, 33 predicted proteins | sample 811161 | NCBI WGS metagenome assembly MDTB01 (sample SAMN05326650, study PRJNA326480) | marine metagenome | isolation source: seawater | place: Mediterranean Sea | collected 2009
AAAGATAAGATTGTTAGAAAAGCAAAAGAAACGATGGAAATTTATGCTCCATTAGCAGATCGTATGGGCATGAACAGAATAAGAGACGAATTAGAAGATCTTTCTTTTTCTGTTTTAAATAAACCGGCGAGAGACTTGATATTAGATAGATTGAAATTCATAAAAAGCAATAGGGAAGATACTTTTAAATTAGTTGCATCTGATTTAATATCAATATTAAAAGTTAATGGAGTTCAAGCTACAATTACAGGAAGAGAAAAAACACCTTTTTCAATATGGCGAAAAATTCAAAATAAAAAAATTTCCCTAGAACAATTGACAGATATTATAGGATTTAGAATTTTGGTAAATGATATTGGGGAATGCTATAAAACATTAGGAATTTTTCACAGTAAATTTTCAGCAATTCCAGGTAAATTTAAGGATTATATTTCGACGCCAAAAATAAATAATTACAGATCTATACACACATCTGTAATAGGGCCAAAAAAAAACAGAATTGAAATCCAAATAAGAACCAACGAAATGAATGAATTTGCTGAAAGAGGCATAGCTTCTCATTGGAAATATAAATCATCAGAAAAATTTTCAGAATTGTCCTGGAAAGAATATGATTGGTTGAGAGATTTAGTAGAAATTATTGAAGCGGGAAACAGTCCTGAACACTATTATGAATTTACAAAGCTTCAAATGTTTCAAGAAAATGTATTTTGTTTTACGCCTAAGGGCGCTGTAATCAAATTGCCAAAAGATGCTACACCAATTGATTTTGCTTATGCTGTGCACACAAAAATAGGAGAAAGTGCTATTGGATGTAACATTAATGGTCGAGCTTCAACATTACAATCTGTACTAAAAAATGGAGATATGGTTGAAATTGTATCCTCTAAGAATGCTTCACCATCATTACATTGGCTATCATCATCCAAAACAGGTAAAGCCAGGGCGTCTATCAGAAGATACTGGCAGGACAAATCTGTTAACAACTATAAACCTAAGGATAAAAATTATACTAGTGCTATAGTAGTTGATTTACCACATAAACCTGGAGTTCTAGGCAATATCAGCTCACTTATAGGAATGAATCAAGGTAACATTCTAAATGTAGAAATGTTAAAGAAAAAAAAAGATATTTTACAGTTTTCTTTTGATTTGCAATTTAAAGATTTAAAAAACTTTACAAACTTGATAAGTCAAATAAGGCAAAATAATTTTAAATTTAAAATTATACGTCACAAACAGAAAAAAAATGCTTTCTTACGAAGAATCTTTGAAAATTTTAAAAGAAACTAATGCTTTAATTGAAGGGCATTTTATTTTATCATCTGGTTTACACAGCTCTAAATACGTCCAATGTGCACAGTTGCTGAGCAAACCAAACTCTTCTTTTAAAATTTGTAATTCCCTGGCAGAAAAAATAAATCAACATTTTAAAAAAATTGATTTAATTTTATCACCCGCTATGGGTGGTATAATTATAGGATATGAAATAGGAAAATTACTTAAAAAAGAAACTATATTTGCAGAAAGAGTAAACGGAGTGTTTAAACTTAGAAGAGGCTTTTCTATAAAAAAAAACACCAACGTTCTTATTGTAGAAGATGTGATAACAACAGGTAAATCAAGTCTAGAATGTTCCAATCTTATTAAAGAGTCTGAAGCAAATCTAATTGGTTTTGCATGTATTATTGATCGATCAGACTCAAAGATTGAAATTAAAGACAAGATTATTTCACAAATAAGATTAGATATACCAACTTATACAAAAGATAATTTACCTGAGTCTTTATCTTCACTCAAAGCAGAAAAACCTGGTAGTAGAAGTCTTTAATGAAAAGAATTAGACTAGGTGTAAATATTGATCACGTGGCTACAGTTAGAAACGCTAGAGGAGAAAACTATCCTAGTCCATTAAAAGCAGCACAAATTTCGGAAAGAAGCGGTGCTAACTCTATTACAATACACTTAAGGGAAGATCGTAGACATATTCACGATAAAGATCTTAAGTTAATCATTTCTAAGTTAAAAATTCCTTTAAATTTAGAAATTGCAGCAACAGAGGAAATGTTAAAAATCGCTCTAAGGAACAAACCCCCGTTTATTTGTATTGTTCCAGAAAAAAGAAAAGAGATTACCACAGAGGGTGGTTTAAATCTTAATTATAAAACAGTATTTCTTAAAAGGCTAATATTAAAATTAAAAAAAAAAGAAAATTAGAGTTAGTCTTTTTATAGAACCAAAAAAAGAAGATATTCAAAAAGCTAAAAATTTAGAAGTTAATTGTATTGAAATTCATACGGGGCGCTTTTGTAATTTAGTTAATAAAAATAAGAATTTTAAAAAAGAGCTGAACAAAATTAAAAAAGCAGTAAACTATGCTCGTGGTATTGGTTTAGAAGTTCATGCTGGACATGGTTTGACATATAAGTCAGCAAAAATATTATCTAAGATAAAAGGGATACAAGAATTTAATATTGGACATTTTTTAATAGGAGAGTCAATCTTTACTGGATTATCTAAAACAATAAAAAATTTTAAAAAAATTATAAAATAATGAAAATTTATGGAATAGGTACAGATATAGTTAATACAAATCGTATTAATAAATCTATAAAAAATATTGCTTTCATGAAAAGAGTCTACGACATAAAAGAAATTGATCGCTGTAAGAAACAATTTAATAAAACTAATTGTTTTGCTAAAAGATTTGCTGCCAAAGAAGCTTTTTCAAAAGCTCTAGGCATTGGTATATCTAAAGGGTTAAAATTTAATGAAATTATAGTTCATAATATAAGATCAGGAAAACCGAATATCCGTCTAATTGGTAATACAAAAAAAGTTGTTAACAAATTATTGAAGAAAAAAAAGTTTACTATTTTTTTGACTTTGACTGATGACAAGCCTTTTGCTGCAGCAACCGTAGTTATTTCATTATGAATAAAAAAATATACAAAATTATTTTAGAAAATCTTAAGACAATCTTATTTGCACTTATAATAGCTATTTTTATTAGGTCATTAATTATTCAACCATTCTATATACCTTCTTCATCGATGGAACCTACATTATTGATTGGTGATAGAATATTCGTATCAAAATTTACGTATGGTATAAGTAAACATTCATTTCCATTTAGTCCAGATTTTACTGATAAAAGATTTAATTATAAACTGCCAGAACAAGGCGACCTTGTTGTTTTCAAAACGCCAGTCGATAATCGTACCGATTATATAAAGCGATTAATTGGAATGCCAGGTGATGAGATACAGTTTTTAAAGGGAGAAATATTTATTAATGGTAAAAAAATAGAAAGGGAAAAAATAGAAAATATAAATGAAGTACGATGTGGTAAATATTCGTTAGAGATTAATAGTTTTATAGAAACTTTGCCTAATGGAAAAAGGCATGTAGCTGTTTACAATAAACAAGGCACATTACAAAATTCAAAAAAATTTATTGTTCCAAAAAAACATTTCTTTTTGCTAGGAGATAACAGAGACTGTTCAAAAGATAGTAGATACTTAGATAGTGTAGGCTATGTAAATTTTGTAAACCTTGTAGGTAAAGCACAATTAATTTTTTTTTCTAATGATACAGTAGAGTCGAATTTGTTTAAAATATGGAACTTAAAAAAGTCTTTTCGCTTAGATAGAACTTTTCGTAAAATTCAATGAATAGAAATTTAAAAGATTTAGAGAGCTTAATTAATTTCAATTTTAAAAATCAAGATTTATTGAAACAATCTTTAATACATAAAAGTTACGATTACGAGAATAATAATGAAAGACTTGAATTTTTAGGAGACAGAGTACTTGGTTTAATAATCTCAAAAAAATTAATTGATATTTACCCAAATGAAAAAGAAGGAATTATCGATAAAAAATTTGCAAATTTAGTTAATAAGAAATCTTGTTTCAAAATTGCAAAAAAACTAAATCTAAGAAAATTCATGTTACTAGGAACCTCAATTAGAAATTTAGAAAGATCTGAAGATAAAATTTTAAGTGATTGTCTAGAGGCTATCATTGGTGCCATATATAGAGATAGTGGCCTTAAACCGGCAGAAAAAGTAGTCATACACCTATGGAAAGATTTTCTAGATAAATCTATTGTTCTCTTAATAGATTCAAAAACTAGATTGCAAGAATATAGTTTAAAAAATTTTAAGGTATTACCTAAATATACTTTTTATAAAAAAACTGGACCTCAACATAGACCAACATTTAAAACAGATGTTCAGATACCAAATTCAAAAAAAATTATGGGAACAGGATTATCAAAAAAAGATGCACAACAAAATGCTGCTTCTAAATTACTTCAAATTCTTAAAATTTCATGAACTGGGAAAGTGAATCTTATCTTTTATCTAAAAGAAAGTTTAGAGAAAACGCTAATATCATAAATGTTTTTACTCCTCATAAGGGTAAAGTAGGCGGAATAGTATATGGAGGTAATTCTCGTAAAATAAGAAATTATTTGCAAATATCTAACAAAATATTTGTAATTAACAATACAAAAAATGATAACAAAATAGGTTATTTTAAAACTGAACTCATTAAACCTATTGCTCCGATGTTTTTTAATGATAAGAAAAGAACATCAGCAATTACATCTCTGTGTTCATTATTAAACTCTCTCTTACCCGAAGAACAACCCAATAAGACGATTTATCAATTGTTTGAAAATTTTATTAATTTTATTAATAAAGATAATTGGATTTTTTATTATATTTTTTTTGAAATTAATTTAATTAAAGAACTTGGTTATGATACTAATCTTCATTCTTTTAGTGAAAAATTAAATTTAGATGTTTTTCAACTACAAAAGATTAAGATTGATGAAAATATTTATGATGTACCAGTTTTTTTGATAAATCAAATAATACCAGATAAAATGAATGATTTACTCATAAAAAAATCTTTGGAGTTTACAAGAAATATTTTATTTAATAAATTTTTCTCCCTAAATAATTTGGTTTTTCCTAATTCGAGAATAATTCTAGAAAGATATTTTAATTAAGAGGAAATTTTTTTAGCTATATCTAAAGCAAAATAAGTTACAATTGCTGAAGCTCCAGCTCTTTTAAATGATATCAAACTTTCAAATATTGTATCCTCATTAATTAATTTATTAAGAATACCAAATTTTATTAAACTATATTCCCCTGAGACTTGATATGCAAACACTGGGATTTTAAATTTATCTTTTATATTTTTGATTATATCAAGATAAGGCAGTCCTGGTTTAACCATTACGATATCTGCGCCTTCTTTAATATCTAAACCAATTTCTCTATACGCTTCATTTGAATTTCGAAAATCCATTTGATAAGTTTTTTTATCGAACTTTAGTTTTTTATTTGATCCAACTGCATCTCTAAATGGACCATAAAAATTTGATGCATATTTAGCAGAGTAGGATAATATGTTTACATCTTTCAAATTTTCTTTATCTAAAGCTTTTCTAATTGCTTTAATTCTACCATCCATCATGTCAGATGGAGCAATTACGTCACAGCCCATTTTTGCTTGAAGTATAGATTGTTTTATAAGTATTTTTATTGTCTCGTCATTATCGATCTTTTTATTAATTATAATGCCATCGTGTCCATGGTCAGTATAAGGATCTAAAGCAACATCACACATTATACCAATTTTTGAATATTTTTTTTTTATATACCGAATAGACTTACAGACTAAATTATTTTCATTAAGCGCCTCACTACCTAAATTATCTTTTTTTGAATTAGGTGTATAAGGAAATAAAGCTACCATAGGTATCTTATATTTTTTAACTTCTTTCATAATTACATTGAGTTTGTCTACAGTATATCTAAAGACTCCAGGCATTGTTTTAATTTTTTCTACTTTATTTTTTCCTTCCCTAATAAAAATAGGCAAAATAAGATCATTAACACTTAAATCATTTTCTGCGATAAGTCTTCTCATCCAAGATGAGTTGCGAATTCTTCGCAATCTTATGTCTGGGTATTTTCCAACAATCTTCATGTATATAAGTTATAAAATTTTGTTTGATGCGACAAATGATATATTATAAACAATCTGTAAAGAGTTATAAAAAGATAATATGGCACAGTTAAATTACTCAGATTTTTACAAAGTTCCAAATCTTAAATTTGATATACAAAAAATGAGATCGGATTTAGAACTTATTCTTGAAAAAAAGGGGTTTTCATCACCTAATGGTGTTTCTAATTTTGGAGCAATTCCATTAAATCAGATTCCAAATGACAAAGACTCTATAAAAGGAAATAATATAAGAGGTATTTATTGGACTATACCTGATGAAAAGGGGAAAGAAGTTGTTAGAGATGTACCTATAGATGAGTCTCAATATACAAAATTATGTTCTGAATTTGAAAATACTTATTTTAATAACGTATATAAAACTTTAAAAAAAAAATTTAAACTTGGAAGAGTAAGATTATTATTAAAAGAGCCAAGATCGACTTTAAGCTGGCATAAAGACCCAGAACCTAGGTTACATATACCAATAATTACTAATCTAGGATGTTCTATGGTTATCGAAAACGTTGCGAAACATTTACCTGCTGACGGTCACGTAACAATAACTAATAATACAAAATATCATAATTTTTTTAATGGCGGAGAGCAGTCTAGAATACATTTAGTTGCTTGTGTTTTAGAAAATCCATTTAACTAGATTGAAATCATTATTTAAAAAAATTTGTATAGCTTCTGATCATGCTGGGTTTAAACTTAAAGAACTGATAAAAGAAAAATTGATTAATAATAATTTGTCTATAATAGATTTGGGCCCTAATGATGAGGGTTCAGTTGATTATCCAGATTATGCAAAAAAAGTTTCCAATAGACTTAAAGCCAAAAAAAGTGAAGTAGGCATACTTGTCTGTGGCTCGGGAACAGGTATGGCTATAAGTGCTAATAAAACCAAAGGGATTAGAGCAGCAGTTTGCTATAGTATTAAATCTACTAAGTTGTCTAGACAACATAATAATGCTAATATAATCGCAATTGGATCGAGACTAACTACTAAACCAGCTGCCTTAAATTTAGTTTCAAAATTTTTATCTACTAAATTTGAGGGTGGCCGACACTTGAGAAGAGTAAAAAAAATATAATTATGTCAACAGCAATAAAAATTGATAAATTTTTAAATAATTTTTTTAAACTTAGTTTAGAAAAATCAGATAATGAACTTTATGTGTCAGTTAATAACGAGTTTATAAGACAACAAAATCACATAGAATTGATAGCATCTGAAAATATTGTTTCTAAAGCAGTATTAGAAGCCCAAGGATCTGTTTTGACCAACAAATATGCTGAAGGTTACCCTGGCAAAAGATATTATGGTGGGTGCGAACATGTAGACATTTCAGAAAAACTGGCAATTGAAAGGGCTAAAAAATTATTCAATTGTTCTTTTGCTAACGTTCAGCCTCATTCAGGAGCCCAAGCAAATGGAGCAGTGTACTTAGCATTAATTAAACCTGGGGATACTATATTGGGTATGAGTTTAAATTCTGGAGGCCATTTAACTCACGGAGCGAAACCTGCTCAATCTGGAAAGTGGTTTAATGCTATACATTATGATGTAGATAAAAATACTGGTCTTATAGATTATGACAACGTTGAAAAGTTAGCTTTAGAAAATAAACCTAAGTTAATAATCGCAGGGGGAAGTGCTTATTCAAGAATTATAGATTTTAAAAAATTTAGAGAAATTTGTGATAAAGTTGGAGCATACCTATTAGTAGATATGGCGCATTTTTCTGGTTTGGTTGCAGGTGGTGCTTATCCAAATCCTACTAAATATGCAGATGTAGTTACATCTACAACACATAAAGTCTTAAGAGGCCCTAGAGGAGGAATTATACTAACCAATAAAGAAGAATTAATTAAAAAATTTAATAGTGCAATTTTTCCTGGATTACAAGGAGGACCGTTGATGCATGTAATTGCTGCAAAAGCAGTTTGTTTCAAAGAAGCTCTATCAAATGATTTTAATAAATATGTTAAAGATGTAATTAATAATGCTAAAGTTTTAGCAAATAAGTTAGAAAAAAATGGTTTTAAAATTTTTTCAGGTGGAACAGACACTCATTTGATGTTGTTAGACTTACGTGATTTTAATATTACAGGCAAAGACGCAGAAGCTTCTTTAGTTAAGTCAAATATTACGTGTAATAAAAATGGAATACCTTTTGACACTCAAAGCCCTATGATTACATCAGGAATAAGATTGGGCACACCCGCTTGTACAACAAGAGGGTTTGGGCCTAAAGAATTTGAATTAATAGGTGACTTAATTACAAAAGTTTTAAAAGGTTTAAGTGAAAAAGGTCAAAATAATGCTAAAATAGAAAAAGAAGTTCAAAAAGAGGTTGTTGATCTTTGCTCAGCTTTTCCTATATATAGTAATTAAATACAATTTTATAACAATGCTTTGTCCATTTTGTAGAGAAAAAGATACCTCTGTCGTAGACTCCAGACCAACTGAGGATGGCACAGCAATAAGACGTCGTAGATTATGTGGATGCGATAGGAAAGAAAGATTTACGACTTTTGAAAGAGTGCAGTTTCAAGAACTTACAGTAATTAAAGGTAACGGTAAAAGAGAACCTTTCGACAGAGATAAAATTTCTAAATCTATAAGAATAGCAACCAGAAAAAGACCAATCGACTCCGAAACTATAGAAAAATTTATATCAAAAATTGTAAGAAACCTAGAGGGTTTAGGAGAAAGTGAAATCCCAACGCCGACTATCGGAAAGTTTATTATGGAAGGTCTATCAAGTTTAGATAAAGTTGCCTATGTTCGTTTTGCCTCTGTCTATAAGAATTTTAAAGAGGCTAAGGATTTTGAACAGTTTGTCGGTAGCTTAGATGAAAATAAATCATAATTACTATTTAAAATTAGCCTTTGAAAAAGCAAAGATTAATCTAGGTAAAACCAAGATGAATCCATCCGTTGGTTGTGTGGTAGTTAAAAATAATTCTGTTATTTCATCTGGTTACACTTCAATAAATGGAAGACCTCATGCTGAATTTAATGCCTTAAATAAAAAAAAAAATTTTAAAGATTCAGACATTTTTGTTACTCTTGAGCCTTGCACACATTATGGTGTCACTCCACCGTGCACAAATATCATATTAAAAAAGAAAATTAAACGAATATATTATATGTTCAATGACGTTGACCAACGAACTTCAAAAAAATTAAAAACAAAAATGAATAACAAAAACATTAAAGTTTATAAAAAAAAGATAGATTTATTTAGTGGTTTTTACGATAGTTATTTTAATCTTCACAACAAAATTCTTCCAACTATAGATGCGAAAATTGCTATATCTAAAGATTTTTATTCTATTGATAAAAATAAAAAATGGATTACTAATGAAGCTTCAAGAAAAAGAGGTCATTTACTAAGATCCCAATATCAGGCGATTATTTCAACATCCAAAACTGTAAATCTGGATAATTCTTTATTAAATTGCCGTATAGAAGGTTTTGATAAATTAAAACCAGACGTAATTCTGTTAGATCTGAAGTTGAAATTGAAAAAAAATCTAAGGTTATTTAAAGATAACATGAATAGAAAAATTATTATAATAACCTCAAGCTCAAACATCGATAAGATTAATTTCTTTAAAAAAAAAAATATAAAATTTATTTTTATTGATAAGTTAAAAAACAAAAGTGATTATGTGAATTTATTTACAAAACTTAAAAAATTTGGGTATAATAGAATTCTAATAGAAAGTGGATTGATTTTTTTAAAAGATTTACTAAACAAGAACTTTGTTTCAAATTTATATTTGTTTAAATCATTTAAAAAACTAAATAAAGATGGAAGAAATAATACATCTTCAACTATGTTGAAAAATCTGGGAAAATTTAAAAAAATTAAAGTAAATTTAAATGGTGAAAGTATTTTAAAGGTTAAATTAAATAATGTTTAATGGAATAATATATAATAAAGGAAAAATAATCGGTATTAAAAAAAGCCCAAGATATGTAAAAGGAAGTCTTGTTATAGAAATAAGCTCTAATATTAAGTTTAAAAAACAAGATATAGGTGAGTCAGTATGTTGCGATGGTGTTTGTTTAACTCTGATAAGAATAAAAAAAAAGTCATTTTTATTTTATCTTTCAAAAGAAACTATAAATCGTTCAAATTTTAAAAATATCAAAATAGGAAAAGAAATTAATATTGAAAAATCTCTTATTCATGGGCAAAAAATTTCTGGCCATTATGTTCAAGGTCATGTTGATACTACAGCAATTATCAAAAGTATTAATTTTATAGACAAAGCTTGGTTAATTAAATTAAAACTTGTTAATAGAAGTCTTCAAAAACTTTTAATTGAAAAGGCTTCAATTTCAATAAATGGTGTTTCTTTAACAATTTCAAAAGTTCTCAATAATTTTTTTGAAATAACAGTAATACCTCATACTTTAAAACTTACTAATTTGAAACAACTTAAAACTAATGATATTGTTAACGTAGAACTTGACATTTTTAGTAAATATATTTTGAAAATCTAAATTATGTCTAAAAGATTATTTTCACCTATCAAAAAAATTTTACAGGATGCCAAAAGAGGTAAAATGTTTATCCTAGTAGATGATAAAGATAGAGAAAACGAGGGTGATTTAATAATTCCTGGATCAAAAAGTAATTATAAAAATATAAACTTTATGGCTAAACATGGAAGAGGTTTGATTTGTTTAGCACTATCAAAAAAGCATGTTGATAGACTTAAATTACCTTTAATGTCAAGAAGCAACAAATCAAGAATGCAGACAGCGTTTACAATTTCTATAGAAGCTAAGACGGGAATTTCGACTGGGATTTCAGCTTATGATAGAGCAAAAACTATTAAGGTAGCAATTAATCCTAAATCAAAAACTAAAGATTTAGTTTCACCGGGTCATGTATTCCCTTTAGTAGCTCGGACTGGAGGAGTTCTAGAAAGAGCTGGTCACACGGAGGCTTCTGTTGACATTTCTAAATTAGCTAAACTTAACCCTAGTGCTGTTATCTGTGAAGTCATGAATGAGGATGGTAGAATGGCTAGATTAAAAGATCTTGAGAAGTTTTCAAAAAAACACAAAATTAAAATAGCCTCTATCGAAGATTTAATTTCTTATAGATTAAGAAATGAAAAACTTATTTTAAAACTATTAACTAAACAAATTAAAATTAAAAGATTTGGGAAATTTGAATTTTCAATCTATGAAAATAAATTGAATAATCTTAAGAACTATGTTGTAAAAAAAGGACGTTTTATTAACAAAAAAAATATCAGAGTTCGAGTGATTGCAACAAGTGTATCGAATTCAAAATTGATGTTTAAAAACGTAAAAGTAAAAGACTCTCTTAAAAAACTTATAAAATTTAACAATTTTATACTTATTATTATTAACAATAAAAAAATAGACAAAAACGATAAAGATAATTTAATACTTAGATACTACGGTATTGGAGCTCAAATTATTAAAGATCTTAAAGTTAAAAATATGGTACTTGTTACAAGGTCTAAAAAAAAGATTATTGGTTTGGATGGTTTTGGAATAAAAATAAAAAAACAAGAAATTATAAAATGAAAAAAATTTTAATTGTAAATGCTAATTATTATAATGTTATATCAAATAATCTTATTTTAGGAGCCCAAAAAAGCCTTAAAAAGACTAATCTAAAGATTAGCATTATCAATGCACCAGGAGTTTTTGAAATTCCATCTGTAATTCAAAAATATATTAATAAATTTAATGCTTTTATTTGCTTAGGGTGTGTTATCAAAGGAGAAACTCCGCACTTTAATTTTATTTGTTCAACTACTTTTAAATCAATACAGGAAATTTCTATTAAATATAGAAAACCGATATCAAACGGAATTATTACATCTTTAAACAAAAAACAAGCTTTACAAAGAAGTTCATTGATAAAGAATAATTTAAAAAAAAACAAAGGATTTGAGGCTGCAAAGGCTATTATCTCTCTGATTAAAAATGAACCAAAAAAAATTAAATAGTAATTTACCTAGAGTAAAAGTTATACAAAAAATTTATGGTTTCTTGCTAAATCCAGATGAAGAAATTAATTATCCGAAAAATCAGTATAAAAAATACATAAAAGATATAGTTTCTGGAACCTTGGAACGTTTAGAGTTAATTGAAGAAACTGTAACAAAACACTTAGGAAGTGATATAAATTTGAAAAAAACTGATAAATTGCTAAAAATAATTTTATTTTCTGCTGTTTTTGAACTTATGTTCAAGCACAATATACCAAAAAAAGTTGTGATAAATGAATACGTAAATGCATCTGAATTTTTTTTAGAAAAATCTCAGATAGGTTACCTGAATGCTATTTTAGATAAATTGTCTAAAATCGTTAGAGAAAAGGGTGAATAGCTTATCTTTTGTTTATTATTTGACTTGCCTTTTAAAGATTTTTTTGGCATTTATCCCTCAATATGAATAATTATTTAGAATTATTGTACTTAATCTCATTTACTGGTATTTTAGGCGTAGCTTACAGTTATTTATTATCAGGACAAATTCTTTCGGCTAGTCCAGGAAACTCTAAAATGCAAGAAATAGCCGAAGCTATTCAAATTGGCGCCAAAGCTTATTTAAATCGACAATATAAAACAATAGCAGTTGTCGGAATTATTGTATTAGCAATTATAACTTATTTTTTTAATTTATTAGTAGGACTCGGTTATTTCATAGGTGCATTTTTGTCTGGTGTTGCTGGATATGTAGGAATGCTAATTTCAGTAAAAGCTAATGTAAGGACAGCTGAGGCATCAAGAAGTAGTTTGCAGTCAGGATTAACAATAGCTTTTAAGTCTGGTGCTATCACAGGTTTGTTAGTCGCTGGTTTAGCTTTATTATCTATTACAATTTACTATATTATTTTGATTAATTTAAATGTTGATAGTAGAGAAATCATTAATGCCCTTGTAGCTCTTGGTTTCGGTGCATCTCTAATATCTATATTCGCAAGATTAGGTGGAGGTATTTTTACAAAAGGTGCAGATGTTGGCGCAGACTTAGTTGGAAAGGTCGAAGCTGGTATTCCGGAAGATGATCCAAGAAATCCTGCAGTTATAGCAGACAACGTTGGCGACAATGTTGGAGATTGTGCTGGTATGGCAGCAGACTTATTTGAAACTTATGCAGTAACTATTGTAGCAACAATGGTCCTTGCATCAATTTTTTTTCCATCTGATAACAGTCTTATGATTTATCCACTTGCTATAGGTGGTTCTTGTATACTTACCTCAATAATCGGCACTTGGTTTGTAAAATTAGGAAAAAGTAAAAATATAATGGGCGCTCTGTACAAAGGTTTTATTGTAACTTCTATAACATCGCTTTTAATTCTTTACCCAATAACGGACTCAATATTAGGCCTAGATAAAATTTATAAAAGCAGTGATAAAACTTTTACAGGATTTAACTTATTTTTATGCGGAGTTGTAGGATTTGTTATAACAGGTTTGTTAATTTGGATTACTGAATATTATACTGGAACTAATTACAGGCCAGTACAGTCAGTTGCAAAATCATCAACGACTGGTCATGGAACGAATGTAATTCAAGGCTTAGCAATTTCGATGGAAGCAACAGCAATTCCAGCATTGATAATTGTTGGAGGAATTTTGTTTACTAATAATTTGGCTGGACTTTATGGAATAGCTATAGCAGTAACATCAATGCTTGCCTTAACAGGAATGGTTGTTGCATTAGATGCTTATGGACCTGTTACCGATAATGCTGGCGGTATAGCAGAAATGTCAAAACTTCCAAAAAATGTAAGAAAAACAACAGATGCTCTAGATGCTGTAGGAAACACTACTAAAGCTGTAACAAAAGGATACGCCATAGGTTCTGCAGGTTTAGGAGCGCTTGTTTTATTCGCTGCGTATACAGAGGATATAAAATATTTTTCGACTGTAAAAGGTTCAGCTCTAGAAGGTGTAAATGTAACTTTCGATTTATCAAATCCTTTTGTAGTAGCAGGATTATTGATTGGAGGAATGCTACCTTACCTTTTCGGATCTATGGGTATGCAAGCTGTAGGTAGAGCAGGGGGCGCAGTGGTAATAGAAGTTAGGAGACAATTTAAAAAGATTCCTGGAATAATGAAAGGAAAAAGAAAACCAGATTATGGGAGGTTAGTTGATTTGCTTACTAAAGCAGCTATTAAAGAAATGATTGTTCCCTCTTTACTACCTGTTCTGTCACCGATAATTTTATATTTTATTATTCTTCAAATAGGCGGCATCGAAGCTGCTCTATCATCATTAGGTGCAATGTTATTAGGAGTTATTATTACCGGTTTATTTGTAGCTGTTTCTATGACTGCTGGCGGAGGTGCTTGGGATAATGCAAAAAAATATATTGAAGACGGTAATTTTGGTGGCAAAGGCTCTGAAGCACATAAATCAGCAGTAACTGGTGACACAGTAGGTGATCCATATAAAGATACTGCTGGGCCAGCGGTAAATCCAATGATAAAGATAACTAATATAGTTGCTTTATTATTACTGGCTGTAATAGCTCACTAAAAAAATAGTTATTTTTTATTACCATACATTTTTTGCTTAACACTTTGTAAAAAAGCACCAACAAAACTCTTTTTACTTAATTTATTTTCTGTTTTCTTCTCACTAAATTTTAATTCATTGATATTATTTTTATTGTAGATTTTTTTTGAAACTAAGATACCGAACTTATCAAAATTTAAAACTAAAGTATTATTCTTTTTTAAAACATGCTGCCCAAGTTTATGATATTTTCCTTTACTTAAAGTTCTTTCTAAATAAATCCATGTATTATCGTTTCTAATTGAGCTTGAATGAGGCTGACCCATTATCTTAATAACATCATTCTTATTTGACTTATTTACTAGTAATTGTTTTGATCTATTTTCTAAAAATACAATTCCATGATTTTTTGATGGCTCTTGTAATTGACAAGATGTAAAAAAGATGAATAAAATTGTATAAAAACTAAAAAAATGATTTTTACTAAAAACAAACATAATTATATTCTTTATAACACATTACTCCAATTGTCTCGAAATTTATATTTTTACAATAAGGTTAAATTAAAGGATACGTTTGAAAGTCGAATTTATCTTATTTTTTTTCATTTTTCAGTGATATTAATTGTTTTAAAGCTTAAAAAAATTAAATTTTCTCAAAAAAATTATGATAATTTATTCCATAGTGTAGAAAACGATTTACGTGAATTAGGCTTTGGAGATGTTTCGGTAAATAAAAAGATGAAGGAATTAAATAAAATATTTTATGACATTTTATTAAAAATAAATGTTTCTAAAGAAAACTTTTCTATTAATAGAAAATTAGTTTATAAATACTTTGATTATTTGAATAACAAAAATGACGATAAATATGACTATTTTAAGCATTATTTCGATAATTTTTTTTATTTTTGTTTTGAAATAAACCCCAAAAATATGATAAAAGATGCAATTAATTTTAGAATAAAATAATGGCTGTACCGAAAAGAAAAACATCAACGTCCAAAAAAAAATGAGAAGATCTCACCATAAAATTTCTTCTAAGAATATAGTTGAAGACAAAAAAAGTGGTGAGTACAGACTTTCCCATCATGTTGATCTTAAATCAGGCTATTATAACGGAAAAAAAATTTTAGATATTTAATCATTAAATGACAAAAAAAATTACTATTGCTATTGATGCAATGGGAGGTGAAAACGCACCTAAAAAAAATATTGAAGGTCTTAAGATTTTTTTAGAGAAAAATAAGTCAAAAAATGATTTCTTTATTTATCTTTATGGAAGTGAAGATTTGTTAAAAAAAGAGTTTAATAGATTAAAAATTGAAGAATCTCGAGTAAAAATAGTGCATACAGACTCTGTAGTTTCAGATGAAGAAACTCCATTAACAGCAATTAAAAATTCAAAAAATACTAGTATGTGGAATTCGATTCAAGCTCAAATTGATGGAGAAGCAGATATAAGTTTATCTGCAGGAAATACAGGAGTATTATTTGTTATCTCAAAAATGATTTTAAAAATGATAAAAGATGTCAGTAGACCGGCATTAGCTGGTCTTTGGCCAAGTAAAAAAGGAATGAGTGTAGTTTTAGACTTAGGTGCCAATATTGAATGTGATGAAAATAATTTAATTGATTTCTCTGAAATGGGAGCAGCTCTTTATAAATCTATATTTCCTGGTAGTAAACCCTATGTTTCATTGCTTAATATTGGTTCAGAAGAAATAAAAGGAACTGAAGTGTTAAAAAAGACTTATGCAAAACTAAAGTCTTTAAGTGATGATAAAAATTTTTTATTTAATGGATATATAGAAGGAAATCAATTAATGGAAGGCGAAACTAATGTTATTGTGACAGATGGTTTTACTGGTAACATTGCTCTTAAAACTGCAGAGGGCACAGCGAAGTTTGTAACAGATAGTCTTAAAAAATCTTTAACTGAAAATTTTTTTTCGAAAATTTCTTTATTTTTTTCTTATTTTTCTTTAAAAAAATTTAAATCTAAATTAGATGCTAGAAAATATAATGGTGCAATATTTTTAGGTCTCAATGGCCCAGTTGTAAAAAGTCATGGAAGCACAGATGCACTAGGATTTTATTATTCAATTGATTTATGTTATAGAATAATTAGAGGAAATTTAATGAATGAAATTAAAAGCAATTTAAACCATTTAGATGGTAAAAAATAAACCAAAACAACTTACCAAAAAAGATATTTCAAAAGAAATTCATTCAAAAATTGGTCTTTCTAATACTTACATTTCAACAATAACTGATGACATATTAGAGTCGCTTAAGTCTCTAATTAAGCAAGAAACCACAAAGATAAGTAATTTTGGTACTTTTAGGTTATTAAACAAAAGTCAAAGAATAGGCCGCAATCCTAAAACAAAAGAGCCTTTTGTAATATCTGCCAGAAAGTCTGCCAGTTTTATATGTTCCAAAAATTTAGATAAAAAAATTAATAATTTATAATGGAAAAAAAACTGATTAACATAACTGAATTATCTGAACTTTTAAATTTGAAATCAACTAATTCAAATAAACCTGCCAATTATGTTTTGAGATATTGGGAAAAACAATTTGTACAAATTAAACCAAAAATTATAAACGGTAGAAGATACTATTCATCACAACAAATTAGCTTATTAAAATTAATTAAATTTTTACTAAAAGATAAAGGGATGACTATAAACGGAGCAAAAAATGTACTTAAATCAAATATAAATACACTTGACGATTATAATTCTAATAGTTTAAAAGCTGATTATTATAAAAAAGAAATTAAATATAAAAGTAAACAAATTTTAACTAAGCTAAAAAACTTAAAAAACTATGGCAAAAAAAACTCACATTAAAATTCGACTTGTTCCAGAAAGTAACCCCGATAGTAAATTTATTTATTACGCTAAAAAACCTACTAAAGGCGAAAAAGCAAAAGATAAACTGAAATTAAAAAAGTATAATCCTAATACTAGAAAACATGAATTTTTCGTTGAAAAAAAATTACCTCCTCATAGTAAATAATTATTTTTTTTTAAAATTTCTAAATTCGTATTCTATGTAAGCTCTGATCATAGAAATCCATATCTTTTTTGTTATTTTTGGATCAATTTTTTTTTTTTTAGATTTTTTAGAAATAGTCGCTAAAATTTTGGAAATTCTTTTATTGTCAATTATATCCTTTTTAAATTTTTTGTTTATTAATACCTTATCTACTAGACTACTTCTTTTCTTAATTAAATCTAAAAACTGATTGTCTAGTGTATCTAGTTGTTTTCTTATTCTAAGAATATTTTTGTTCACCATAGCGACATTTAGATAATATTATTTTATATATTTAAATTATATAATCAATATATGTTAACTGCTGAAAATAAAAACCTTAAATTATTTTATTATTGGATTTTATTATCCTTTTTTTTGATATTTATAATGGTAGTTGTAGGTGGCCTAACTAGATTAACAGACTCTGGATTATCAATTACTGAATGGGAGCTTGTAAAAGGAATATTGCCACCCTTAACAAATGAAGATTGGAATTATTATTTTTCACTCTATAAAGAGATACCTCAATATAAATTATTATATAATGGAATGAGTCTTAAAGAATTTAAGATCATTTTTTACTGGGAATATTTTCATAGAATTTTGGGTAGAATAATAGGTCTATTTTTTTTGTTACCATTTTTGTATTTTTATTTTACAAAAAAACTTCATGATAAATATTTTATCCCTTGTTTAATTATTTTGTTTCTGATTATTACTCAAGGTATTATAGGCTGGTATATGGTTTCTAGCGGATTGGTGAATAATGTCAGTGTCAGTCATTATAGGCTTTCGGTTCACTTATTTATAGCGTTTGTTATAATATCAATTATATTTTGGATACTACTTGATGTCAAAAATCAAAGTAATTTTAACAAAATTATTATACGTAAAGAGTATGACTATCTTTTCTATTTATTTATATTACTAATTTTTTTACAAGTTATTTTAGGAGCATTTGTTTCGGGTCTTGATGCTGGAAAAGTTTATCAAACATGGCCCCTTATGAACTATAATTATTTTCCAAATGAGACTGACAATGGAACTTTTAAAGAGCTATTTAATTTTGAAAATCATGGTTTAGTTCAGTTTTATCATCGAAACATTGCTTATTTTATTACGCTTTATTCTTCTTTTATCGGTTATTTTATTTTAAAAAAAAAAATTAAACATTTAAATAAACCATTTTTTTATGTTTTGTTATTTTTATTGATCCAAATTATTCTTGGTGTTGTTACATTAATAAGCGATGTAAATATTTTTTTGGCTTCAGGCCATCAAATATTTAGCTTACTGCTGACATTAAGTGTAATTAATCTATATTATAGATATATAAATTAAATTGACATTTTAACATAAAATTAGTAACTAACGCCAGTAATCATGACACCATTTATTAAAAAAAAAGAAGTTAAAAAGGATTGGTACTTAATTAACGCTGAAAACGCTTCCGTTGGTAGATTGGCCTCATATATTTCTAAAGTATTAAGAGGTAAAAACAAACCACAATTTAATCCGCATATTGATAACGGGGATTTTGTAGTTGTCACTAATATTGATAAAATAAAATTTTCTGGAAAAAAATTTAAGGAAAAAAAATACTTTAAACATACAGGTCATCCTGGAGGAATTAAAGAAACAACTCCTTTATTACTAAAGGAAAAAAATAAAACTAATGAAATTTTAAAATTAGCCGTTAAAAGAATGTTACCTGGTGGACCTCTAGCAAAAAAACAACTTACAAAATTAAAAATTTATTCTGGTGAGAAACATCCCCATGAAATACAAAAACCAAAAATAGTTGATTTTGGTAAATTAAATAAAAAAAATATATTAAGAAACTAATGGAAAATACTACAACAGCACAAAATTTAAAAAAAATTAAATTAGATTTTAAAGATAGCAAATATGCTACGGGTAGAAGAAAAAGATCTATTGCTAAAGTATGGGTTAAAAAAGGATCAGGTAATATTTATGTAAATGGCAAAGTTATGAATCAATATTTTAAAAGACCTGTTCACCAAATTATAGTTACAAGACCGCTTGAGTTATCAGATGTTAGAACAATTTATGACGTAAAATGCTCTGTAAAAGGTGGCGGATTATCTGGACAGGCAGGAGCAATAATTTTAGGTATTTCTAAAGCACTTATAAGCCATGATGAACTATTAAAAAAGAATTTAAAAAAAGATAAATTGACCACACGTGACTCGAGGGTTGTCGAGAGAAAGAAATATGGCCACAGAAAAGCCAGAAGAAGTTTCCAATTTTCTAAAAGATAATCATTTAAATTTAACAATCAATAAGACAATGTTATAAAGATTTATGACAAAAAAAATTAATATAGCTGTGATAGGGGCCACTGGATTTACAGGCCTGGATCTGATATTTTTACTTTCAAAACATCCTAAAGTAAAAATCTTGTATTTGTGTGCTACTAGAAACTTAGGAAGAAAGATATCCTTCTTTGATAAAAGAATTAAAAAAAGTTTACCAAAAATATCTTCTATTAAGAAAATTAATTGGGAAAAAATTGATTTAGTTTTTTTGTCACTACCAAATGGAGAGTCTCAGAAATTGATTAAAAAGATTTATTTTAAATACAAAAAAATTAGATTTATTGATTTATCAGCAGATTTCAGATTACTTAACCCATCCGTTTATAAGAAATATTATAATAAAAAACATAAAGCTATAAAACTATTAAGACATTCAATTTATTCTTTATCAGAATTTGTGAAAAAAAAAATTAAGAATTATAGAATTATTGCTAATCCAGGGTGTTACCCTACATCCATCCAAATCCCATTAGTTCCACTTATCAAAAAAAAATTAATAAAACTAAAAAACTTAACAATTGATTCAAAGTCTGGTTTTTCAGGTGCTGGAAAAAATTTGAAAAGAAAATTTAAACATAAAAATATTTACTCATCAATCCATGCATATGGAATTAAAAATCACAGACATATTGCAGAAATAGATCAAGAATTAAAAAAGTATTCTATTAAAAAAATAGAGTATTCATTTAATCCTCACATATTACCAACATATAGAGGTATATTAAGTACAATCTATGTAGATTTAAGTAAAGACTCTTCAATTATAAAGTTAAGAAATGAATTAATTAAATATTATAAAAAAGAAAAATTTATTAAAATTCATAAAATAAATTTTTCATTAGGAACAGGCAATGTTTTAAATACAAATAATTGTGAGATTTCAATTTGTGAAACAAAAGTCAAGAATAGAATTGTTATTTTTTCTGCAATAGATAATTTAGTAAAAGGTGCTTCTGGTCAAGCTATTCAAAATATGAACCTTTTGTTTAATTTTAATGAAAAAATGGCACTAAGATGAGAATAATATTATTCACATTACTTTCTTTATTCCTTATTAGTTGCAGCAAACCAAAAACTGTCCTTATATGTGGCGATCACATTTGCATTAATAAAGATGAGGCAGAACAATATTTTCAAGATAACTTAACTTTGGAGGTTAAAATAATAGACAAAAAAAAACCAAATGAAAATAATTTAGTGGAACTTAATTTAAGCACTAATAAAAAAGGAAATAAAGAAATAAGTATTTCAAACAAAGAAAATAATAAAAAAAAGATTAAGATTTTGTCAGATAATGAAATTAAGAAAAAAAAGGCCTTGCTAAAAAAGATTAAAAAGGAAAAAAATAAAAACTATGCTCAGATTAAAAAAGTGAAGGAAAATAAAAAAAAAGTTGTATTAAAAAGAAATATTAAAGAAAAAAAGGAATCAATTGAAAAAAAAATAGAAAAAAAAACAAGTGACGACGATAGAAACAAAAAAAATACAAAAGATATAAAGAATATATGTGTTATTATTGATAATTGCGATATTGATACAATTTCAAAGTACCTTATAAATCAAGGCAAAGAAAAAGATTATCCAAATATCTCTATAAGAGAGTAAATAATGAAACAAAAAAAAATATTGAATATCGCTTTAATAGGACTGGGAAATATTGGAAGTTATCTTTATAAATATCTTCAAAAGAATAAGAATACTTTAGCAAAAAAAAAATAACTGTATACCAAACATAATTTATGTTTCTGCAAAAAATTTAAAAAAAAAACGTTCTTTTAAGATACCTAAAAAAAAATGGCTTAAAAATTATCTTGAATCTACAAAATTAGATAATGTGGACATTATAATTGAATTAATAGGTGGCGCAGAAGGAGCTGCGAAAAAATTAGTTTTTGAAGCTTTAAAAAATAAAAAACACGTTGTAACTGCTAATAAAGCATTAATAGCAAAGTATGGCGATCAGCTATCAAAAATTGCTGAACAAAATAATGTTAATTTAGAATTTGAAGCAGCGGTTTGTGGAGGTGTTCCCATTGTTAGATCTTTAAAGGAAGGGTTAATAGCAAATAAAATTGATAAGATATATGGAATTTTTAATGGTACTTCAAATTATATACTTTCTAGTATGGAAAAAGACAATAAGACTTTTGATGAAGTCCTGGTAAATGCTAAAAAACTAGGATACGCTGAATCAAATCCTAAATCAGATTTAAATGGAGATGATGTTGCTTCTAAACTTAAGATCCTATCTTCATTATGTTTTAATTCTTTAATTAATAATAAAATTCACGTTGAAGGTATAAATGAAATTGATAAAATTGATATCGATTATGCTATAACACTTGGTTATAAAATTAAATTGTTAGGATTTGCTGAACTTATTAATAACAAAATTCTACAAAGAGTTCACCCTACTTTAATAAATAAAAACTCATATATTGCTGGAATAAACGGTGTTTCAAACGCAGTAATAGTTGAAGGAAAACCTGTTGGCGAAAGTTTAATTCAAGGAGATGGCGCCGGTCCAAAAGCAACAACATCAGCTTTAGTTTCAGATATTTCTTCAATTTTAAGAGGAAATATAAAGTTTCCATTTTCAATATCAAATAAGGAGCGAAAAAAACTAAAATTCAAAAATATTATTGAAAAAAATTTTTCAGCATACTTAAGATTTGATGTTTTAGACAAGCCAGGTGTTTTATCTCATATAACTAAAATTTTTTCTAAAAATAAAGTTTCGATTAAAAGATTAATCCAAACTCCTAATAAATCGAAAAAATTTTCGTCTATAATTATTATTACTCATATCTGTAAAGATGAATATTTACAAAAAGTTTTTAAACAAATTAAAAGAAAACCTTTTATAATCAAAAAGCCTAAATTAATTAGAATTGGAAAAATTTAATGTCACTTGAACCTAAATATTTAGAATTGTTTGTGAAAGCTACTGAAAAAGCTGCTTATGGGGCAACAAAATTTATTGGCAAAAATGATAAAACTGCAGCTGATCAAGCAGCAGTTGATCAAATGAGAAAAGAATTAAACAAAATTGATATGGATGGAAAGGGGGTTATTGGTGAAGGTGAAATGGATGAAGCCCCAATGCTTTATATTGGAGAAATAATTGGTAGAAACAAAGGTCAAAAGATAGATATTGCTGTAGATCCATTAGAGGGAACTAATTTTGTTGCAAAAAATATGCCAAATTCTTTTTCAGTTTTGGCAGCGGCTGAGAGAAATAATTTATTTTTTGCTCCTGATACATATATGGAAAAAATTGCAATTGGACCGGGTTTGCCTAAAAATTTAGTAGATTTAGACAATTCTGTAGAGAAAAATATATCAAATCTTTCTGAAGCAAAAAATACTACACCTGATAAAATAACTGTATGTATATTAAATAGGCCAAGACATGCAAAGTTTATATCTTCTCTAAAAAAGCTAGGTGTAAATCTAAAACTTATTACTGATGGTGATGTATCTGGTGTTATCTATACTGTTAAAGATGACTCCCCAGTAGATATGTATTTAGGAATTGGAGGGGGACCAGAGGGTGTTCTAGCAGCTGCTGCTCTTAGTTGTTATGACGCTCAAATTCAAACAAGATTAGTTTTAGATAAAGACGAGTCTATAAGAGCAAAAAAAATGGGAATTTCAGATCTCAAAAGAAAATATAATATTGAAGACATGATTAAAGGAGATGTTATGTTTTGTGCAACAGCCATAACTAGTGGTGATTTATTAAACGGTGTGAAAGTATCAGAAAAATTCTACGAAACAAATACAATTGCATTACATAAGCATGGGAATGTAAATACTATTTATAAAAATAAATACCAAAAATGAACTCCATATCTGTCACTGATAAGAATTGGATTATACGTGATTGCAACCAAGAAAAAGTTACTTATTTAAAAGATAATTTCGCATTGGATGAAATAACAGCTAAATTGATAAGTTTAAGAAACATAAAAAATGAGGATATAAACTCTTTTTTAGATCCATCAATCAAGAATTTTTTACCTAATCCTAACGAATTGTTAGATATGAATAAAGCATCAATTCGAACTTTCAGTTTAATTAAAGATAATCAAAAGATAGGAATTTTTGGTGATTACGATGTTGATGGCGCCGCTTCAACAGCTTTACTTGGCAGGTACTTAGAAGAGCTTAAGCTTGATTATGAGATCTATATACCAGATAGAAAAACTGAGGGTTACGGGCCTTCTATTAAAGGTTTTGAAGAATTAATTAAAAAAGAAGTTAAAATTATTTTTACAGTTGACTGTGGTACATTATCATTTCATGAAATTGACTATGCCAAAAAACATAATGTTGATGTAATTGTTCTTGATCATCATCAATCAGACATTAAATTACCTTCGGCTTTTTCTATTGTAAACCCTAACAGGATTGATGATAAATCAAATTTGAATTATCTATGTGCCTCAGGTGTTACTTTTATGTTTTTAGTTTCTTTAAATAGGCTCATAAGAAGCAAAAACTGGTTTAAAGAAAATTCTATAGAAGAACCTAACTTATTGCTTTATTTAGATTTAGTTTCCTTGGGAACTGTGTGCGATGTAGTTCCACTTGTTGGATTAAATAGAGCTTTTGTTAAACAGGGTTTAAAGATAATTAAAAAAAAAAAAAATTTAGGCATAAAAACATTATTAGATATCTGTAAAATTGAAAATAGCCCTTCAATTTATCATTTAGGATATTTACTTGGTCCTCGAATTAATGCTGGTGGAAGAGTAGGCAAATGCTCTCATGGAGCGAATTTACTTATAAAATCAAACCCCCAAGAAGTCTTTAAACTTGCATCTGAATTGAATGAATTTAACAATCAAAGAAAAATTTTAGAACAAGATCTTTTAAAAAAGATTTTAGAAAATCCTAACAATAATTTCAATGATCCAGTTTTAATTATTCAAGATAAAAATTTGCACGAGGGTGTAATTGGTATTATTGCATCAAGAATTAAAGATAAATTTAATAAACCAACTATAATTATATCATTTAACAAAAATATTGGAAAAGGATCTGCGAGATCAATTGTAGGATTTGATATTGGATCAACCATCTTGTCCGCCACTAATAACAATATCTTGCTAAAAGGGGGGGGGCCATAAAATGGCTGGTGGTTTTTCTATTGATTCTTCAAAGATAAACTTATTTAAAGATTTTCTATTTAATAAATATAAGAAATTTAATGAAATTATACCAAAACAAAAATCTCTGTTTATAGATAGTATAATTGCGCCATCAGCAGTAAATTTAGATTTTTATGAAAAAGTAGAACTTCTATCGCCATTCGGCTCCGGTAATCCTGAGCCTAAATTTGTCATGGAAAATTTAAAAGCTGTAAATAATAAGATAGTTGGAAAAAAACATATAAAATCAGTATTAGTTGGTCCTGAAGGATCAAACATCAAAACAATAACTTTTAATGCGACAGAAAATGAGCTTGGAGCCTATTTGCTTACCAAAAAATCTAACGCTTTCAATATTGCTGGTAAGCTATCTTTAAATGAGTGGAGGGGGCAAAAAAATGTAGAGTTTATTATTGATGATATTTCTGTTAATAAGAACGTTAAAAATTAAGGTCCCATCGTCTATCGGTTAGGACAGTTGGTTTTCATCCAACAAAGAGGGGTTCGATTCCCCTTGGGACCGCCAATAACT
>MDTB01191455.1_pt1 | contig 25640 bp, 28 predicted proteins | sample 811161 | NCBI WGS metagenome assembly MDTB01 (sample SAMN05326650, study PRJNA326480) | marine metagenome | isolation source: seawater | place: Mediterranean Sea | collected 2009
TAATTATTTGGCTGACTTGAATAATAATAATGTGATTAATGTTGCTGATATTATCATTCTTGTTAATATTATTCTTGATAATTAGAATATAATATTTCATTCATTTCATAAATAGTTTTTTTAAGTTATGTTATGAAAGTTTTAATCATACACGGACCTAATATGAATTTATTAGGTAAGCACTCACAGGCAAGGCTGACTCTTGATAAATTAAATCGCTCTATTAGACGATTTTCTCGTGAGCAGTCAATTCAAATTAAAATTTTTCAGACTCACGACGAGGCAAAAGTTGTAACCCTTCTTCAAAGAAATAGAAATAAGGTTGATGGTGTAATTATAAGTTTGGGCTCTTGGCATCCGTATGCATATACACTTTTGGATACTTTAAAACTTATAAATTTACCATATCGAGTTGTTGAAAATAAAATTATAGCTAAACAGTATATTGAAAAGACTATTTTTAAATTAAAAAATATTATTCAGAATGAGGATTTTGAGAAAGCGTATATTCAAGGAATAAAGCAAGTTTTAAATCAATAATAGAGTTACAATTTGTAATATTATTATAGAAATATTTTTTTTTAACTTACCAAGTATGAATAAAAGTATATATAAAATATTTAGTATTATTTTGATTAGTCAGGTTCTTTTTTCAAATATAAGCAGAGCAGATACATATAGAAGTAATACTTTGCTATTCTCAATATATAAAACTTTCCAACCTTTGGTTATTAATCAATCAATAAACACTAATAACCCTAGAATAAATGAGGTGCTTAAACGATATGATGCTATTAAAATTAAATCATGGCTTAAAGGTGCTACAGATGATGATTTTGATGGAGATATATATCTAAATCGTATTTATAGAATAACGTTTGATAAAAAAAGTAAAATTGATTTTGAAAGCCTTATATCTGATTTAAAGTCTATTCCTGAGATTCAAATTATAGAAAGAGAAAATTTGCATAAAGTTTTTTATACTCCAAATGACGAAGACTATACTAGTCAATGGTATTTAAGTGCGATTAATTCTAATGACGCATGGGATTATTTTGAAAATAACCCTGGAAATCGAAATGTAATTTTAGCATCAGTTGATTCAGGTGTTAATTGGAATCATGAAGACTTATCGCCTAATATTTATCAAAATTTAGGGGAAGATGCAGATGGTGATGGTCGTACAATTGAATATATTAATGGAGAGTGGGTTTTAGATCCTGGCGATTTAAATGGAATTGATGATGATAATTGGGATAATTTTCAGCAAACTTTTATTGATGATTTAATTGGTTGGGACGTATCAGGTATTGAAGATAATGACCCCGACCCTCCTCATACAAGCGGATGGTCTCATGGCACGCATGTTGCCGGATTACTTGCAGCAACTAGCAACAATGGTTTAGGAATTGCATCAACTGCCTTTAATTCTAGTCTTTTGCCCGTTAAATGTACGGGAGACAATGAGGACAATAATTATATTACCGATGGATATGCGGGAGTGCTGTATGCAGCCAAGATGGGATATAATTCGGAAGGTTTTGTAGTTATTAATTGTAGTTGGGGTGGACTTAATGATAGTTTCTTAGAGGAATCTGTAATAAATACTGTTTATAATAATTATAATGCTGTTATAGTAGCTGCAGCAGGCAATGGTAATGATTATTATTTTGGGGAGTCTTATGATTATGAAGCTCAATATCCTTGTGCTTATGAAAATGTAATATCGGTTACAGCAATGGGCAGAAATAATTCTAACCAACCTCGATGGGGTCACTGGGCAACATATCACGAGACTGTTGATCTTTCTGCTCCAGGAGAAAGCATTTTAAGTACAATTATTGGACCAAGTACCTGGAATGAGAATAGTAGATATGATTCATGGCTAGGAACATCAATGGCTTCACCAGTAGCTGCAAGTTGCGCAGGTCTTTTAAAATCGTATAATCCAACATGGAGTAATGAACAGATAAAAACGATGCTGATTGCAACCTCAAATCCCAATATATATTCTTATAACACGGAATCTTATCTTCAAGGCAGACTAGGTAAGGGGCAGGTTGATATGCTAAAAGCTATACAGACTCCATTATTTCCAAAAATTGAAATCGTCGAACAGGATATTTATGCTGGAAGCGATGGTGAAATAAATATTGGAGATGCTATAGAGTATATAGCGATTTTATTTAATGATCCTGAATGGGGAGATGCTATAAATGCAACCTTATCTCTATCAAGTGATGATAATTGTGTGAGCTTTGAAAATAATTATGTTAGTCTTGGAAGTATTGTTTCAGGAGATGCAGGGCTTAATGAAATTCCTATCATAATAGAATTTGATACTTCATGTGTCCCTGGAAATATTGAGATTAATGCTGAAATAAAGTCTAATCAAAATGGCTATATTGAATATAGCACCGTTATACCTTTTAGTTTAGATGTAAATGATACGCCTATATTAATAGGAGATGCTACAAATAATGGTACTATTGATGTTGCTGATGTTGTTGTGATAATTAATATGATTTTAGGAAATTTTAGTAACCCTTCTCCTCTTCAAAGTGCTGCATCAGATGTAAATGAAGATAATACTATTAATATTCAAGATATAATTCTTCTTGTAAATATTATATTAAGCAGTTAATAATTATTAGCCAGTTATATCTTCTCCTCCATCAACTCTTATAATATTGCCAGTCATCCAGCTAGATTCGTAGCTTACTAATAATTCAATAAAATCTGCTACATCTGAGGGTTTTGTTAATCTCTTATGAGGATTGTTTTTGAGTGCATCTTTTTTCATGGATTCATATTCAGGTATTTTTCTTAAAGCAGACGTATCGGTCACCCCTGCTTGTATAGCATTTACTGAAACTCCATAAATTGCCATTTCTATGCTTAACTGTCTGCATGCAGATTCAATTGCAGCCTTAGCCATAGATACAGCGCCATAACTTTCCCAATTTTTGCGTCCACCTGCGCTGGTCATTGCTATTATATGGCTGCCTTTTTTAAATAGATTGTTATTAAACAAATCCTGAGTCCAATAAATAAGATTATTAGACATAGTATCTAGAGTCATATCTATGTTTTTTTTGTTTAGAATATTATCTTTTTTGCCAATCATTTTTTTCAAACTTCCAAAAGCTATAGAATGAATAAATATTTTTAAACGCATATCACCCTTGTTGATAAGATTGTTAATAATTTTTTGACGACTAATTTCATTTGATGCATTAGCTTTTTCAAATATTGCAGCAACACCATAGCCTTCAAGTTCTTTAACTAGTATATCTATATCAGCTTTTTTCTTTCTTAAATAAAGACCGTAAATATTAACACCATTTTTTGCTAAACGTTTGGCGCATTCTTTTCCTATTCCGCTTGATGCACCCAAGATTAATGCCCAGTCTTTCATATAGAACCTCATTTTATATTGTTAATTTTAATTTAATGCATAAACTTAGACTATAAAAACTTAAATTTAACCCATGTCTATAAAAACAGGAATAATAGGATTACCAAATGTAGGAAAATCAACCTTATTTAATGCGTTGACAGAATCAAAAATAGAGGCAGAAAATTATCCTTTTTGCACAATTGAGCCCAATCATGGGATTGTTAAAGTCAGTGATTCTCGTTTAAAAAAAATAGAGGAGTTTATTCCTTCTCAAAAAATAAGTCCATCTTTTTTAGAGTTTGTAGACATAGCTGGTTTAGTAAAAGGTGCGAGTAAAGGAGAGGGTCTTGGGAATCAATTTTTATCTAATATCAGAAACGTAGATGCTATTATTCATGTGGTGAGATGCTTTGATGATCCAAATATAACTCACGTAGAAAACTCAATTTCTCCTAAGCGTGATATTGAAATTATTAATACTGAACTTCTTTTAAAAGATATGGAATTAGTTTCTAAGAGAATTTCAAAGATAGAAAAAACTGTAAAATCAGGAAATAAAGAACATAAAGCTGAATATGATTTGCTTACGTTGTTAATTGATAATCTTAATAATGGAATTTTAATTAAAAACATAAATCTAAATGATGATCAAATGAAAATATTGAAATCAATATCTCCCCTAACTTCTAAACCAACATTATATGTTGCCAATATTGATGAAGATAGTTTGGACAAAGAAAGTGAGAATAAATATATTAAAGAATTATTAGAATGGGCCGTAGAAAAAAATGAGACTGTTTTAGTTTTATGTACAAAATTTGAGATAGAAATTCTTGATTTAAATGAAGAAGAAAAAGAAGAGTTTTTAAATAGCTATGGCATAGAAAAAACAGGGCTTGACCGATTAACATCTGCTGCTTTTAAATTGCTTGGTTTAGAAACATTTTTCACAGCAGGAAAAAAAGAAATAAAATCATGGACAATTAAAAAAGACACTAATGCCGTTGATGCAGCAGGAGAAATACATAGTGATATTCAAAGAGGTTTTATAAAAGCAGAGGTGTATTCTATTGATGATTTAATTAAATATAAAACTGAAGAAATATTAAAAAATAATGGAAAAATACGTCAAGAAGGAAAAAACTATGTTGTAAAAGATGGGGATATTATTTTTTTCAAATTCAATGTCTAAATTTTATTGTTTTCATCCCATATTTTTTTTATACCTTTAAGGGTTAAGCTCATATCAACAGAATGCTTATGTTTTATGTTTTTTGATAATATTTTTGAAAAACCTCCAGTTAATATGACATGCTCTATTTCATTGTGCATTTCCTTTTTAATTCTAGATATCATTCCATTAATGGCGTCAATACCGCTATACATGATTCCAGACTGCAAATTTGTTTCAGTATTTTTTCCAATAACATATTTTGGTACAATAAATTTTACTTTTTCAAGCTGTTCTGCTTTTTCAAATAAATATTTTGCAGAAACATCAATGCCTGGAGCAATAGCACCTCCTAAAAAGTTAGCATTTTTATCAATAACATCATAAGTCGTTGCAGAACCAAAATCAACAATAATTGATGGGTATAAATTATTTTCAATGGCCGCCTTCATATTACATATTCTATCGTTTCCTACCTCATCAGGAGAATTTACATTTAAATTAAGATGGCTATTTAGTGATGAAACTCTAAAATAAGAACTGTTTAGTTTTGATTCAATCTTTGGGACAACAGAGCTTATAGCAATTAGGTCAGATGTTAAGTAATTTTTAGTTATATCATTTATAGATTCATAAGAAGTTTCGAATCTTTTTATGTTTTTTAGTGAATTTTCTAAAAAACGTCCTACAACAATATTAGTATTACCTATATCAATACAAATAATTGACTTCAATAGTAGATCACTCCTGAATTTATTGCCTTATACTTATCATTGATTTTTAATTTTGCTTCACCATTTATATTTAATCCTAAAAATTTACCTGTAACTAATTTATTAGATTGAAAAAATTTAACTGATTTATTTAAATGATTGCATTTATTTTCCCACATTTTTATAATATTTTCATTTTTTTCATTTAGTAGTTTTTCAAAGTTATTAAATATAAAAGCTAGTAAACATTCTCTTTCAATGGTGTTATTCAGTATTGTTTTTAATGAGCAGGCGGTATCTCTTATGGTTTTATCAAAATTTATTTCGTTAACATTAATTCCTATGCCAATTATAAATTTATTTTTTTTTGATTCAATTAAAATTCCACCAAGTTTTTTATTATCATGAATTATATCATTTGGCCATTTTAAATAACATTCAAGATTTGTTAATTGTTTGATAGCTTTTATAATAGATATTCCTGATATTAATGGAATTTTATTGTTCATATTGTTACTATCGCTATTTAAAATAAAAGAAAAAGTCAAGTTTTTACCGCTAGATGAAAACCACTTATTTCCACGCCTACCCTTACCGTTAATTTGTTTTTCAGATATTAAAATATCACCAATGTTAATTTCTTCATTTTGAAACATAGTGTAAATTTGATTATTGGTTGAATCAGTGATTTTAATATGATAAATTTTTTTAGCTATTTTTTTGGTGTTTAGCTTAGATCTAAATAAATCTTTTATAAACATAAATTAAGAGTGCTCTCCATAGACTTCTTTTAATGTACTTGATATTTCACCTAGTGTAGCTTTAGATTCAATTGCTTCTATAATAAAAGGCATTAAGTTCTCACTATCAATTGCAGCATTTTTTAGTTTTTTTAGGCTCAAGGTTGTAATACTTGAGTCTCGATTATTCTTAAATTTTTTCAATCTTTTTAATTGATCTGCAGTTATATCAGGGTTCATTTTTAATATTTTTTGACTAGGCTCTTTAATATTTTTATATTTATTTACTCCAACAATTATATTATTTCCATTTTCCACAGATTGTTGATAATTGTATGCTGTTGTTGAAATCTCTTTATCCTGAAAATTTATTTTTATTGCTTCTATTGCTCCACCTAAGTCATCTATTTTTTTTATTAAATTTAATGTTTCTTTTTCAATTTGATTTGTTAAATCTTCAATAAAAAAAGATCCCGATAAAGGGTCAATTATATCAGGAACGCCAGATTCATGTGCAATTATTTGCTGAGTTCGTAATGCTGTTTCTGCAGATTCTTCTGTAGGCAGAGAGAGGGCCTCATCTTTTGAATTTGTGTGAATAGACTGTGCTCCTCCAATAATAGCAGATAAAGCTTGCATACTAGTTCTAACAATGTTGTTATCAGGTTGTTGGGCCGTTAAAGTAGATCCTGCTGTTTGCACATGAAATCTACACATAAGAGCTTTTTTATTAGAAACGTTAAATCTTTTTTTCATCAACTGTGCCCAGATTCTACGAGCAGCTCTGAATTTTGAGATTTCTTCAAAGAAATTATTGTGACCATTAAAGAAAAAACTTAATTGTTGTCCAAATATATTAGGATCTAAGCCTCTATTGATAGCATTGTCGACATATGAAATTGCATTTGAAAAAGTAAAAGCTAACTCTTGTATAGCATTACAACCAGCTTCACGCATATGATATCCAGATATAGAAATAGTATTCCATTTTGGCATATTTTTAGAACAATATTCAAAAACATCAGTTACTAATTGCATGCTTTGATTAGGAGGATATATATAAGTTCCTCGTGCAATATATTCTTTTAAAATATCATTTTGAATGGTTCCCTTTAATTTCTTTATGGGCAAATTTTGTTCTTTTGCAATTACAATTAAAAAGCCTAATAAAATAGCAGCAGTAGAATTGATTGTCATGGATATTGATACTTTATCTAAGGGTATATTGCTAAGGAGTATTCGCATGTCATCAATTGTACATATAGGAACACCTACTTTTCCTACTTCTCCAATAGCTAAAGGGCTATCAGAATCATAGCCTGTCTGGGTAGGTAAATCAAAAGCGACAGATAAGCCAGTAACACCTTCATTAAGTAAAAATTGATATCTTTTATTGCTTTCGTGTGCACTTGAAAATCCAGCATATTGACGCATAGTCCATTTTCTGTTTGTATACATGTCGGCATAAATGCCATGAGTAAATGGATATTGTCCTGGGGTTTCATCGTAAATAGATCCGTAGAATTTTTTAAATTTTTTCTTAGTCATCACTATTTTAGCTGTCTTTCCTTTTTTATTTTATGGTACGCCTCTGAAACTGATTTAAATTTTTCTTGAGACATTGCTTTAAATTCTTCTCCTAAATGTGCTGTTTTATCAGGGTGATACCTATTAGCCATTCTTCGATATGCTTTTTTTATTTCTAAATCACTGACATTATTTTTAACACCTAAAACAGTATATGCGGAATCTAAATCGTCTTTAAACATTGATTCTATTGATTTGTAGTCAAGCTGACTTATACCTAACATTTCAGATATTCTATTAATTGTTTGTAATTCTAGAGGATGGATATCTCCATCAGACTGAGAAAGTCCAAATAAAACATGTATTAATTGAGATTTTGATGCATCATCCATTTGGTTTCGTATTTGTAAACAAACCTCTTCCAAGGAAAAGTTTTGTTCTAGTATATTTTTAAATATTAGTAATAGTTTTTTTGTATTACTAAGACCTGTTTGGGTTACTAAAAATTTTTTAATATAATTTAATTCAGACTTCTTTTGGATGCCATCGGCTTTCATTACAGCAGCAAACAAAACTAATATTGAGGTTATGAAATCTCCCCCAGTTGTTTGATTAGATTGATTTAATGAATTATTTGATGAAATTGAACCTAATGAATATCCTAATATTGCGCCAATAGGGCCACCAATCGCCCATCCTAAGCTACCCCAAATCCATTTTTTATAATTTGCAGACATATTATTTCATTATTTACTTTAATTGTACTAAAATTACATCAAATATTTTTTTCAAAATAGCATAAGGAGTTTTCTTAATAATTATTTAAAAATATTATGAAATTAAAAATTATATTTATTTTAATATTTTTTTCATTGCTGATTAGCAGTGATTCTCAAACTTTTAAACTTAAAGATGGGACAAAAATTATCGGAGCTATTCTATCTGAGAATGATGATTTTTTTGAGGTAGATACAAGTATGGGAATTGTTCAGGTTTTGAAGAAAGATATTAAAAAGCAACAATTTAGAGTTTTTTTAAATGATGGTAATATTCTCGTTGGTAATAAAATTAGTTCATCTGAAGAAAGATTAATTCTACAAACTGAAATGGGAGTTTTTAAGATCAATAAACAGGATTATTTTTTGATATTGCCTAGCATTAAGAATGATGTTTTTTTTATTTTGATGTTTTTTATAGCTATTATTAATTAGACTTAACTATTTATAACATCCAGATATTTTTTTGACCAATCATCAAATAAATTTTCTCTAATTTTCTCTCGTATAGTTTTCATTAAATTAATATAGAAATGAAGGTTGTGAGCTGTTGCAATTCTTATACCAAGGATTTCATTCATTCTAAATAAATGATGTAAGTATGCTTTTGTGTATTTTTGTGAAAAGACTGATTTACTATTGATATCAATAGCTGAATGGTCGTCTTTATAGCAAGCATTTCTAATATTTAATTTTCCTGTATCTGTAAAAAGCTGAGCATTTCTTGCATTTCTTGTAGGAATTACACAATCAAACATATCAACTCCTCGTTTTACACACTCGATTAAATCAGATGGAGTACCAACTCCCATTAAGTATCTAGATTTGTCTTGAGGAATCAGATTATTCATTAAACTTGTTATAGATAGCATATCTTTTTTAGGTTCTCCTACAGCTAATCCTCCGATTGCATAATTATTCATATTTAGATCTAACAGTTCTCTTGCTGATTTTTGTCTTAATTCTATATTAGTTCCTCCTTGTATAATAGGAATTATTGATTGTGAGTGACTGTATATTGGTTTAGTAGATTGATAATGTTCGTAAGATTGATAGGCCCATTTGGTTGTTAGATTTACGGCTTTTTCCCATTCTTTTACGGTTCCTTCTCCTGATGGGCAAACATCTAGAACCATCATAAAATCTGAACCAATAATTCTTTGTATGTCAATAATTTTTTCAGGCGTAAACTCATGAATAGAACCATCATAATGAGATTTAAAGGTTACTCCTTCAGAATTAATTTTTCTGTGGTTTTCAAGACTATATATTTGATATCCTCCTGAATCTGTTAGAATGACGCCTTTCCATTTCATAAAATTATGTAATCCCTGTGCATTTTTTAATATATCTATTCCTGGTCTTAGGTATAAATGATAAGTATTGGACAGTAAAATACTACTTGGTAAAGATGATATTTCTTCAGATGACTGAGATTTAACAGTTGCATAAGTTCCTACGGGCATGAAAAAAGGTGTTTTTAAAATACCATGGTCTGTATAAAGCTCTCCTGTACGTGCAGCAGATTTTTTACATTCAGCTGTTATTTTGAATTTCAACTATGCTTTTTTAGCGGGTGCTTTTTTAGCAGGTGCTTTTTTAGCAGGTGCTTTTTTAGCGGGTGCTTTTTTAGCAGGTGCTTTTTTAGCGGGTGCTTTTTTAGCGGGTGCTTTTTTAGCAGGTGCTTTTTTAGCGGGTGCTTTTTTAGCAGGGACTTCTTTAACTTGCTTTGCTGATGTTTGTTTTTTTGCTGATAATAGTGACTTCTTCTTTAAAGTCTTTAATCTATCAATGTTTTTCTTATGTTTTTTTCTTGCGTTTTTTGTTTTTTTGTTCAATTCATTTACCTATATATCATTTAAAATAAAGCGCAATTAATCTAATACTATTAATATAAAAAGCAAAATTTTATAAATTATTTTTAATTAATAATTGATTTATTAATTCTACAAAGATACTTGAACCTAAAAGTAATGATTTTTCATTTATATTAAAATGCGAACAATGATGAGGTGTGTCAACCTCTTTGTTGTCTGGACTTGATCCTAAAAAAAAGAAGCATCCTGGCTTTTTGTTGAGATAATAGCTAAAATCTTCTCCCCCCATTGTTAGATACGGTTTTTCTATGCCATTAGGAGTTATTTTTTTGGAAGCTAGCTTAACATTATGCGTTTGCTTTTCATGATTAATTAAAGGAGGGTAACCATCTTCATAGTTTAGTTCGATTTGGCAAGTAAATGCTTTTTCAATGCCTGATAAAATCTCTTTCATCCTTTTTTTTATAAGTTTTTGATTTTCTTTTGTGAATGATCTTGTAGTTCCTTTTAAAGTTATTTTATCAGCAATTATGTTAAAATTATACCCGCCGTTAATTTGACCTATTGTTATAACATTGCTTTGTAGAGGATTTGTGTTGCGACTTACAATGGTTTGCAAAGCTTGTATTACATTAGCTGATACTACAGAGGCATCAATAGTTCCTTGGGGTGCGGCTCCATGTCCGCCTTTGCCAATTATTTTAATAGTAAATTTATCTGCAGCAGCCATAACAGGACCACTTTGAATTCCAACAGTTCCGAATTTTTGATAATTCCATAAATGGAGGCCATATATTTCGTCTACATTATTTAAAACCCCATCTTTTATCATAAATTTTGCGCCCCCTAGACCTTCTTCTGCAGGTTGAAATATAAATTTAATTATTCCTTTAATAGAAGATTTCATTTTTGATAAGGCTTGTGCAGCACCTAACAATATAGCCATATGTCCATCATGTCCGCATGCGTGCATCACTCCTTCATTAATTGATTTAAATTTTAATTTAGATGTTTCTTGGATTGGCAATGCATCCATATCCGCGCGTAAGGCGATAGTCTTGCCAGGTTTATTTCCTTTTAATATTCCAAAAACACCAGTTTTTGCAATATTTTCATGCACTTCAAGTCCAAAGCTTCTAAGTTCTTTTGCAATAGTTTGTGATGTTCGATGTTCTTGGAAGCTCAATTCTGGGTGCTTGTGAAAATCCCTTCTATATTCAATTATATTTTTTTCTATTTCTAAAACATATGGATGATAATTAATTTTCATAGTGTTTAAATTTAAAAATTATGTTTTTAATAATACACTTAATTATAATTTTAGCTTAGAGGTTAACTATGAATTGGGAAAAGATAAAAGATTTTAAAGATATTAGGTTTGAAAAAAATAAAAAAGAAAATGGTATTATTAAAATAACCATAAATAGACCAGAGGTTAGGAATGCGTTTCGACCTCAAACAGTTTTTGAGCTTCTAGAAGCATTTGAATATTGTAAAGAGGACTTAGATTGTGGTGTTGTAATATTAAGCGGAGAAGGAAAGGATGCTTTTTGTTCTGGGGGAGACCAAAAGGTAAGAGGAGATGCAGGTTATATTGATAATAGTGGTGTTGCACGATTAAATATTTTAGAAGTTCAAAGGCTTATTAGGACATTGCCTAAGCCTGTGATTGCTATGGTTGCAGGATATGCAGTTGGTGGTGGGCATGTTTTACATATGATGTGTGATTTAACTGTTGCTGCAGATAATGCAAAGTTTGGTCAGACCGGTCCTATTGTAGGTTCTTTTGATGGAGGATGGGGCGCTTCATATATGGCTAGAATAATTGGTCAAAAAAGAGCTCGAGAAATGTGGTTTTTATGTAAATTTTATGATGCTAGGCAAGCGCTAGATTGGGGGTTAGTAAATCATGTTGTAAAATATGAAGAATTAGAAAACGAAACGATAAAATGGTGCAAACAAATTTTAGAAAAATCACCAACAGCAATCAGACTTTTAAAATCTTCTTTGAATGCAGATTGCGATGGTCAGGCTGGATTACAACAGTTGGCAGGGGATGCAACCATGATGTTTTATATGACGGAAGAAGCAAAGGAGGGTCGTGAGGCTTTTAAGGAAAAAAGGCGACCAGATTTTAAAAAATTTAAAAGGCAGCCCTAGTTTTTGTTTAATATAAATCCATGGATAATAGCTGCAAGACCTAAAACATTGTTTGCGATATGTTCTCCTATTATTGTTGCCTTAACTCTATCAGATATTATATATAATCAAGTAAATTGGTCAGTAGTTACCCTAACTGTCTTTTCAGCAGCTTTATTACAGATAGGTTCAAATTACGCCAATGATGCATATGATTTCATAAATGGTGCTGATAAAATTAATCGTGTAGGACCGAAGCGCATGGCGCAAGAAGGTGTTCTTGAGCCAAATACAATTTTAAACATGATGTATTTTATTTTTACAATTAGCGTATTAATAGGTTTTTATTTAGCAAAAGTTGGTGGATGGCCAATTGTAATTGTTGGGCTTTTATGTATACTTTTTGCAATAATTTACACTGGAGGGCCTTATCCACTAGCATATAATGCTTTAGGTGATGTAACAGTATTTATTTTTTTTGGTTTAGTTGCCACCTTAGGCTCTTTTTATTTACAAAATCCAAGCCCAGAGCACTTTTTTAAACATATAGAAATAATATGCTTAGCTGCTGCTGCTGTTGGATTTTTGAATACATCTATATTGGTTGTCAATAATGTGAGAGATTATAAAACTGATAAAGAGTCAAACAAAAAAACTTTAGTAGTTTTGTTTGGTCAAAAATTTGGTTGTTATGAATATTTATTATTAATATGCCTAAGCTATATTTGCTTTGGATTAATAAGCTTTTTATTAAAAAATTATTGGATTTTTTTAGCAGTTATATTGATATTACCTTCTTATTTGATTCAGACTGTAAAAATCTTCAGCTATAATGAAAGTAATCTAAATAAAGTTCTTGAAAAAACTGCCAAGTTGTCATTTTTGACTTCAGTATTATTTTATTTTTCAACATTTATATGAATATCGTAAACACAGAAATATTAGAGTATAAAAAAGCTTTTATTTCAGATACAAATTTAGGCGTTAAAAAGCATTCGTTTAGAAAAGGGTGGTATATTAAAATTTTTTCAAATGAACATGTTGGTATTGGTGAAGCTGCACCTATTCCAGGAATTAGTAAAGAAAGTCATGCTGAGGCTGGCTATGCTATTCAAGGTTTTATGGTTGCACTTAAAGATGTTGATTATTCAGTTTCTATTGATGAGATGTTATTATTGGCAGAAGTTCATGGTTGCAATGTTCCATCTGCAAAGTTTGCTATGCAGGCTGCTGTTTATAGTCTTTTTAGCCAAAACAGTAATAAAATAATCTCTAAATTTTTGAATCAAGAATCAAATGACAGTATTATGATTAACTCTATTGTTCATGATAATTCGAGGATTTCTATTGAGAATTCTAGAGTTTTAAAAATAAAAGTTTCAGATTCAAATATATACGATATTAAAGATATGATTGAAAAAATTTATAATTCCTATGGAGAAAAATTATTAAGATTGGATTTTAATGGGGGTCTGGACCTTTCAAAGGCTATTAGAATATGTAAAGAATTAGAATCTTATAATATAGAATATATTGAGCAGCCAGTTCTACTTTTAGATGACTTATATGAACTTAGAATGCATTCAGGAATTCCAATAGCAGTTGATGAAATTTTATTAAATTATGATACTGCAGAAAAGATTATTAAAAATGCAGCAGCAGATGTGTTTGTTATTAAGCCAACATTATTGGGTGGATTTGATGATTTAAAAAAGGTTTTTCAATTAGCAAATAGTGAAGAAATAAAAATAGTGATAACTTCTGCCTTTGAAACATTTATAGGACAATCATTTATAGGTTATTTGGCTGCAGCAATTAAAACTCAAAGTTATTGTGGAATTTTTAATATTAATCTGTTTGAAAATGATCATTTGTATCCTAGTGTAAAAAATTCAAAGCTTGTATTAAAAGATATTTGTGGATTTAATGCGTAATGTATTTTAATTGGCTTGATTATAGGTTTGAAAACAACCCCAATGATATATTTATAAGATATGATGCTAATGAATTTTCATATGAAAATTTTAATAATATGCTTTATGATCGCATTATGGGATTGTCTAGCCTTGGGTTAAGGCCAAGGCAAAAGGTCGGAATATATTTGTCAAATCCTTTTGATTTTATTGAGGCATACTTAGCTTGCTATAGTTTAAATGCTATATCTGTAATATTTAATGATGGTTGGAAAAAAAACGAAATAAAATCTGCTGTAGATATTACTTGTCCAGAATATATTGTGTGTAGTTGGAAAGATAGAGGTTTGTTTACAGATTATAAGGCTTCAATTATATCTTTTGAAGAATTAAGCAAGAGTCATGGAAGTTGTTATGATTCTAGGAGTAAAATGGTTTATAATCCTAACGATGTTCAATCTATTTTGTTTACATCGGGCACCCAAGGCACGCCTAAAGCAGTTTGTTTAACATTTAAGAATTTTTATGAAAGTTCTATGAAATGGAAAAGTATTTTAAAATTAAAAAATACTGATAGATATCACTTGTGTCTGCCCTTATATCATATTGGAGGACTGGGGATTATTTTAAGAGCTCTGCATATTGGTTTTTCAATCAATATTGATTTAGATAAGAATTTTAATAAAACAAATGATTCCTCAATAATATCCCTTGTTCCAACGCTATTGATGTCATTGATGGATAATGAAGTTGGTTTAGGATTTTTGAAAAGATTGAGATGTATAGTGGTTTCTGGTTCAAAAGTTTCTAAAAAGCTCATGGAAGATTGTCGTAGTTTAGGTTTGAAAGTATTTGTTTCTTATGGTATGACTGAAACATGTTCATCAATTTGTGGTTTTTGGCCTTTTAACAACAAAGAAAATATTTTGTCAGTAGGTAGGCCTTTTATTGGCGTTGACATTGATATTGATAATAATCAAATAGTCGTTAAATCTGATACAGTTATGAAGCGTTATTATGGGCACAATAATGTTGATGGGGTTTTTAAAACTAAAGATTTGGGTTTAATGATTGATGGCTATTTATATCTTAAGGGTAGGTCAGATGGAGTTGTTATATCAGGGGGAGAAAACATAGATCAAAAAGAAATTATTAATGCTATTTCAACTTTAGGGCAATTTGAAAAAATAATACCTTTTTGTGATAAAGACTCATATTGGGGGCAGATAAATGGAGTCTACGTTTTTACTAAAGATGATATCTCGTCAGATAATTTAAAGATTGAATTAAAAAAAATATTATCATCAAAAAAGATTCCTCAAAGAATTATAGTCAAAAAAGTAACTCCAAATTAATATGATTGTTATTATTGACAACTATGATTCATTCACTTATAATTTGTACCAATATGTTGGGGTGCATTCCACAAAGGTAAGAGTTTTTAAAAATAATGAAATAAATATTAGAAATATAGTAGAATTATCACCTAATAAAATTATTATATCTCCGGGACCAGGGCATCCTAAAAATTCTAATGTTTCTCTTGAATGCATACAATATTTTTCAGGTAAAATTCCTATATTGGGTGTTTGTCTCGGGCATCAGGCAATTGGGTTTCAATATGGATCAAGTATAATAAATTCTAATATAGTTTGCCATGGAAAGACTTCAATGATATCACACAATGGAGATCGTTTGTTTAGAAATGTCCCCAGCCCATTTGAGGCAACGAGGTATCATTCTCTTATTATTGATAAAAACAACTTATCAAGAGATTTAGAGGTTATTGCAGATTATAAAAATATAATTATGGCTATAAAACATAAAAAGTATCCCGTTTATGGCGTTCAGTTTCACCCTGAATCAGTGAAGACTGAAAATGGTATGAAAATAATTGAAAATTTTATTTTTTTATGAAATTAAGCGGTAAGATAAAATTATCTGGTGATAAATCAATTTCACATAGGGCATTGATGATTGCAAGCATATCTAAAGGTATAAGCAGAATAAGTAATTTGTGTGGAGGTTTAGACGTTCAATCAACAATAAATTGTCTTAATAGTTGCGGGGCCAATATAGTTAGGGATGGTCAGGATTACTTGGTTAGTTCAGATATGTTGTCAAACCCATCAAAGCCTCTTAATTGCGGTAATTCTGGAACCACAATGAGGTTAATGACTGGCTTGCTTGCAGGTCAAGGAGTTGAAGCTGTTTTATATGGAGACGATTCTCTAAGTCAAAGACCCATGGATAGAATAGTTGCTCCTCTTAAAAAAATGGGAGGGAATTTAGAATATAAAAATAATAAAATTTTTTTAAAAAAATCACAAATTTTGGGAGGAGAAATTTTAAATTTAACATCTAGTGCTCAGGTTAAATCTTGTATTATTTTAGCATCGCTATCTGCTCAAAATCAAACTATTCTGACTGAATCATATGATACTAGAGACCATACAGAAAAAATGATTTCCTACTATTCTCCAAATTCAATTAGTGTGAATGGAAATAAAATAAAGGTTAATCCATCAAAATTCACATTGAGCGATATTCGGATTCCTGGAGATGTATCAAATGCAAGCTTTCTTATTGCTTATGCTTGCCTTAATAAGGGATCTCATTTTATGTTTGAAAATATTTTAATTAATAAAAGACGTATAGGTTTCATCAATACGTTGAAAAAAATGGGCGCAGATATTTCAATTGCTGATAAAAAGATTAAATATGGTGAGGTAGTTGGCAATATATACGTTAAATATAGTTCAATTTTAAAAAATATAAGTATCAGCTATTTAGATGTCAAAGATATGATAGATGAAGTTCCTATACTTTCTGTTGTTGCGTCTTTATCAAGCGGGACAATGGAAATTAAAGGAATATCTGAATTAAAATTAAAAGAAAGTAATAGAGTTTTGGCTATTGTAAAAAATCTTAAATCCATGGGCTGTGATGCTAGAGAGGCTAATGATGGAATTACGATAAGGGGCTGTAATAAATTGTATAATACAAATATAAACACTTTTTCAGACCATCGTATTGCAATGGCATTCCATATTGCGAGTTTATTTTCTAAAGGAGTTTCAAGCTTAGATGATTATACTTGTATAGAGGTTTCTTTTCCAGATTTTTTCAATAAGTTGTCAGAGATGAGATGTTGAAAAAATTTGCACTAATTGGGAAAGATATACAAAAAAGTTTCAGCCCTGCGATACATTCATACTGTTTTAAAATTCTATCTATTAAGGCTAAGTACGATATTATAGATATACAGTCACCCCACCAAATGGTAGATGTAATTAAACTTTTAAAAGATAAAGAGTTAGATGGAGTTAATATAACGGCTCCGTACAAGCGAGCTTTTTTAAAATACATTGATCAGATTAATCCGCGTGCAGAAAGTATTGGAGCTGTTAATTGTATTCATAGTAATCAGGAGAAGCTTATTGGAAATAATACTGACTGGTTTGGATTTGCTAAATCCGTTGAAAATTTCAAAGAATATCAAAGTATTATTATTTTAGGGGCAGGGGGAGCTGTACTTCCTATTCTTTATTATTTTAAAAGTCGACAAAATTGCCCTATTCACATTATTGCTAGAGACAGTAATAAAATTCGTAATTTAAGTGGTGAAAATGTCTTTGTTCATAGCATTAGGGATATCAATTTGAACTTAAATCAATGTCTAATTATTAATGCTATTCCAAATGCAGCTAAAATTGAATGGAATAATATTATTCCCAAATTGACTTCTACGCCATTATGCGCAATGGATTTAAATTATCATTTAAAAGTTACAAATTTCTTAAATTATTACAGTTTTAAAATACAAATTAAAAATGGTTTAGATATGCTTATTTATCAGGCACTAATGTCTATAGATATTTGGTTTAATTGCAATTTAACTGCTTCTATTAATATTGAGGATTTAAAGAAAAATATAAATGAACAATACTATGACAAATAAAGGTCTAGTTAGATTAAGTCTGATTGATTTCGTCTTCAATCAAGATGAATTTCTCTATTTTTCTTATTATAAATACAAACGACACAGTAAAAATCAAATTTTGATTAATTTAAGGTCTTATAATACGCAAGCCCAAAAAGAGATTGTAGGTGATGAATAAAATTAGATTTTTAACTGCTGGAGAATCTCATGGTAAAGTTCTAACAGGTATCATTGAAGGTATTCCTGCTGGATTATCAATTGATTCAAGTTATATTAATGAGCAGCTTTTGCGTCGCCAAAAAGGACATGGAAGAGGAGGACGCATGAACATTGAAAATGACCAGGTTAAAATCTTATCTGGAGTTAGAAATGGAAAAACAATGGGCTCTCCTATAAGTCTTATGATTGAAAATTTAGATTGGAAAAATTGGAAAGATATTATGTCAGTTGAAGTTTCCAATAAATCTAAAAAAGTAACCTTGCCAAGGCCTGGTCATGCAGACTTGGCTGGGGTTAACAAATATGATTTTGATGATATTCGAGATGTTATTGAGAGATCTTCAGCTAGAGAAACCACTATGAGGGTTGCTCTGAGTTGTATATGTAGAAAGTTGCTTGAAGATTTAGGTATTTCTTTATGTAGTCATGTGACTGCTATAAAAAACATCTGCAGTTCATTTAAATTTGATGGGGTTAAAAATCTTAAAAATTTAAATAGCAAAGCTGATTATTCTCCTATACGTTGCTTAGATCAAAACGTTGAACAAAATATGATAAATGCAATAGATACAGCAAAGATGAATGGAGATTCGGTAGGAGGTCAGTTTGAGATAATCGTAATGGGGCTACCGTATGGGCTTGGAAGTTATGTGCACTGGGATCGAAAGCTCCATGCCCAAATATCAAGTATGCTAATGTCAATCAATGCGATGAAATCTATTGAGTTTGGGAATATTGATATAATCCAAAATAAAACTGGAAGCAATGTTCATGATCAAATGTATAATGAAGGCGGAAAGGTGAAAAGATATACTAATAATTCTGGTGGGTTAGAGGGTGGAATGACTAATTCCCAGCCGCTTACATTGAGAATGACAATGAAGCCCCTATCTTCACTTGCTAAGCCTCTTGAGTCAGTAGATATTGAATCAAAAGAACAAAAAAAGGCGCATAAGGAGAGGTCTGATAGCTGTGCTGTCCCTGCTGCCTCTATTATTGCAGAAAATACTATATCGTTTGTGTTGGTAGATGCTATTTTAGATAAGTTCGGAGGAGACAGCATGAAGCAATTAAAAGGTCATTATAAATTAACTGCTAAATTTTAATTGAATTTAAATCAGCATATTGTACTCATAGGCATGCCAGGCGTTGGGAAAACAGAAATAGGAAAATCATTATCTAAGATAATGGGTGTTCAGTACATAGATATAGATTACAATATAGAGATTAAAGAATCTCAAGCGATTAATGAAATTATTAATAAAAGAGGTGAAGAAGTCTTTAGAGCTATAGAAAAAAAAGAGTTTGATTTGGCTATCTGTGGGAATGAATCTTCCGTTATTTCTACTGGAGCAGGAGTAATACTTGATGCAGAAAATAGGCTTATAATTAAGAATAGAACAATGGGGATTCATATAAAAAGTAGCATAAAAGAAATTGCTAATAGAATTGATGTTTTTAACCGTCCTTTATTGTATAATACAAATAAAAAAAAGATGCTTTTGGATTTATGGAATGAACGTAATTATTTTTATCAAGAATCATGCAAGTTAGAGGTTGATATAAGTAGTTTATCTCTTAAAGAATCCATTGAAAAGGTATATTCTAAGATTTTATGATTAATCAAAATCAATCTAGAGTTCTTATAGATTATAATATTGATGATGATATTATAGGTTTTATCAAAAAAATTGATTACAGCCAAGTTGTAATTTTTACTCAGAAATCAATTTATCAATTACAATCTGATTTTATTAATAGATTAAAAAATCAATTTAATGCGATTGTTTTAATTATTAAAGAATCAGATATATCAAAAGATATATTAAGTGCAACAAATTCTATTACTAAAATGGTTGAAGCAAACGTCGATAAAGATTCACTTCTAATTGCATATGGTGGAGGGAGTGTGAGCGATCATGTGGGCTTCATTGCGTCTATTTTTAAGCGTGGAGTTAAGTATATTAATATCCCCACGACACTAATTGGAATGATTGATGCATCTATTGGAGGGAAAACAGCTCTTAATATTGGTAATATAAAAAACCAAATTGGAACATTCTATCAGCCTGTAAAAACATTTATAGATTTAGAACAGATTAATAGTATGCCTAATACAATTATTAAGGATGGTTTTGGCGAGATGTTTAAGTATGCAATTCTTTCAGGGCAGGAAATGTTTTATGAATTTCATAGCTATATTAAAAGAAAAGATAAAAGCAAACTGCATGATTTGATTCAAAAATGTTGTGATATAAAATTAAATATAGTAGAGGCAGATGAAAAAGATAAAAATATTAGAAAAACACTAAATTTAGGGCATACGTTTGGACATGCAATTGAATCAGATTCAAAAAGGCAAGTATCTCATGGAATAGCTGTTATTAATGGTATATGTATGGAAGCTTTTTTATCATTTAAAATGAATTGTTTAAGTAAAAAAGAGTTTGAGTTAATTTATTTATTATCTAGAGAATTAACGGATTATAGTTATTATGTCGACGATATAGAAAAATATGTTAATTGGATGCGTAGTGATAAAAAAAATAAAAATAATAAAATTGCTGTTATAATGATTAAAAAATTAGGAGAGGTTGAGTTGCAATATTTTTATTACGATGAAATCTGTTCGATTATTAAAGATTACAATGAATATTTTAGTAATTAATGGCCCCAATCTCAATTTGTTGGGTGAAAGAGAGTCTGATATATATGGATATGAGACATTAGATGAGTTAATGTATTGGCTTTCAAATCATGATGAATGTAAAGATGTTAATTTTGAGTTTTATCAATCTAATCACGAGGGTAAAATAATAGATAAAATTCATGAAAAACGAAAATGGTTTAATGCAATAATCATTAACCCAGGGGCACTTACTCATTATTCTTATGCTATCCGAGATTGTTTATTAGCCGTAGGAGTTACTTCAATAGAGGTACATTTAAGTGATATAGCAAAAAGAGAAGCCTTTCGTAAAAAGTCAGTAATATCAGATGTTTGTTTTAGAAGTCTAAATGGAAGAGGAAAAATAAGTTATTTGGATGCTGTAAAGATAATCAAAAATAGATAAGATGGTTGAGGTTAGACGTGAAATACTAATCAAATCAGATATAGAAAAAATTTGGAATTTTATCAATGATGTTTCTTTATCTTTAGGTTTTAGCAAGTTTCATAGAAAAATAGAATTAAAAAAATCTTACAAAATCGGAGATAGTCAAGAAATAATAATTATTCACAATTTTGGTTTTGGAAAAGTTCCTATGAAATTAAAAATAGTTAATTGCGAGCCATATAAGTGCTTAATATTCAGAGAATCGGGTGATTTAAATTCAAAAAAAGTATTTAATCATGAATCATGTTTTTTAATCATAAAGAATAAAGAATACTATAAATTAATTTATAAAGTTAATGGAAGCTTTAATAATAAGCTTATGGATAAGACGTTTACTCCTTTATTAAAAGCTGTAATGATTGATGAATTAAAAAAAATTAAATTAGCGGTTGAATCTTCTGACGATAATTGGATGACATTAGAAGCTAAACAGTATAATCCGGTATAAACTTCTTTTATGAAAATGATAGGCTGTTTAATTTTCTAACTAGAAAAAATGAAAACAAGTATAAATAAGAAAAACACATTCACACGCGAACTAAATGTTATAGTCCCGTGGTCATCTTTAGAATCAGACTTTAAAAAAGAATTTAACGCGCAGAAAAAAAAATATAAAATTCCCGGCTTTAGGCCAGGCAAAGCTCCCAATAGTATAGTCAAAAAAAATATTGGGCCTGCAATCGAAGCTAATTTTGCAGAGATATCTTTAAATAAATTTTATCAAGAGGCCCTTAGAGATTTGGAGATTGTTCCAATTAATCAAGCACAAGTTAAAAAAATAGATTTTAAAGAGAACTCTGATCTAACTTTTAGCGTAGTTTTTGAGGTTAGTCCAGAATTTAATCTTCCCACTAATTATCAGAAAAAAATTAAAATTAAAATTGATCAATTTGAAGTATCTAATGATGATGTTAAACAATCACTTGATGAGCTTAGAGTAAATCAATCAAAATTAGAAAGTGTTGATGCTGCTGAAATGGGGCACTATTTATATGCTGACTTTCAAGAATTAGATGATTCAGGAATAGCAATAATAGGTAGTCGTATTGAAAATCAGTACATCAAGCTTGGAGATGGAAACTTTAATAAAGTCTTATCAAAACCATTTATCAATAAAAAAGTATCTGATAAAGTGGTTGTTGATTTACCTTATGGTGATAAAAAAATATCTAAATTTGAGGTTTCAATTAAAAAAATAGAAAAACAAATTTTGCCAGAACTAAATGACGATTTTGCTAAATCGGTATCTAAGGATTTAAAAAATTTAAATGATTTAAAGTCAAGATTAAAAGATAATATCCAAAGCAATCTTAATAGTGACTATGAGAAAAGGTTGCAAAATATGATTATGGACCATTTTATTAATGCTACTAAAATAGAAGTTCCTATTTCTATGCAGGCTAACTTTCTAGAAAACATGGTTGAAGAAGAGAAGAAAAAGAATTCTGAAAAAGATATAAATGAAAAAGAATTTAAAGATAAAATGAAGCCATATGCTGAAAAAAATATAAAATGGTTATTTATTCGAAGTAAACTGATTGAGGCTGAAGGCATCAAGCTGGAAGAGAGTGATACTGATAAATTTATATCAAATACGATAAAAAATAATAAAGAGCAAGCTGATGAAATAAAAAAATATTATGATAATGATGAAAACAAGAACAACCTTCAATCAAACTTAATAACAGATAAACTTTTTAAGCTATTAGTTGGGTATTCTAACATAACAATAAATAAGAAGTCAACAGATGAATTGAGGGAAAAGAAAAATGAAAAATAATAAAATGGCATCACTTATCCCAATGGTTGTTGAGCAAACAGGGAATGGTGAAAGAGCTTTTGATATCTATTCAAGATTATTGAAAGAAAGGATTATATTTTTAGGCACTCCAATTGATGATAATATTTCTAGCCTAGTAATTGCTCAATTGTTGTTTTTAGAGGCCGAAGATTCAAAAAAAGATATTTATATGTATATTAATAGTCCGGGTGGATCTGTTACGGCAGGCTTAGGTATTTTTGATACAATGAATTATATAAGCCCTGACATTTCTACTATTTGTATGGGGCAGGCAGCAAGTATGGGGGCTATACTTTTAGCTGCAGGTAAAAAGGGTAAAAGGTCAGCTTTGGTTAATTCTAGAATAATGATTCATCAGCCTTTAGGTGGAGTCCAAGGCCAGGCCACAGATATTGAAATTCATACTAAGGAAATCCTTTTCTTAAAAGAAAGGATTAATCAAATATTAAGCGATAGAACAGGTAAAACTCCAAAGGTGATTGAAAATGATACAAATAGAGATAATTTTATGTCTGCAAAAGATGCTCTAAAGTATGGCCTGATTGATAATATTGTAGAAAAAAATAAATGAAAAAAAATCAAGATAAACAGTTGATTTGTTCTTTTTGCAATGCTAATGAATGCGATGTAAGGCTTTTAGTTGAAGGCGAAGGTGCCTACATATGTGAATCTTGTATTCAAAAAGCAAGTCAAATCATAAGTGATAGCAATAAAGAATCAAATTTAAAAGTTGATTTTTTAAATCAGAAGCCAAAAGATTTAAGTAAGAAGTTAGACGAATATGTTATTGATCAAAATGAGGTGAAAAAATCAGTTGCTGTTGCTGTTTACAATCATTATAAAAGAATTAATTCATATTTGAGTTCTTCTGATGATGTTAATATTGAGAAAAGTAATATTCTTTTAATAGGTCCTACCGGAACAGGAAAAACATTGATTGCAAGATCTTTAGCAAAAATATTAAATGTTCCATTTGCAATTGCAGATGCTACAACCTTAACAGAGGCAGGCTATGTTGGAGAAGATGTTGAAAATATTCTTGTAAGATTATATCAAGCAGCAGATAATAATTTAGATAAAGCTCAAAAAGGTATTATATATATTGATGAAATTGATAAAATTTCTAAAAAGAGTGAAAATCGTTCGATTACTCGTGATGTTTCAGGAGAAGGTGTGCAGCAGGCGTTATTAAAAATTCTTGAAGGAACAAAAGCTCATATCCCTCCTAAAGGAGGTCGTAAGCACCCAGAGCAACCATTGGTATCCATAGACACATCAAATATATTATTTATATGCGGAGGTGCATTTCAAGGTATTAATGAAATTATAGAGAGAAGATTGAAAGGTGGAGGCATTGGATTTGAGCGTAGCTCTAAATCGATAGATAGTAACAAAATTACTGGAATGGTTGAGCCAGAAGATTTAGTAAAATATGGTTTTATTCCTGAGCTAGTTGGTAGGCTGCCGATTTTTAGTACTTTAAATTTATTATCAGCTCAGACTTTAAAAAGAATTCTTATAGAGCCTAAAAATTCAATTATAAATCAATATAAAAAGCTTTTTGAAATGGAAGGTATTGATTTGAGTTTTAGTGATGGAGCTATTAATGCAATTGTTGAAATTGCAATTCAAAGGAAAACTGGAGCAAGAGCGCTAAGATCAATTATTGAAAAATCAATAAAAGATATAATGTATGAAATTCCTTCTATGAAAAATATATCGCAGTGCCTTATAACAGAGGAAGTTATACTTCATAATAGCCGCCCCAAAATAATCAAACTTCAAAAGAAAACAGCATAATTATATGTGTAACAGCATGTAATTAAATAGATATTTACTCTTAATATTTTATAGATTAGATTAGCTAGTACTATATTAAGCGAAATACAGCATTTTAATTAGAGGGGGAATGTATTATGGTACGCTCAAAATTTTTCAAAAATTCTATTTTATTTGTCATTTTAACGTTATTTAGTTTTTCATTTTCTCAAGATTGTGTAGAAGATGACCCGAATGGTGAGTTAGCAGTTTTTGGTGTTACATGCGATCAGGCTGTAAATGCTTTTGGTCTTGGTTGCGATGGAAGTTTTGGTGCTATTCCGCTTCTATCGGATGTATGCCCTTTTACTTGCGGTGCTCCTGAATGTATTTGCGATGACCCGAATGGTGAGTTAGCAGTTTTTGGTGTTACATGCGATCAGGCTATAAATGCTTTTGGTCTTGGTTGCGATGGAAGTTTTGGTGCTATTCCGCTTCTATCGGATGTATGCCCGGTTTCTTGCGGTGGATGCGGAGATGAAGATTTAGGATGCTCTCTTGCTGAGAACTCTGTTTATTTAGCGGAAGACGGAACTGTTTTTTATAA
>MDTB01076561.1_pt1 | contig 25637 bp, 23 predicted proteins | sample 811161 | NCBI WGS metagenome assembly MDTB01 (sample SAMN05326650, study PRJNA326480) | marine metagenome | isolation source: seawater | place: Mediterranean Sea | collected 2009
GATAAATAAATGTATAAACCTCAAATGAAATTGCCGACGTAGCTCAACTGGTAGAGCACCTGATTTGTAATCAGGGGGTTGGGGGTTCAAGTCCCTCCGTCGGCACCATTAAATTTTCTTAATTACGAAATTTTCTTTTTGAAAAATTAAAAAAAGAAATTCCAAATATTACTTTAAATGGTCCAAATATAAATGAGAGACATCCAATGAATCTTAACATACTTATAGATGGAATTGATGCGGATGATTTTATAAGCTCTCTTCAACCTAAAATAAGCCTCTCAACAAGCTCGGCTTGCTCAACAGGTGAAATTGAAACTTCCCATGTATTAAATGCTATTGGTCTAGATGATGAAAAGGCTAGAATCTCATTTCGTATTGGACTTGGAAGATTTACTACTAAAGATTATCTAAAAGTAGCAATTAAAATTATAGTTGATAAGCTTAAAAATTAAAATATGGTAAATTGGTAAATAATTATATGAAATCATTTAAAGACAAAGTTGCGGTAATAACAGGTGCTGGATCCGGTATGGGTCGTGAATTAGCAATTAATCTTGCTAAAGAAAATTGTAATGTTGTTATTTGCGATATCAATAAGAAAACAATTCAAGAAACTGAAGAAATTATAAGAAAATATAATGTGTCCTGTACTGCATTAAATTTAGATTTAAGAGAAGAAAGAAATATTTCTACTCTTTTAGAAACAACACTTAAAAATTTTAGTAAAGTTGATTTGTTATTTAATAATGCAGGTGTAGTTGCTCCATCATCTTTTTTAAATTTATCAGAAAAAGATTGGGATTGGTGTAACGACATAAATTTTAATGCGCTTGTCAAATTAACAAGGATTTTTTTACCTCACCTAATGAAAAATGAAGAAGCTGCTTTAATAAATACTTCTTCAATTTTTGGAATTATAACAACTCCAAATAATACAGTATATCATTCATCAAAATTTGCAGTAAGAGGCTTTACTGAGAGTCTAGCTATGGAATTAAGAGATGAAAAAATTCAAATACACTCTGTTTACCCTGGTCATATAGGAACCAATATTGTTTTAGATGCAAAGTTTGACAAAGATTTTTTATCTACAAATGACAATAAAACAGAAGATAGCGATAATGACCCTATCACAATTCAAGAATTTGGTTCAACCTTTAGAGATACAGGCATGGATCCTGATAAAGCGGCAAAAATAATTTTAAAAGGAGTGAAAAAAAATAAAAAAAGAATTTTTGTTGGTTTAGATGCAAAAGTTATGGAAATTGCTCAAAGAATAACACCTTCACACTTCATGAAATTAATACCATTCTTAAATCTTCTTATTTTCCCTTACTTTATAAAAAGATTTAAAATGACAAAAGTACTTTTATCAGTTCTTAGAGCAAAAAAATCTTAATTATTTAAAAATCCCCCTAATCTTTTACTGATAATCTCTTCAGATTCTGACATAATTTGATCAATTAATTCTTTACATGTCGGAATATCATTAATCAGTCCAGCAACCATTCCACATGACCAAGCCCCAGAATCAGGTTCTCCATCATTCATTACTTTTGGATAAACGCCAGCAACCTCGTCAATAATATCCTCAAATTTTAAATCAACTCCTAAATCTTTCTCTTTTTGAAGTAACTTTTCAACAGCAGGATTATTTAATACCCTCTCTGTATTTCTTAATGGTCTCATTACCAATCTAGTGTCTAGTTCACTTGCATTAATAATTGCTTGCTTTACATTTTCATGAACAGGAGCTTCTTTAGTAGCAATAAATCTAGTACCCATATTCATTCCCTCTGCTCCCATTGAAAGAGCACCTACTAAACTTCTTGCATCAGCCATTCCCCCGGATGCAACGAAAGGGATTTCCAATTCCTCAGCGGCTCTAGGAAGAAGAATAAAATTAGGAACATCGTCTTCACCTGGGTGTCCTCCACATTCAAAACCATCTACAGATACCGCATCACAACCAATTGACTGAGCTTTAAGAGAATGACGAACAGAAGTACATTTATGAATAACTTTAATACCTGCATCTTTTAGCATTGGTAAATATTGAGCAGGATTATTTCCTGCTGTTTCAACTACCTTTATGCCACCATCAATAATGACTTCAAATAAAGCAGGATAATCAGGTGGTGTTAATGTTGGAAGAAATGTCATATTTACACCAATTGGTTTGTTGGTCATTTCTCTACATCTTGCTATTTCTGCTGCAAGTTTTTCTGGAGTTCCTTGAGTTAAACCAGTGATTATCCCTAAACCACCTGCATTTGATACTGCAGCCGCCATTTCTGCTAATCCAACAAAATGCATTCCACCCTGAATAATTGGATGCTCAATTTCAAAAAGTTCTGTAATACGTGTTTTCATTGTTATTTTCCTTTTTAATCAAATAATGATGGTAATTTTTTATCAGGTGTACTTAAAATTTTATCAACCCAGCCATGGAAACATTGCCCACCTCCCTCATTTTTTCCAAACATTACATTTTTAATCATGCCTGTCTTGAGAGATTTTTGTAGTTTAATTCCAGTTGAATAATCTTCTTCTCTTACAACATATTCGAGCAAATCAAATTGTTTTTCTGCTTCAATTTCCTGTTCTTTAGTAGGTTCATTTTCCATTAAATAATATTGTGTAGTATAGGATTCTTCAGGGGTTTCCCCTGGCATCAACTGAGATAACATTATTGACCGACCACCTCCCCTAAAAGATGCGATAGAAACATTTGGAAATATTGTCCAAACACCTGCCATAAGCATATCCATTGGCCAATCTTCAACTGGAACATTTGGATCTCCCTCTAAAACTCCACCTTGTTCAGAGGATGAAATTCTTGCAAAAGGAGAAACAACTCTCTGATGTGGACCCCATTCATAATAATTTGCTTGATTTGATATTTCCTTGCCAAAAGTTTCACTGTGTAAAATCGGCAAATGATATAAATCTAAATATCCATCATAGGCAACTTTCCAATTAGGTCCTTTTAAAACACGAGTACTAAAAACATGCCAATTTTTTAAATCAAACATTTCTAGCATTTCATCATATCCCAATAAGAATTTTTCCATATCAATATTTGAATCAGAATTTAATATAACCCAAATAATTCCGGCCTTTTCAAGGATTGGAAGAGAAATTAAACTTTTACAATTTTTTTCTAAATTTCCAAAATCCTTTTGAGATGTAATTCCTATTAATGATCCATCCTCATTATATGTCCATCCATGATAGGGACAGCTAAATCTTTTTTTATTTCCAGTTCCTTCTTCAACTAAGGCAGCTCCTCTATGAACACATGCATTAAGATAGGCTTTAACTTCTTTTTTAGAGTTTCTAACAATTAAGACTGGTACACCTAGAGCTTCTATAGCTTTATAATCTCCTGGATTTGGTATTTCTTTTGAAACACCTAAAACCAAAGGTAATCTTTTAAAAATCAGATTAACTTCCTTTTCCCATCTAGCTTGATCAAAATAATTAGCTGCTGGAATTTCGACAATGTTATCCACTAACTCCATTGTACCTGCATCGGCATGCCTTTTATTATTTAAAGCCATGTCTATTAACTTTTCTTTACTCATTAAACTCTCCAAACTCACCCAATATTATAAATTAGTACATAAACAATAACATAATCAATTATAAAAAATTATACCATCAATTAAGTCTATGCCCTTTTTATTGTTAAACCTCCATCTACCGCTAAAACTGCACCTGTAATGAATGAAGAAGAAGGAAGACAAAAGTTTAATGTAGCATGGGCTACTTCCTCTGGATCACCATACCTTCTTAACGGAACTCTTCTTTTTGAATAAATTTCTTTATCCTTTTCAGGTATTTTTTTTGTCATTGATGTATTAATTGGACCTGGGCAGATGCAATTAACAGTTATACCTTTTTTACCGAACTCAACAGCCAATGAACGGGTTAAACCAATCACACCATGCTTTGCAGATGTGTATGGTGAATGCATTGGTGATGCACCAAGTCCTTCAGTTGAAGATATATTTACTATTCTAGGTGAATTCGACTTTTCTATTAAAGGTAAACACTCTTTAATTAAAATAGCCTGACCCTTTAATAAAACATTATGGGTCCTATCCCAAAATGTTTCAAACTCATTGTTATCGATTGCAGTTGGGAGAGCAATTCCTGCGTTATTAATTAAAATATCAATGATACCAAATTTATCAGTAATTATTTTTACCACATCCTGAATATTTGATTTTTTTGAAACATCCAGAACAAATCCCTCAGCTTGATTACCATTATTTTTAATTTTACTAACTACATTATCTATTGACTCTTTTTTAAGATCAGTAACTATTACTATAGCTCCTTCATCAGAGAAAAGCTCAGCTGTGGCTCTACCCATTCCGCTGGCCGCACCAGTTACTAAAACGACTTTTCCTTTTACAGATCTAGAAAACTTTGATAAACGCATCACTTTCCATCCAACTTATCTAGAACTTTTACCACTGCGAAAAGAATACCTAAGGCAACTAAAACACCGAACATTGACAATAAAAAACCAACCACAAAAATCTCCTTAAAAAGATTACTAAAGAATTTTAATCATATCAAATTATTAACTCGCTAATTTAAGTATTTGAATAATATCATCTTTTTTGTTAATAGGTTTTGGATTGGATTGAACTGTAGGGTGTTTAAGGCCATACTCTGCTATTTTCTCCCACTGGCTCTCCCTAATACCAACTTCACCAAGTGTTGTTGGTAAACCAAGATCCGAAATCAACTCACCTACAGCCTCGGATGCCGAGAGGTTTGGCCTACCTAAAGCATTTGCTATCCATTTTTGTTTATCTTGATTATAGCTCTCATTCCATTTCAAAACAGCAGGTAACATAACGCAGGATGTGTGTCCATGAGGAACAGATCCTATTGAACCTAATAAGTAACCAATACCATGACTAGCTCCCATAGGAGTATTTCCTAAATTTTTAGCAATCATCCATACTGCTTTTTGTGACAAGGATCTAGAAACAATATCTTCTCTATTTTTATAAGTATTCCTTAACGAATTTCCAAATAATTGAAGAGAATTTAGAGCCATTGGAGGTATTAAAGGGTTTGTAGAGTTTGAACAGAGGCCCTCAACAGCATGGTCGACTGATCTAATGGCAGTTGATAACCATAACCAATCAGGCGTGTGAAGGGTTATTGCTGGATCAAGTATTACTGTTTGAGGACAAATATCATCACCGGTATATTTCTCTTTAAGCTGAATTTTTGTATCCATAGCTCCGCCAATAATAGAGTATTCTCCTCCAGATAAAGTTGTTGGGATAGCAATTTGTCTAATCTTGGATTTAATTTTTTGATGCTTATTAGATATTTTTTTTAATTCATCTACAGAATTTATTCCCAGAGAATAACATAATTGAACAACTTTTACTGTATCTATAGGCGTGCCTCCTCCTATAGTAATTATTATATCAGGAGAACATTTTTGAACTTTCCTCGCACATTCAATAACATTTTCTAATGGTGAATGAGCGATACAATTATCAAAAAGACCTACAAATTTTTTACCTAAAGTATTTATTATCTTATTAATTTCATCGGTCTTTTTTGATAATGTTGATGATGAAACAATAAATATTTTTTTTACATTTAGTCTTTTTATTTCATTTTGAATTGCTTCATTTGCTGAAGTATCCCAAATAACTCTATCTAGAGGACTGTATGTATATACGTTATTCATTTGTCTAATCTTTTATTTATCAGATATAAATAATCCTATTTTTTTTAAAGCTTTATTAGCCTCAGGTAAAAATGGAGCAAAACCCTGAAAAATATGTATCATATCATTCCATATCTCAAGTTCAACATCGCAACCGTCAGACTTAGCTTTTTTAGCTATTTTTTTTGAGTCATCTAATAAAACTTCACGTGTACCTACCTGAATAAGCATTGGCGGAAAATCACTGAAATCACCATACAAAGGGGAGGCATATGGATTTTTTCTTTCACTTTCATCCGGACTATAAACACTTGCAAACCATTCAATTCCATCTTTCGAAACAAATGGATCAAGGTCCTTATTATCTTCATAGGACTTTGACAATGGATTCATCTCAACCCATGGAGATATAGGCATTATAGCATTTGGAAGTACTTCATTTTCATCTTTAATTGCTAGACCAGTAGCGATACTAAGTCCACCTCCAGCAGAATCTCCAGAAATAAATATTTTTTCAAAATTTTTCTCACCATTTGGTCCATTTTTAAGCATCCATTTATAAGCTATCTTAGCATCCTCGAGGGCAGCAGGAAAAATATTCTCTGGAGAAAGTCTATAATCAATAAGCAAAACTGAAGCCCCTGTAGCTTTTGCCAAATGGCTAGCTAAAGGAAGATATCCTCTAATAGAACCAATTACATATCCACCGCCATGTAAGTATAAGATACGTTTATTTGGATCAGAGTTTTCTGTTGTTACCCATAGAGCATATACTCCATCAGCACTTGTAGAAGTAACTTTTCCACAACATTTTATACTTTCATCGGCAGCAAAATAATCATCCATTACATATCTGAAATGTTTCATTCCCAATCTTTCATCTTCTATGGAATAAAATTTCTCTACTGTAGAATTCATATGTTGGATAACTATTTTATTTTCCTTGGAACTAATCTCATCCTCATTATTAATTTCGTTTTCACTTTTAAGGAATATATATATTACTATAACGGCAGTAAAAATAAGAATAAATGCACAGACCCAGCCAAATATTAAACCAAAAATTATACTCATTTTTTTCTCCTTTAAACTTTTTTAAGACTATGAAAGACTCATACCGCCATCAACGGTTAACATTTGACCTGTTACATAAGAAGCACCTTCACTACTTAAAAAACAACAAACCTCTCCCATGTCTTGAGGAGAACCCCACCTTCTCAAAGGTATACCTTTTAACGAATTCTTATACCTTTTTTCATTTCCAAAAGTAACTTCTGTTAACTTTGTCGCTACATAACCAGGAGCAATACCATTTACCCTAATTCCGTCTCTTGCCCATGCCTCTGCTAAAGTTTTTATAAGAGTCAGAAGTCCCCCTTTTGAAGCAGAATATGCTGGATTACCTTTTACAGCATGAAAACTTGCACCAGAGCCGATGATAACAATCGAACCGTTATTTTTTGAAAGATTTTCTTGAAAAAAAGTACATGATGCCATTACGGAATTTAAGTTTATATCGATAACTTTTTTAAAAGTTTCCATTTCAAATTCCTTTTGGTCATAAGCAACAATTCCTTGAGAGCAGACTAGAGTGCTTATATCCTCAAAAGGTAACGATAGTTTTTCTAAATTATTATGATTAGATAAATCTAATTTTTGATAGGTACATTTTTTTATATTTTCTGAAATTTCTTCATCATAATCATCTATTTTATCTCTCGTACCGGTAATACAAACATTTGCACCTTTATCAATGTAAGAAGAAGCGATACCCCTACCTATTCCACTACTTCCACCGATAACAATTATGTTTTTATTTTCAAAATTCATTTTATTACCATTATGCTGAATAACCACCATCAACTGGTAATGATTGGCCGCTAATATAACCAGCATTTTCGGATGCTAAAAAGACTACCGTATCAAATAACTCTTCAGGGGCTCCAGCTCTACCAAGTGGAACTTGATTCATCCATTGATCTAAAATACCACCTGGAGGAGAGTCAATTTCCTGTGAAAGCCCAACAGCTATTAATCCAACAGCTACACAATTAGCCCTTATTCCATGATGCCCCTCTTCTCTAGCAATTGCTGTGCATAAATGCTGTACACCGGACTTAGGAATGGAGGAAAGTCCATCAGTACTAATATATCTATGAATTGCTGCTGTAGTTAATGCTGTTATAGAGCCGCCTCCACTTTCCTTTAGGATTGGAACTACTGATTTAAGAACATGATAAAAACCCTTAATATCGGCATCTAAGGTATAGTAAACATCCTCAGGTTTTGCCTCTAAAACTGGCATAATATGTAAAAAAGGTCCTGTGGCAAAAATTACTGAATGAATTTTTCCAAACTTATCCTTTGCTTCGTTAGAGAATTTTTCAACAGCTTGTAAATCTAAAAGATCTACACTTCCAATTAATCCGTCCCTTCCTAATTTTTGTATATTAGTTAAATTATTTTCAGCGCTTTCTTGATTTTTAAAATATGTAAATGCAACATCACTTCCGCTTTCAGCAAGTAAGTTTACAATTCCTGTGCCAAGTCCCCCTGAGCCTCCAAAAACCAAGGCAGCTCCATCAGAAAATCTATATTTAGTCATTTACTTCTCCCTTTTTTACAATGTAATAAAATCATAAAAAACCAATGCTTAAAAGCATTAAATCTAAGAAACAATTATATCATTTGGATTGGTCTCAAATGAATTCATCAAAACTTCTTTAATTGCTGGAGCAGATAGAATTTTTTCTTCAGCGTCTTTTGAAATAGCATTTCCTTGGTGAAATCTATTTTCTATACCTTTAAGAATACAAAAGAGTTTTATTAACGAAAATATACATGCATTTCTCAATGAATTTATGTCTACTTCTTTTTTGTAAGAAAATTCATACCAAGATAAAAAATCACTTGCCGATGGTAGGCCATTTTTTTTCCAATCTCCTCCTATCCCATACAACACACCTGAGGGTATTAACCAATTAATAATTTGAAAGCTTATATCAACCAAAGGTTCGCCAAACGAAGATAGTTCCCAATCTAGCACAGCCTTACATTTCTTATCTTCATTAATAACAGTATTATCTAATTTAAAATCACCATGCAGGAGAGCTAAAGTGCTTTCTGAAGGTAATTTATTTAAAATATCTTTATATACCTTTTCAATTTCTTTATCTTTTTTTGACTCATCGTCAAAAATCTGATCATACCAAAGAGATAAATTTCTTTTCATAAATCCATGATTTTTCTTAAAAGAAAGACCCAGTTTATCTATATCATAACCATGAAGTTTTCCTAAAACTTCAGCAAGAGATTTGTATATTTCTTGCTTATCTTCAAAACTTTCATTTGGTAAAAAAGGATCAAAATTAATATCACCTTCTTCGAAATTCATTACATAAAACATTCTTCCAATTAATTCTGGATTATTACATAAGGCAAAAGGTTGTGGACACTCAAACCCCTTGTTGAACAAAGCCTTGATAACAGAAAATTCACGATCAACTCTATGAGCACCTCTGGCTAGATTTCCAATAGGTTGGGTTCTTAATACTTTAAAATTTTTTCTTTCGTCTCTTATTAAAAAAGTAGGGTTAGATTGTCCATTGCCAATTGGCTTAGGGATAAAATCCTTATCTATATGAAAATTTTCTAAAGACAAAAATTCAATAATTTTTTTAAATTCGTTTTGATCAAGATCCATTATTATTTCTTTTCAATATATTGTGTTTCAGAATTTAAGAACATTAACTCATAAAGACCTTCAAACATTTTTTTCATTTCTTCGGGAGAGGAACTTTTATCAATCCAATTGCTAGAAATCATTGCTTCAGTCTGTTTTTCAGAAGTTTCTTTCAATATAATTTTTGCAATATAATTTCTTACTGGAAGGCATGATGAATCCATAATAGAGTACACAAAAAAACTTTGGTCATATATTGCCTCAAGTCTCTCTATAATTTCTCCGGGGTATTTTTGTTTTTCCCCAAGCGTCAAATATCTTAATGAGCCTATATGATTACTTTCACATTTTACCTCGTCTATAATTGGAGGGGGAAGAAGAGTACCAACATTTTTAAAATCCGACATTCTTTTCCATAAATAAGCTTTTGGAACATTGACTATTCTCTGATGTTTTGCAGATGAAACAATCATAATCATAAATCTCCGTTTGAAAATATTGCATTAAGATCTTTGTCATTATTTGCTTTCAAAACCTTATCAACCCATTGATGAAAATGTTGATTTCCAAGTTCATTTCTGCCAAACAAAACATGATCAATTACTCCTTCTTTAAGACCTGGTTGAGATGATGCACCAGTTGCATAATCTTCATTCATTACCACGCGTTGAAAAAAGTCAAATTGCTCCTCTGCAGCCTCAGGATTAGAGGGAGGTTTTTCCATAATATAGTATTGTGTTGTAATACTCTCATCAACTTTCTCACCTGGAAGTATTTGAGATATTAGCACTCCTCGTCCTCCCGCATCAAACGATGCTATTGAGGTTGAAGGAAAAACAGTCCAAACTCCGTAAGTCAATGTTTCTGTATCCCATTCATCTTCAGGCTTATCCATTAAATCTGCCAAATAACCAAGTGTTTCAGTTGCAATATGGCCTTGTTCAGTAGCTGGGGATTTTATGTGTTGATGAGGCCCCCAACTATAATAAAGGCCTCTATTTGTAGCATTAACCCCAAAGGTTTCACGATGCAACACTGGAACATGATAGTATTCTAAATAACCATCATATGCTATTTTCCAATTAGGACCCTTAAAAGTTCGCTTTGAGACAAAAATCCAATCCGAAAAAGCAAATGTTTCTAACATTTCATCATATCCAGATAAAAAATTAGGTATATCGACCTTTGAGTCTGGATTCATAATAGCCCAAATTAATCCTGCGGACTCATATACAGGTAAGCACTTAAGTCCATAGTTCTTTTTTTCTATTTTTCCAAAATCACTCTCTGAACTAATAGCAATTAATTCACCTGAATTTGAAAAGTTCCAGCCATGGTAAGGACAACTGAAGCGATTGCTATTTCCTTTTTCTTCTTTCGTTAGACATGCTCCCCGATGAGAACAAACATTTATTAATGCATTTGCTTTACCATCTTTTGTTCTGGAAAGTATTAAAGATATTCCTGCAACGTTAATAGTTTTAAAATCCCCTGGATTTGGAATTTCGCAAGAAGGTCCTAAAACGATAGGAACTCTTTTTATAACCTTATCAAGCTCTGTTTTAAAACGAGCAGCGTCTGTATAATTTGATGCAGGCAAACGCATAACATTCTTTGCTTTTCTGAGTGTTCCAGCTTTTGCATGTTTAATTACATCACGAGCAATTGGAAGTAAATTTTCTCTTCCACTATTATCTATATTACTAGTCAACATTCCCCCCTTTTTTTTACTTAAAATAATATTAAAAAATTAAAAAAAGATAGCTATAGAAGAGTATTTTTATATTTTTTTCAATATTGCAAGTTTCAACACCCATGATATGATATTTATTATTTAAAAAAAATCATATTAAAAAAAATTTTAAGGGTAATAAATTGGGTACAAAAGTTGACTATGATGCTATTATTGTTGGAGCAGGTTTTGCGGGATTAGCTTTAATCCATCATCTAAAAAAATTAGGCATTTCACTAAAGGTTTTTGATAAAGCCTCCGGAATTGGTGGGACATGGAATTGGAATAAATATCCAGGTGCAGCCACTGATAGTGAGGGTTATTATTATTGTCTATCCTTTTCAAAAGAAATTATGCAAGAATGGACTTGGTCAGAGAGATACCCTGGTTGGGAAGAAACTAACCGATATCTTCATTTTGTAGCTGATAAATGTAATATGTGGCCTGATATTCAACTTAATACTGAAATTACAAGCGCTGAATTTAATACTGATGAAAAAATTTGGAGCGTAACTACTGGTGATGGTGAAAAACTAAATTGCAAATACTTTATAAGCGCTATGGGAATGATTTCTCAACCAGTAATTCCAAATATAAAGGGAAGGGATAAATTTGAAGGCCCTTGTTTCCACTCATCAAGATGGCCTCAAGAAGGTTTGGATTATCAAGGAAAAAAAATTGGTATAATTGGGTGTGGGGCTTCAACTGTTCAAATGTTACCAATAATGGCTAAAACTGCAGAAAGTGTTACTGTATTTCAAAGAACACCAAATTTTGTTCTACCTGCAATGCAGAAACCAATGACCCCTGAGTGGGAAAAAGAAATTAAAGAAAATTATGATGAAATTATTGAAAAATGCAGAAATCATGTTTTTGGAATGGCTTTTGATAGTCCTGTAGGTCGTAATGCAGTTGATACATCACCTGAGGAGCGTGAAAAAATATTTGAGGAAAATTGGAAAGGAAGCTTTCGATGGGTTTTTGAAACCTTTGATGACCTTTTGGCAGATCCAAAAGCTAATAAAATGGCAGCTGATTTTGTTATCAAAAAAATGAAGGAAAAAGTTGAGGATCCAGCTATCGCTGATCTCCTTACCCCAAAAGGTTATCCTTTATTTGCTAAAAGACCTCCACTTGATCACGGCTTCTATGAGGCTTTTAATAGAGATAATGTTCATCTTGTTGATATAAAAGATAATGAGCCAATATCAGAGATTACTGAAAAAGGTATTAAGACAACTATAAATGATTACTCATTTGATATAATAATTTTAGCAACAGGGTTTCAAGCTTATACAGGTGCACTTGAAGCATTTGATATTACTGGAAGTAGCGGCACAACAATCAAAGATAAATGGGAAAAAGAATCAAAATCTATTATGGGGGTTTGTATTTCAGATTTTCCGAATTTGTTTACAGTTACAGGTCCTCAGGCTCCTTTCGCAAACCTTCCAACATCAATTGAACAAAATGCCTTATGGATATCTGACTGCATAAACAAGATGGAAAATGAAGGTTATGAATTATGCAGCCCAATACTAGAAGCTGAAAATGAATGGTCTGCTCATGTTTCTGAAATTCATAAACAAACACTTATGGATGTTGGGGATCAGGTTCATTCATGGATGATGGGAGCTAATATTGAAAATAAAAATGCGAGGGTTCTAATTTATTTTGGTGGTGCAGGCGTTTATTACGACAGATTAAGAGAGTCTGTTAATAAAGATTTCCCAGAGCTGGCTTTTAGTTAAAAATTAAAAACTAATTATTTTTTTCAAGATATTGTTTTTCAATATTATCAAAGATTAAGTAATACAAACTACTTAGCAACTCACTTACCTCTTCTTCAGAAGCATCTACTGGTTTAAAATGACTGCACCAATCAACTTCCGTTTCTGTTTCTGAAACTTCCTTTAATGATACACAAGCAACATAATTTACCATAGGAAGACATGATTTATCTACAATTGAGTAAGTTAAATAAGAGTCATCGTAAAAACTATCAAGTCTTTCTATTACTTCACCAGGATAAGGATCACCAAGATAAACATATCTTACATCACCAATACTGTTTGAAAAATCATTAGGTAACTTAACATCAAGAATATTATCTGGAAGAAGAGTCTTAATTGCTTCAAAGGCTCTCAACCTTTTCCAAAAATAAGATTTTGGAACATTAACTATTCTTTTTGCCTTAGCCTCAAAAGCCATAATATAATTTACTCCATTACGTTAAAAAGATTGAGTAATATTAAAACCCCAAACTCTTGGTTTTCTTGCCATTCCATAAGTCCACGCAGCACCAGCAAAAACGTCATAACCTACAGTAAAACCATCTTCCTCAGTTATATTTTTAGCAAAGAAAGCAAAAGTTGTATTATCAATCTCATAATTCATTGAAAGATCAACTAATGTTTGATCGTTATTAAACACAGTTTGAGAGTTTAATTGAGATGTATGGTGTTCACCAATAAAGTGAGCAGAAGCTCTTACATAAGCAATACCCGCTCCAGCTTGCCATTCATATGTTAAACCTAAGGTCCAAGTAAGTTCTGGTGCTCTTAGAGGTTCTAAATATGTAAAGTCTGCCTCAGTCCCACTTCCGGTAAAGTCAGCAAAAAATTCATCATAGCTAGCATCAAGATAACCCATATTTAGGTCAACAGAAAAATTTTGATTAATTATTGCATAAAGCTCAATCTCAACACCTCTAAAAGTAGCTTCAGCTACATTATCTGTAACTGTTGCTCTTCCAATTGCTGCTAAAGTATCAGGTATATCAACATCGAGTTGCTTATCTTCATAATCCATATCAAAAATAGCCATATTAAATCTTAATCTATTGTCTAAAAGTTGGGATTTTAATCCTAATTCAATATTTGTAACCGTCTCTGGTCTATATGGTCTGACAGCACTAAATTGATTGCCCCATCTACCATTAAATCCACCACTTCTATAACCTTGAGAATAACTAATATAATAAAGCATGTTTTCATTTGATTGGTAACTAAGTGCTACTTTTGGAGTAAATTTTGTCCAAGTTTTATCAGCGTAAGTATTAATCTGACTACAATCGGGATAAGGCCCAGGACCCTGACAGGCGTTTGAACTTTTTTCCTCATCAATATATCTTCCACCAATAGTTAAGGTAAATTGATCATTTATATCGTAATCTCCTTCAAAGAAAACAGCCATTGAGTCTGTTTCTTGATGTGTATAATTATATAGTGGAACAACTATTAGAGGATCTTGAGTAGGAACAGCTCCAAATAGATCAAAGAAACCTATACGACTTTCCATTGGAATTGTGTATTCAGAGTCCCATTTATATAAACCAACAACATAATTAAAAGAACCATCAAGATCACTTGTTAATCTTAGCTCATGACTTAACTGCTCATACTCAGCATCGCGAGTTGTATGATACAAAGTTAAAGGAGTACCATCCCAATCTTGATCAACTTCTTCATCAGTGGTCTTTCTTCCTAGTATATAATCTAATCTATAATTATCAGAAAGATCCCATCTTACCTCTAAAATACCAGTAAAACTCTCAAAAGATGCATTTCGTGCATTAGGCTCATTATTGTAAACCTTATAACGATCTCCACTTTGGGGAACACCAATACCAGGAGAACATTGACCATATACAGCGCACCACCAAGTAGTTGCCCCACCCAAATTAAGGGAGGTATGAGCATCTTGGTCTTGCTGTTCATCAGTAAGAGTTATTTCAACTTCAAGATTTTCCGAAATTTTAAAAAGTGAATTAATAGTAATCTGAGTATATTCTTCTCTACCTAAATCATCACCAGTTACTAAATTAGTTAAATAACCTTCTTTTTGCTCTCTATGAGTTCCAGAAATTTTAAATGCAAAATCAGGTGTGCCAAAATTCAAAAGCCCGTCAATAACGCTAGTATCGTAATCCCCGTAACCAACTCTAATCTTTCCACCAGCTTCTCCAGTAGGTCTAGTTCTGGTTAGGTTAATTACTCCAGCAACAGTATTTCTTCCAAATAAAGTTCCTTGAGGCCCTCTTAAAATCTCGACACTTTCTAGATCAATTGTTTTTAACATTGCGCCGGAATTAGCACCAATAAATACTCCATCTAAAACAACACCAGTTGTAGGATCAAAATTTTTCTCAACATCAGAAACACCAATACCTCTAATGAAAATTGCTGTAGGACTTCCTGGTCCTTGTTGAAGGTCATCAATTATTAAATTAGGCGAGTCTGCAGCTAAATCTCTTATATCATTTGGAACTCTATTATTTATATCTCTTGCAGACAAAGCGCTTACTGAAAGTGCTGTATCTTGAATATTTTCTTCTCTTTTTCTTGCTGTAACAACTATCTCATCTAACTCGGATGAAAAACTTTGAGTATCCTCTTGTTGAGAATATGCATTATTATTTGTTAAAAAAAGAATTGGTAAAATAATTAGATATATTAAAAAGTTTTTCATTTAAATCTCCCCAGATTTTATAATGTGAATCTAATATAAATATTAAATATTGTAAATTATTTAAAAAGTTTTTATTGAAAATCCTGGTATTCACCAGACCAAAAAATTAAAGGTTTTTTATTATTTTGAAAAATTTCAAAACTATTTACTAATCCTAAAATTATTAAATGATCTCCAGCTTTAATTATCTCTTTTTTTGAACAGGATATCCATCCTAGAGATTTCTCTATAATTGGTCCATTTTCATTATCAAAATAATTTATAGTATCAAAAAAATGATTTTCTTTTTCTGATAATTTAGTTGCAATATTTTTTTGCTCTGAAGATAAAAAATTAAATATATATTTTTTAGTAATACTTAGTTCATCATATAGATCGGAATTATTATCTAAACACCATAAAACAATTGGTGGATCAAGGGATACTGATGCAAAAGAATTGATTGTAATGCCACCTGGAGAACCTTTGTTATTATAAAAAGATACAACAGAAACGCCAGTAGCAAATTTTCCAAATATGTTTCTTAAAGAACGATTTTGAAAATTTTCAGGACTCATTGAAGCGACTTATAGGTAAAGTTTATTAATTTAGTCAGTTATTCTTACAGGAAGAGATAAATAACCTTTAACGAATGAAGAATTAACAAGCTCTGGCTCTTCTAATACTTCAATATTATTAAATCTTTTCATAATTTCTTCCCATAATATCTCTAGTTGCATATCGGCTAAACGATTACCAACACACCTGTGAATTCCAAAACCAAAAGATAAATGAGTTCTTGGTCTTTCCCTGTCAATTATGAATGCATTAGGATTATCAATTACCTCTTCGTCTCTATTGCCGGATACATACCACATAACAACCTTATCACCTTTTTTGATCTTTTTGCCTCTGATTTCTGTATCTTCAAGGGCCGTTCTTCTCATATAGGCTAAAGGTGTTTGCCAACGAATAATTTCTGGGACCATTGAGTAAATTAAATCATGGTTTTTTCTTAGCTTATCATACTGATCAGGATTTTGATTTAAAGCCACCACACCACCTGTCATTGAATTTCTTGTAGTATCATTTCCTCCTACAATTAAAAGAATAAGATTACCAAGGTATTCCATTGGTTCCATATTTCTTGTAAGCGGATTATGAGCAAGCATTGAAATTAAATCTGTCTTAGGTTCCGAGTTAACTCTCTCGTTCCATAATTTAGTAAAGTACTCTAAACATTCAAATAATTCAGCATACCTTTGTTCATCAGTTTCGATAACGCCGTCTCCTGGTCTAGCCGTAGCAACGTCTGACCACCTCGTTAATTTATATCTATCTTCAAATGGAAAATCGAATAAAGTAGCAAGCATTTGTGTTGTTAGCTCAATAGAAACACTTTTAACCCAGTCAAAAGGTTTATTTCGAGGTAAATTATCAAGAACATTTTGAGTTCTTTCACGAATTAAGCCTTCCATATTTTTTAAATTGCTTGGTGCTACAACTGGATTTACTGCTTTTCTTTGGACATCGTGTTTTGGTGGATCCATAGCAATAAACATTGGAGTGGTAAATTCTTCACGGGGATCAAAAAGTGTTATAGCAGGCTCAGAAGAGAAAACTTTATGATTTGTATCTACGTCCATAATATCGTTGTATTTTGTAATTGACCAATAAGGGCCAATTTCTTCATCAAGAAATTCGCCCATACCCATATCGAAAGGTCTTTTACAATAATGAACAGGATCTTCTTTTCTTAAACGTTCAAAATAAGACCACATTACATTATTTTTAAAAAGAGCTGGTTCAGCAGGGTGAATCTTATCCAAAGGAACAGAATAAGCATCAGGAATTTCTATTTTTTTATCCATTTCAACTCTTTTTATTTGATTCAATTTCTTAACAATACATAAAAAAAAAATTTCGTCTATGCATATTAATTATTATTAATAATTTTCCATACCTTCATAGGTGTTATTGGCATATCAAGCTCTTTAAAATTATATTCAGAAAGAGCATCATATACTGCATTAACATAAGCAGTAGTTGAAGCAACAGTTCCAGCCTCTCCACATCCTTTTGCTCCTAGCATATTGGTTGTGCATTCCACCTCTTCATTAAAATCTAAATCAAGATGAGGAAACTCATCTGCTCTTGGCATATGATAATCCATATATGAACCATTAATTAATTGTCCAGTTTCTTCCTCAAAAATTGCGTGCTCTCCCATAGCTTGGCCTAGACCTTGAACAATACCTCCGTGAACCTGACCAGCTACAAGAAGTGGATTAATTATTTTACCAAAGTCGTCGGTCGCCGAATAATTATCAATATTTATCCTTCCTGTTTCTTTATCAATAGAAACCTCACAGACATGGCAACCATTTGGAAAGGTTGGATCTTTATGCTCATAGGCGCTTTCACCATCAAGAATTTGAGTATTTGACTGACTTTCAGCTAATCTTGCAACTGAAAATAAATCAATATTTCTATTTGTCCCCTTAACTTCAAATAGAGGACCAGCATTTGTAGTATATTCTATATCAGCAACTGACGCTTCAAGTTCATTTGCAGCTATTTCAATACCTTTCTTTAGCATTGCCTCAGAGGCATCATTAATTGCACCTGCTGCCATATATAATGATTTTGAACCACCTGTTCCACCTCCGCCAGGTAAATCATCGCTGTCACCAAAATGAATAGAAACATCTTCAGGATTTACTCCTAATTTTTCTACTAAAATTTGTGTCCAAGCTGTTTCGTGACCTTGTCCGGTAGCCATAGTTCCAGCATAAACTTTTACTAATCCATCACCAGAGACTACTACCCTAGAATTTTCAGAGCCTTCTCCTTGAGTTCTTTCAACATAATAAGAAACACCAATACCTTTAAGATGTTTACTATCATCAGCAGATTTTTTTCTATTAATAAAATCACTATAAGATGAATTTACAATAGACATTTCAGTAGTTTTTTGGAAATCGCAACTGTCAAATGGAAGAACAGATCCTTCATTTTTACCAATTTCCTCTGGTTGAACAAAATTTTTCATGCGTAACTCTAAAGGATCAACCCCAAGATCATCGGCTGCCTTATCAACCAGCCTTTCAATAACATAACTTGCTTCAGGACGTCCTGCTCCCCTGTAAGCATCTACCGGAACAGTATTTGTATAAACAACGTTAACTTTATTATATAAAGTAGGTATTTTATAGACACCAACATGCATTCCAGCACCAGCCAGCGTTGGAATAAAAATCCCATATTGAGATAAATAAGCACCAACAGCAGCAACTGTATCGACCTTAACACCTAAAAAATGACCTTCTTTATCCATAGCAATTGAAGCTTTTGTTACATGGTCTCTTCCATGAGAGTCACTCAAAAAAGCTTCTGACCTTGTAGAAGTCCACTTAACTGGTCGATTTAAAGATCTACTTGCAAACATTGTGGCAATGTATTCAGGAAAACACATCATTTTTAAACCAAATCCACCACCGACATCATTTGTCACAACCTTAACCTGTTTCTCCTCAACCCCAAGAGAAGCCGCAAGTCTTTCTCTCATAGCATGAGGTCCCTGACTTTCTACATAAACAGTAAAATGATCACCATCTTTATTAAAATCTGATGTAGCAGATCTGGGCTCAATAGGATTTACAACAATTCTATTATTGATAAGAGTTACTTCTGAAACATGTTCAGCCTTGTCTTTTACATTATTCCACTCTTGCTCAGAACCAAGCTCCCAATCAACAGCTGAATTTGAACCAAATTCTTCAAAAAGTATTGGTGATTCTAAGTCTAACGCTTTTGCAGTATCTGTTACACAAGGAAGCTCTTCATAATCGACTTCTATAAATTCTGAAGCATCAAGTGCTTGGTTAGTCGTCTCTGCAACAATAAAGGCGACTGGGTCGCCAACATGTCTCACTTTACCAACAGCCAATATAGGTCTTTTACTTGCATTCATAGGTGATCCATCTTTATTTTGTAAAAAATCGATAACAGACATATGAGAAAGGCCTTCTTCTTGTAACCTTTCTCCGATAAATATATCAATTACTCCAGGCATTTTTTTTGCTTCATCAATATTAATTGAAACAATTTTTGCATGAGCATAGGGTGATCTGGTAAAAACACCATGAACCATATTCTGTAACTTTTGATCATCAGTAAACTTACCTTGACCTGTAATAAGCCTTGTATCTTCAACTCTAGTTACGGGTTGTCCAACTGCAAATTTCATAAAAGTCTCCTTATTTATTCTTTATAACTTACGTCAATTTTATCAAGTTTTCTAATGAGTGCTGGCCATGCTAAATTTCCAATACCTTGTTCAGATGCCATTTGTCCTTGGTCTGTAACAAGTTCTACGACATCATCAGGAACCATATTTAATTTTGAACCACCAGAAAGAGCTTTAATTTGCATAGTACATGCTCTCTCCAAAAAAAATAACCTTAGCCATGCATCAGCACATGTTGCACCAGTTGCAAGCAATCCATGATTTCTAAGTATCATGCAATGTTTGTCACCTAAATCATCTAATAATCTCTCTCTTTCGTCATGATTAAGGGCTATTCCCTCATAATCATGATAAGCACACTCATTCCTTATAACCATTGCAGTTTGTGAGATTGGAAGTAGACCGTGCTCTTGTGCAGATACAGCCACCCCATCGTTTGAATGAGTATGGATTACTGCATGGTTATGTTGTCCATTTCCATGGACAGCTGAATGAATTGTAAAACCTGCCGCATTAACAAAATGTTCAGTCTCAGAAACTATATTCCCGTCGAGGTCAATTTTCACTAAATCAGATGCTTTTATTTCTTCAAAAAGAAGGCCATAAGGGTTTAATAAAAAATGATTATCTTCGCCTGGGACTCTTGCCGAAATATGTGTAAATACTAGATCGTCCCAGCCGTAAAGAGCTACAAGACGATATAAAGCAGCAAGATCAACTCTTGTCTGCCATTCTTCAGGTGAAACTGACTCCCTAATTTCATTTACCATACTTGAATACCTTTTATAAAAACATTTAATATTAATATATCAAATAATCAATTATTGTTTTTATTATTAAATTCAATCAGCCATTTCTATGGTTTTTCTAACCGCTTTATGCCAATTTTCAATAATTTTTTTTCTTAAATTTTTATCAATTGTTGATTTTAATTTATTATTTTTATTCGTTAAAGACTTAATGTTATCAAATCCCTTAAAATAACCAATGCCAATAGCTGAAACCAATGAAGCCCCTAATGCTGTGGACTCTTTTGTATAAGCTTTACAGACATCAAATTTTGTAATGTTTGTTAAATTTTGAACAAACCAATCATTTTCTATCATCCCACCATCTATGCTCAAATAATTAGATAAAGAAATATTATTATTTTCAAAGTCCTTTCTAAAGGCCTCAAGCAAATCATATGTTTGAAGAGAAATGGCTTGCAAAGAAGCGTGTATTAATTCACTTCTACCTGTATCTTGAGTAAGGCCATAAATTGCAGCCTTGGAATTAGAGGACCAATAAGGTGCGCCTAATCCAGAAAATGCAGGAACAATTGTAACACCCGAATCAGGATTCACAGATGAGGCAATTTTTGATGTTTCAGAAATATTTTTAAATAACTGCAAACTTGACTGCATCCAGTTCATTAATCCACCAGCCATAAAAATTGAGCCCTCAAGAGCATAACTAACCTTATTGTTAATTTTACTGGAAATAGTTGTAAGTAAATTTTTATCTGAATAAATCAACTTTTCTCCAGTATTTGCTAAAACAAAACATCCTGTTCCATAGGTTGATTTTAATTCACCTTCGTTAAAACAAAACTGTCCTATCGCAGAAGATTGTTGATCACCAATTACTCCTGTTATTTTAATAGATCTACTTAAAATTTCAGTATCACCGTAGTAATCATCACATGCTTTTACATCTGGTAAACAATTAAGTGGAATATTAAATATTTTTAAAAGATCAATATCCCATTGCATATCTCTAATATTAAATAGACTTGTTCGAGAAGCATTTGTTACATCGGTTGCAAAGACTTTACCTTTAGTTAATTTCCAGATTAGCCAAGTATCAATTGTTCCAACAAATACATTTCCACTTTCAGCTTTTTTTCTTAATCCATCAATATTATCTAGAATCCAAGCAATTTTTGTAGCTGAAAAATATGGATCAAGAAGCAATCCAGTTTTTTTATTAATAATTTCCTCAAGTCCGTCTTTTTTTAAATTTTCACAAAGTTTTGATGTTCTTTTATCTTGCCAAACTATTGCGTTATAAAAAGGTTTTCCTGTTTTTTTATCCCAGGCAACAATAGTTTCTCTCTGATTAGTTATACCAATAGATAATATTTTTTTGGAATGTTTACCTTTTAAAACTTTTTCACAACAAGAAATCACGGTTTCTAAAATTTCTTCTGGATTATGTTCCACCCAAGACTCATTTGAATAAATTTGTTTAAATTTCTTCTGAAAAACGTCAATTACATTAAATTTTTCGTCAAATAATAACGATCTACTTGATGTGGTACCTTGATCAATTGTAAGAAACAAAAAAACCCCCATAGATAATTATAACTATTCATAGTAAAACAAATGACAAATAACAATTATTATGGAACAATTTTTTTATGAGTGAAATAAAAATACATATAGTATCTAGTAACAATGTTGAAGCAAAGAAAGCAAAAAAAGATTTAACAAAGTTATATAAAAATTATCCTATTGATAAAGCAAATACAATAGTTGCATTAGGTGGGGATGGACTAATGCTTCAAACTCTTCATGATAACATTAATAGAGACTTACCCATTTATGGAATGAATAAAGGATCTATTGGTTTTTTAATGAATAAATATAATGAAAAAAACCTTTTAAAAAGAATTGAAAAATCTATTTCGGCTGAACTTCATCCTCTTAAAATGAAAACAAAAAGTAAAAATAAAATTTTTACAGCTAAAGCTATTAATGAGGTTTCTCTTCTCCGAGAAACATATCAAGCAGCAAAAGTTAAGATTTATATTGATGGAAAAGAGAGACTTAATGAGCTAATCTGCGATGGTTTACTTTTATGTACTCCTGCTGGAAGTACTGCTTATAATTTATCAGCTCATGGTCCTATACTTCCATTAACTTCGAACTTATTGGCCTTAACTCCTATTTCTGCATTTAGACCAAGAAGATGGAAAGGCGCCCTTTTACCGAGAAATGCAAAAGTAAAGATTAGTATCTTGGAAAAAAAGAAAAGGCCTGTAAGCGTTGTTGCTGATAACTCAGAATTTAGAGACATTGAATATGTCGAAATTTCAGAAGATAAAGATATTCAATTAAAAATGCTTTTTGATCCGAAAACAAATCTCGAAGAAAGAATAATTAACGAACAATTTATATATTAAATTCAGAGATTCTTAAGAGGTTCTTTAATTATTCCATATCCAGCATTTTCTGGAATTGTAAGAAAAGCCTCGCCTTCAATCTTGTTAATTGATGGCATCACTGTTACTATTTTTGAATTTCTTGCTCTATCTAAAGCCTCTTCAACAGAGCTTGATTTACTCAACTTTTCTAAATTTAATCTAGTGGGAAAAATAATTGTTCTTTTTTTTGAATAACAATCCTCTAATGCTTGCTGTGGACTAATCCAAATGGAGTCAACTGACTCACTACCATCATGTTCACCCTTATGGTCTTTAGGCGCCTCTGCAATATAAAACCTCGTATCAAATCTTTTAGGCATTTTTTCTGGAGTAATCCAATGCGCAAAAGGTATTAAGTTTTTTGTAGAAAAGCTTAAACCCTCCATTGAGGCAAATTCTATCATTGAAGTAGTATTATTATTAAATTTTTCTCTCCACTGATTTAAGTTTTTAAGCCTATTAATACTTACAAGAGAATTATTAGTATTATCATTGGCGAATAATACATTTGCTTCTTCAAAACTTTCTCTTATTGCTGCAATTTTAAATGGAAGATTTTCAGACTCACTTTCTTCATCAATATAAGATAAGTTTTTCAATTTTTCGTCATAATCATTCCTATCTACTTTGCCCCCAGGAAAAACAAGAGCACCAGAAGCAAAATCAATTTCATGATGTCTTACCACCATAAAAACCTCTATACCGGTCTTTCCATTACGAATTATTAGAACAGTTGATGCAGGAATTAATTTATTTTCATTATCGTTCATGCAATAATGATATATCATAATATTAATAATCACAGTTTATTATCTAAATAATTTTTAATGAGGTAAAAATGCTTGAAGGACTAAAAGTTATTGAAATGGCAACTTATGTAGCGGCGCCAGCTGCTGGAGCTATGTTAAGAGATTGGGGCGCTGAGGTAATTAAAGTAGAGCCTTTAAATGGATGTCCAATGAGAAGGTTTTTTGAAGGAATGAAGTCAAATGTTCCTATTGAAGGCAATCCTATATTTACATTAGATAATAGAGGGAAAAAAGGAATATCCATAAATACTAGTGATGAAAAGGGTGCTAAAATAGTTAGAGAGCTCATAAAGGATGCTGATATTTTCTTAACAAATGTAAGACCAAAATCACTTGAAAGTGCAAATCTTAACCACGAGGAACTTCATAAAATAAACCCTAAGCTAATTTATTGTTCCTTAACAGGTTATGGACTTGATGGGGAAGAGAGAAATAGACCAGGTTTTGATGTTGCGGCTTATTGGTCAAGATCAGGAATGGCGCATTTAACTCAAAGAAAAGGAGAAGAGCCACTGCCTATTAGAACAGCTTCGGGTGATCACATAACAGCTATTTCAACTGTTAGTGGTATTTTAGCTGCAGTATATGAAAGAGCCCAAACTGGAAAAGGGAAAGTTGTTGAAACATCTCTTTTAAGAACAGGAATATATTCTGTTAGCTCCGATATGGCATTGCAATTAAAATTTGGAAGAGTACCTTCAACCAAAAAAAGGGATGAACAAATTAATCCAATCTTTAATTTTTTTAAAACTAAAGATGATAGATGGATTTGTCTAAGCCCGAGAGCTGGAGGAGATTACGACCTCCCAAAGGTTGTAAGAGCTCTTGGAAAAGAAGATTGGCTAGAAAATAAAAAGTTCAACACAAATCAAGCAAGAAGAGAAAATGCCAAAGAATTTATTGAAGAGATGGATAAAGCATTTAGTCAGCACACAATGGCTGAATGGGGAGAAAAACTTGATGCACAAGATTTAATTTGGTCACCAGTTCAAAATCTTAAAGAAGTATCAAAAGATAAACAAGCTATTGCAGGCGGTGCTTTTTCGGAAGTTGAAGACCAGGATTGTAGTGAAAATTATTCGACAGTTTCCTCGCCAGTAAAATTTCATAATTCTGATGATGGTCCTAAAGGACCAGCTCCCAAACTTGGTCAAGATAATTTTGAAGTTCTTAAAGGTATTGGAATTAATGAAGAAGAAATTAATAATCTAATTGATGATGGAATTGTTGGAAATCCTCAATAAAAAATTATTTAATGTCAGGCGGAAGTGCCTCATTTCTTATTAACTGAATACATTCATCAACGTTGATTGTTTTTTGATCTTTAGACCCTAACCTACGAATGGTGATTGTATTTTCTTGGACCTCTCTATCACCTAAGACAAGTATAAAAGGAACTTTATTTACCGAGTGCTCCCTGACCTTATAATTAATTTTTTCATTTCTTAAATCAATTACAGATCTGATTCCATTATCTTGGAGTTTTTCTAAAATATTCTCTGCTGCTTCATTTGCCTCGGATGTTATTGTTGCTATCGTAGCTTGAACAGGCGAGAGCCATAAAGGAAACCTTCCTTCATAATTCTCGATTAAAATACCAAGAAACCTCTCTAAACTTCCAAGAATTGCTCTGTGGAGCATAATTGGGGAATGTTTATTATTATCCTCACCTATATACGAAGCTCCTAAGCGATTAGGTAAATTAAAATCAACTTGAAGAGTACCACATTGCCATACCCTTCCAATAGCATCATGAAGATAAAAATCTAATTTTGGTCCGTAAAAAGCTCCATCTCCTTTATTTTCATCAAAAGGA
>MDTB01185513.1_pt1 | contig 25637 bp, 23 predicted proteins | sample 811161 | NCBI WGS metagenome assembly MDTB01 (sample SAMN05326650, study PRJNA326480) | marine metagenome | isolation source: seawater | place: Mediterranean Sea | collected 2009
ACCAGTTTCTCCATGGGGATGTATTTTTCCCCCCAATAAAAAAGAATAATAGAGTACAAAAACCAGGCCAAAACCACATTAATAAAAATGCCGCCCAACATCACAATTAACCTTTGCCAAGCCGGTTTGGATCTAAGTTCCCACTCTTGAGGTTCACTTTCTACACCCTTAGAATCCATAGACTCATCAATGAACCCAGCAATTTTAACATACCCCCCCAAAGGAACCCAACCAATCCCAAACTCTGTGTCACCAAACTTTCTTTTAAACAGTGAACCGCTCCAACCGCTAAACCCCCAATCCATAAATAAATAAAACTTTTCTACACGACAACCGAAAAATCTTGCTGCTGCATAGTGCCCAAATTCGTGTAATACTACCAAAATGGACAAGCTTAATAATAATTGTAATATTTGTATCATAATTTTTTAATTAAATTATTTGCTATTAATCTCGTTTCTGCATCTGCTGACAAATAATCATCTAGATTTGGATTTTTTACAAAAGTAAAATTTTCTAATGATTTCCCGACGATTTTTATCATGTCTAGAAACTTTATTTTTTTATTTAAAAACGCTTCAACTGCAATTTCGTTAGCAGCATTTAAGACGCACGGTGCCGTGCCGCCCAAGCCAAGAGCGTCTAGAGCAAGCTTTAGGTGTGGAAATTTAATGAGATCCGGTTCGGAAAATTTTAAAGAACCATATTTACTTAAATTAAAAGCGGTTTTATTATAATTAATCCTTTTAGGGTGTGATAGAGCGTATAGGATTGGAGTTGTCATAGTTGGGACCCCCAGTTGAGCTTTAACGGAACCATCTATAAACTCAACCAAACTATGTATAATTGACTCTGGGTGAACAACTACCTCAATATTTTTTTGACTAACACCAAACAACCAATATGCCTCAATTACTTCAAGACCCTTGTTCATGAGGGTGGCAGAATCGATTGTGATTTTCGCTCCCATATCCCAATTAGGGTGTTTTAACGCCCTCTCAACAGTGATGTTTTTAAAATCTTCCATTTTATGTTTCAAAAAAGGACCGCCTGAAGCAGTAAGAATCAACTTTTTAATATTCTTGGAACACTCACCAACTAGGCATTGAAAAATAGCAGAGTGTTCAGAGTCTACAGGAATAATTGAAACATTTTTCTTCTTTGCCAGGCGCATAATTAATTCTCCAGCTACAACTAAAGTTTCTTTATTTGCAAGAGCAATATTTTTATGAGAATTAATTGCACTTATTGTTGGCTTTAAACCGGCACTACCAACAATAGCAGTTAAAACCAAATCAATATCTTTTTCAAACATCAGTTGACACAACGCATCATCCCCCAACCATACTTTAGTGTTTTGTTTTTTTAAACCTTCTTGTAAAAAACGATATCCTATTTCGGTATTAATTACTACATGTCTTGGTTTAAAAAATTTTGCTTGCTTAAATAGTAGTTCGTGGTTTCTGTTGGCACTTAATATATATGCATTAAATAAATTTGGAAACCTGGAAATTATTTCAAGTGTTTGTGTTCCAATAGAACCAGTAGAACCCAAAATAACAATATTTTTTTTAGTAGACATATCCATTAGTTAGAAAGTCCCCAATTTTTGTGTCATTTAAAAGGTGAGGACATTTGTTTTGTCCCCCAAATTTACCAATAGATTTCATATATTCATTAAACCCACCCTTTTTAACACAAAAAACTTTTAGAGGACCAATAATACCAGAAACAACAAGGTCTTTATAGTATATGTTTTGATTTTCCAACTCCTCGTTTAGTGTTTTTGTAAATAAATTTAAATTTGAAGGTTTTTTAATAAACTCAACAAACCACATGTGGTGAGATAGTTTTGGCCTTTCTAAAACATGAGGGCAAACCGAAAACTCAGCAACAGAGCCTCCAACCAACTCAATCGTTTTTTTAAGAGCTAACTGCACCTCTTTTTCGATTACATGCTCTCCAAATGCAGAGCAGAATTGAGACTCTCTTCCACTAAATAATATTTTATAGGGTTTTGTTGAAATAAACCTAATGGTGTCTCCGGTGTTGTATGCCCACAATCCAGCTATTGTAGAAACAATCATCACGTAATCCACATCTATTAAAACATCCTCTAAACAAATGCGCTCTCTCCCCCCTTTTTTATAATCTTCTAGTTTAATAAACTCATAAAACACTCCATGGTTTGTTAACAACAAAAGACCTTGTTCTTGTAATATGTTTTGATACGCAAAAAAACCCTCAGAAGCAGGGTAAACTTCAAGTGTGTCAATTTTGCCACAAAAGTTTAAAAATGAATCATTATAACTATCAAAGCATGTTCCTCCGTGGATATAAAGTTTTAAATTAGGAAAAACATCTAAAACATTTTTTTTGTTTGTATAATTTAATAATGAATCAAAGTAAGTTAATACCCATGGCGGTATTCCACCAATAATAGACATATCCTTATTGTGAGTTTCTTCAACAATTTTAAATATTTTTTCATTCCAGTTAGAAATACAATTTGTTTTCATTGAAGGGTATCTGTTTTTTTTAAGAAAAAACGGTATGTGTCTTGCGGCTATACCAGACAATTTAGCGTAAGGGATTTGGTTGAAATATTTAAGCTCGGGAGAACCCTGAATAAACATCATTCCCACATTAGAAACGTTATAATTATTGGTTTGATAAGCATATAATAACAAAAGCTCTTTTATTGCTTGTGTCTGAAACGACATCATTTCTTTTGTGAGGGGAATATATTTTGTTCCCGATGTTGTACCAGAAGTGATCGCAAAATAAGCTGGTGTTCCTTGTGTAAGTATATTTTTTTTACCCTCGGAAATTTTTCGAACATAAGGCTTGATGTATTCATAGTCAGTTATAGGAGTGTTTTGTTTAAACTTGTGATATGTGGTTTTTTTAGAAAGATTTAAATCGCGGGCAAACAAAGAGCGTACTCCTCTTTTTAGTATTGTTTTTAGCACAATGCTTTGATCTTCAACGGCAGACGCCTGCATTAGCGAGCTCTTTTTATATTGTTTTTGTGCTAATATTTTTAATATAAAACTAGACAGTGCCATATTAAAAATCTATATAATCCTCAGGATTTATAGGTGTGCCATTTTGCCACAACTCAAAATGTAAATGCGGTCCAGATGTTAATTCGCCACTATTACCAACCACACCAATAACTTCTCCAGCCTTAACTAAATCATTTGTTTCTTTAACTAAAAGCGCATTGTGCATATATGCTGATACTATATTATCAACGTGCTGAATAATTATTACATTCCCTTTAGAACTTGACCAATCTGCAAAAAGCACCACACCATCTAAACACGACTTAACCGACGCATTTGTTTCTGTAACAATGTCTAAACCAAAATGTTGTTCTTGAGGATTAAAAAGACTTGTTATCAAACCATCAACGGGCCTGTAAAAAACAAAATCTTCTAATTGCCCGATGTTATCTTTGTAAGATGATGGGATATTGTATAGGTCGGCATCTGCAACCTCTTTTCGTAGAGTTGAGTCGGCTTTTGATGGTGACAATGTTAAGTCCTCATAAACAATTGACTCTTTATTGAAGACAGGTATCACACTATCTATAATATCGCCATTTATTATTCTGGTAATTGCATTTACGTATTGAGCTTTGATAAACAAGTCTCTTTCTAAAGAGTCGATGTGAATCATTAATTCAATGATCTTCTTTTTTTTATCTAATTCCGCTTGAGGAAGAATGCTTTTAATTGGACTATATGCTATCAGACAAAAAGAAACAATTAATATTAGTAAAGAGGAGTATGCCGCAAGCGCTAAAAGTTGATAACCCTTAAATTCCGTTATTTTTCTCTCTTCTAATGAGGACCTGTTTATTGAAATCACACTGAAGGTGTTAGTTAAATGTTTAACTATCCAATTGTTGTTTTTTTTTTGGCTATTCCACATATTTAGATAAAACAGATTTAATCAAATATCGGAAAATAGATTGTCAAAACATGTGTATAGTAAAAAAAATAAAATAATTTTATATACGTTTTAATAGATAGCACCTAACCTAAAACCTACAAATGCGTATTTATAAATATATTAACACACTAATTGTTTTGTGGTTTTGTTTTGGCTGCTCTACACAAAAAGATGTAGCCATAAATAGGCTTTATCACCAACTTAACACAAAATACAATGGTTTATTTTATGCTCAAGATTACTTAAAGAAAGGAATAAAAAAAATTAACACTACACATCAAGAAAATTACTCAGAACTCATTACTGTTTTTAAGCATATAGATTTAAAGTCAGCACAATCTGCTCAACCACTATTTGATCAAGCTATTCAAAAAGCCACCATAGCCATTAAACAACACTCCATGGAAATCGAAGGAGTAGAAAAAAACAAATTAATTAACCAGGCTTATTTAATTATTGGTAAATCAAAATTTTATAAACAAGATTATGATTCAGCGATTAATACATTTAATTATTTAGTCAGAAAAGCCGACAGTAAAGAAATGGCTGCAGAAGCAGTTTTGTGGGTGGCAAAGTGTCAAGAAAAATTAAGAAATAAACAAGCATTAATACAACGAATATATGATTTAGAAGAAAACCATATTCTTACTAAACAACAAAAATCTATTTTATTTGCAATTAAAGCCGAAAATGAAATTACATATCAAAATTATAAAAATGCCAAACAACATCTATTATCATTTATTAATTTAACAAACAACAAAACAGAAAAAGTACGGACACAATATCTTTTAGGCCAAATCTCGTTAGTCTTAGATGAAAAAAATGATGCAAAAGAATTTTTTACAAAGGTGTTAAAAAGCAATCCTGAATATGAGCTTGCTTTTAACGCAAAACTTAACCGGGCAAAAACATTTATTCCAAATAATGATAGCTTTAAAAAAATAAAGTTGGATTTAGAAAAAATGTTGGTTGACAAAAAAAACAAAGAGTATAGGGATCAGATTTATTTTGCGATTGCCAATTTGGAACTTACAAATCAAGACACTATCGCAGCGATTTCCTCACTTAAACAATCCGCACATTTATCCACAAATAATAATGGTCAAAAAATAGAATCACACTATATATTAGCAAAAATATTTTGGGGGAATCAAAATTATATTGAATCATATCATCACTCTGACTCAGCTCACAAACTTCTAGGCCCCGAGACTAAAAAATATGCAGAAATAAAAAGGATGCTTAGAAACTCTAAAAAAATAGCACAAAAATATATAAGGATTAATTATAATGATAGTATAATTGGCCTGGCCTTATTGTCTGACAAAGAAAGAAACACAATTATAGATAATTTTATTTCTGAACTTAAGTTAAAAGATGAAAAAGAAAAATCGTTAAGTTCAGATCCTCGACAAACAGGATCAACTTTTAATTCTTTTGAGTATAACAAACAAACACAAAACAGTATAAATATAACTTCTGGCGGAGGTTGGTATTTTTATAACCCATCAGCTATAAGTTTGGGTTATTCCGAGTTTATGTCTAGGTGGGGAAGCAGAAAACTTGAGGACAATTGGAGAAGGAAAAATAAAAATCAAATCGATGAATTTAACGACATTATTGATGAGGCCCAACTAGAGGGTCCGAGCGAAAAAGAAAAATACAATAGAGATTATTACATTTCTCAACTCCCCCTTACCAAGGAAAAAAGAGAAATGCTTTTTTCAGAAATAGAGACTGACTATTATGATCTCGCCAAAATATTTAAATCAGACTTACAAGATTACAATATGGCCATTTCTATTTTCAACGAACTTACAGAGAGGTTTCCAAAAACGGACTATAAGCAATTAGTTTATTTTGATCTATACAATATCTACACTCTTAAACAAGACACTTTGCGTGCTAATAGTTTTTTTAAAAAAATGGAACTAGAGTTTCCCGATAGTGACTTTTTATTAAACTTGAAAGGCGAAGGGCCTCTAAATGAAAAGTTATTAAATGATCAAAAGAATTATGAGAAAATTTATGAACTTTATATTCAAAACACAAAAGCTGCATGTACTCAGATAGGTCAGCTAAAAGAACAAGAAGTTGAAAATATATACATAGACAAAATTGACTTTTTAAGTATATTGTGTGAAGCCAAATATCAACAAAAGGGAGTATTTATTTCTAAGCTCGAAGAAATGCGAGACAAGTACCCGCAATCGCCACTTTCAAAAAAATCGGATAGTATGGCACTAATTTTAAAAGGAGAGTTAGAGGGCATAATAGAAACAAGTTTTATAAATGAGTTTGAAGAGTCACATTATTTTATGCTTTTATTATCAGATATTTCAATTAATCTTCCTGAAATACAAGCAAGTATTTCTCGTTTTAATCAGCAAAATTATAATTTAGACAGCCTAGAAACAGAAAATTTGTTGCTAACAAAACAGGATCAAATTTTTAGGGTTGGTGAGTTTAAGGACAAAACAAACGCCTTATTGTATTATGAGGCAATAAAAGAAAATAACACATCCAAGAGCATTTTTCAAAATAAGGCCGTACGTTCATTTGTCATTAGTAAAAATAATTTTTACCTTTTATTAAAAGAAAAAAATATTGAAGAATACGAAAATTACTTTCAAACAATTTATTTATTAAATTAATCCCCCTATTACTATGTTAAGATCTACAGAAAAAAAAGAAGAAATCAACTTTATTGCATCGGGCACAAAATTAGTAGGCGATTTAGTTTCATCAGGAGATGTTCGTATTGACGGGCAACTGAATGGGTCTATTAAAACCCAAGGAAAATTGGTTTTGGGTGAAAGTGGTGTTGTTGATGGACAAATATCATGTCAGTCAGCTATAATTGGCGGTCAACTAAAAGCTAAAATCACTACCAAAGACCTTTTAACTCTAAAGTCTACTGCAAAATTATCAGGAGAAATTGTGTCAGGTCAATTAGCAATTGAGCCAGGAGCCATTTTCAGTGGCAAATGTAGTATGGGGCCTATTATTAAGGATATTACAAAAATTGACACAAAAAACTTGGAAAACAGCAAAGAAAAGCTCGCCTAATTTAATGATAAGAACAATCATATTAAACACTATTCTTTCGGCAACTATTTTGGTGTGTTTATTTTTAGCCAAAAAAACATTTTCTTTAAATATTGATGGGTTTTTCTTCTTGGCTCCGCTATTTTATTTTATCATCTATACAGTTCAAAACATGTTATTAAACATGCGCAACATAAGCCCCTCAATGTTTGTGGCATTTTATAATTTGTCTACGTTTTTAAAACTTGCTTTATCAGCCCTGTTTCTAATTTCTTATTATATTTTTTTCGCAACAAACTTAGATAATCAAGAAAAGTTATGTTTTTCCGTGTTTTTTATTAGTCTTTACTTTATATATCTAATCGCAAATACCATTATTACGTTTTTGAATCGAAATGAAAAAAAATAATAAGCCTACGTTCATTTATTATGCAATAGGCGCTCAAATTGCGATTACTATTATTGCATCAGTTTTCATTGGCCACCAACTAGATAAGGTTTTTAAAACATCTCACGCTCCCTTTACTATCATGACTTCGATTGTGGCCATATTATTCTCTTTGATTGACCTGGTGCAAAGGTTTAAAAAAAAAAATAAAATCACGTACAATTTAAATTGTTATTGTTGATAAATTAATTACTTTTGTTACCGGTTATTTAAGCGTGCTTTTATTATCAAACAATGAATAGAATAAGTGTGTTTTTTTGGATAGTTTTTTCAACAGTTTACTTGTCGTTAGCTGCCAATACGGTTGGAGGTCCTGATACTAATATGGATTCCGCTGACAAAAAGTTTGAGCCCGGCAAAATGATTATGCATCATATAACTGATTCTCACGAATGGCACGTCTTAGATTGGAAAGGCAAGCACATATCCATACCGTTGCCTATTATTATATTTCACGAAGAGAAGGGTCTAGATATTTTCATGTCTTCTAAGTTTCATCACGGAAAATCCTCTTTCAAAGGATATAAAATGGATCATGGTAAAATCTTCTCAGTTGATTCTTTTGGGGAAAAAGATTATGAGGATTCTAAAAAGATTTGGGACTTTTCTATCACAAAAAATGTGTTTTCTCTTTTTTTCAGTATCACTCTCATCTTGCTTGTTTTTATTAAGGCCGGTAATCTATACAAATCAAAACCAAATACTAACCCAAAGGGGTTTTGGAATTTTTTGGAACTCATGATTATTTTTGTTAGAGATGATATTGCTAAACCTGCTATTGGAGAAAAGCATTATCAAAGATTTTTACCTTTTTTACTAACGGTCTTCTTTTTTATTTGGCTAAACAATTTACTAGGTCTTGTTCCGTTGTTTCCAGGGGGAGCAAATTTGACAGGAAACATAGCTGTACCCATGATATTGGCAGCCATGGTATTTATTATTACAACAATAAGTGGAAAAAAAACCTATTGGAAGCATATATTTGCTATGCCAGGAGTTCCAAAGCCAGTTTTGTTAATTCTTACACCCGTAGAAATAATAGGCATGCTTTTAAAACCCTTCGTGCTTATGATTAGGTTGTTTGCAAATATTACTGCTGGGCATATAATTATTTTATCTTTCTTTAGCTTAATATTTATTTTTGGAGAAATTAATCCAGTTGCTGGATATGGTGCGTCGATTATGTCAGTGGCGTTCGTTATTTTTATGAGCTTTTTAGAGATTTTAGTAGCATTTTTACAAGCTTATGTATTTACATTATTAGCCGCCATTTATTTTGGGTCGGCTGTAGAAGAAGAACATTAAACAATAAATTATTAACAAATTAAAATTTTAAAACATGGTATTATCAATTTTATTAGAAGCAGCTTCAGATTACGGAGCAACGCTTGGTATAGGTTATGGTGTAGCTGCTCTTGGAGCAGGTGTAGCTGCTCTTGGAGCAGGACTAGGGATAGGAAAAATCGGTGAGGGCGCTTTGCAAGCAATGGCTAGACAACCCGAATCTATTAACGACTTAAGAGCAAGTATGATTTTGATGGCAGCTTTGGTTGAGGGTGCAGCTTTCTTTGCAATGGTCGTTGGCCTCTTAGTTATGTTTATGAAGTAATTTATAATTAAATAGTTAAAATATGGAACTTGTTACACCAGGTGTTGGCCTGTTGTTTTGGATGCTATTTGCATTTTCTATTGTCTTAGTGCTTTTGAAAAAGTTTGCATGGAAGCCAATTTTAAGTGCTTTAAAAGAGAGAGAAGATCGAATCGAAGACTCTTTAATTAAGGCCGAAGAAACCAGACAAAAAACAGAATCAGCCAACTCAGATATTGAAAAAATGATCAATCAAGCAAATGAAGAAAGAAATTCTCTTTTACGTCAAGCAAAAGAGGAGATTGCAGAATATAAAAAAGATCAAAAAACTCAAATAAAGAGTCAGATAGACCTTCAGTTAGATTCTGCAAAAGAAGAAATAGCTCAACAAAAAAGGATGGCTATGGAAGATCTAAAAGCTGTCGTAGCGGAATTATCAATAGAAATTGCAGAAAAAATACTCAAGCAAGAGCTAGATAATGAGCAAAAATATAATGAACTGATTAAGGAAAATGTAAAAAAATTGGACATATAAATAATTATGCAAAACAACAAAGTTTCATATAGATATGCTCTTGCCTTATTTAGTTTGGCCAAAGAAAAAAATCTTCAAAATTCTGTTTTGATAGACTGTGAGTTTATTTTGTCAGAGTTTAATAAAGCGGACGAATTATTTACTATAATAAAAAACCCTACGATTAATAAAGCGATTAAGAAAAATTTATTCACGAAAGTTTTTTCACAAAATATCCAGCCAATTACAATGGATTTTATTTCGTTATTGTTGAAAAAGGGAAGAGAGTCTATTTTACCAATAATTTTAGAAAATTATAATTCACTTCATAATAAAGAAAAAAACATCATTGTTGCTGAACTCATTTCTTCAAAAAATATAGAAAATTCTTTAGTTGAAACTATAAAAGACAAACTTAGTGTTTTGGGAAGTGTAACCCTAAAAAAAACATTAAATCCACAATTAATAGGAGGTGTTGTAATAAAGATTGGCGACTTACTATATGACGCAAGCGTTAAAAAACAGATAATGAATGTTAAAAGAACATTGAAACTATAATAAATAATAAATAAAATGACAGAAATCAAACCATCAGAAGTATCTCAGATCCTCAAAAACGAACTAAGTAACTTAAATAATCACACCAGTTTAGATGAAACGGGAACTGTACTAGCCGTTGGAGACGGTATTGCGCGACTTTATGGGCTATCAAATGTTGAGTCTGGAGAATTAATAGAATTCAATGACGATAAAAATCAACAGGGTATTGTCCTTAACCTTGAAGAGGACAATGTTGGAGCTGTGTTGTTAGGCTCTTCTTCATTAATAAAAGAAGGAGATTTGGTAAAAAGAACTAGAAAAATTGCATCTGTAAATGTTGGAGAAGGGATGTTAGGACGTGTAGTAAATGCTCTAGGAAAACCGATTGATGGAAAGGGACCAATTGAGGGTGAAACTTATGAAATGCCACTTGAAAGAAAAGCCCCAGGCGTAATATATCGTCAACCAGTAAATGAGCCGCTTCAAACAGGTATAAAAGCGATAGATGCAATGATTCCAATTGGTAGAGGTCAAAGAGAATTAATAATTGGCGATAGGCAAACCGGAAAAACCTCAGTAGCACTTGATACTATTATTAATCAAAAGGAGTTTTATGAAAAAGGGGAGCCAGTATATTGTGTATATGTAGCCACCTCCCAAAAGGGATCAACTATAGCAAATATTGCCAAAATGTTGAAAGATAACGGAGCATTGCCTTATACAGTAATTGTTGCGGCAGCTGCATCCGACCCCGCCCCCATGCAGTTTTACTCACCATTTACCGGAGCTGCCATAGGTGAGTTTTTTAGAGATACAGGTAGACATGCCTTAATAGTTTATGATGATTTGTCTAAGCAAGCCGTTTCTTATCGAGAGGTGTCGCTTCTACTAAGACGACCCCCAGGTAGGGAAGCTTACCCAGGAGACGTTTTTTATTTACACTCTAGACTGCTTGAGCGTGCAGCAAAAATCAATGCTTCTGACTCTATCGCAAAATCTATGAATGATTTGCCTGAGTCTCTTCGTCCGATTGTTAAAGGTGGCGGTTCTTTGACGGCACTACCTATTATAGAAACTCAAGCAGGAGATGTTTCTGCATATATACCAACTAACGTAATATCTATTACTGATGGTCAAATATTCTTAGAAGCTGACTTATTTAACTCCGGTGTTAGACCAGCTATTAATGTAGGAATTTCAGTCTCTAGAGTTGGTGGAAGTGCACAGTTAAAAGCCATGAAAAAGGTTTCAGGAACACTAAAGTTAGATCAAGCACAATATAGGGAACTTGAAGCTTTTGCAAAATTTGGTTCTGATTTAGATGCAGCTACTACTGCGGTTTTAGAAAAGGGTAAAAGAAATGTAGAAATTTTAAAACAAGGCCTTAATAGACCGATGAGAGTTGAGGAGCAAATTGTAATTATTTACTGTGGTGTACAAGGATTGCTGAACAGCGTTCAGGTTTCGAAAATTAAAGAATGTGAAGAAAACTTAATTAGTATTATGAGACAAGAATTTTCAGCCTCTTTAACTGAATTAAGAAGTGGTAAATTAACAGACCAAGTAAAACAAGATATTGAGACGGCATTAGAAAAAGTTCTGAAAAATTATAATTAATGGCAAACTTAAAGGAAATAAGGTCTAGAATTAGTTCTGTTTCATCTACGATGAAAATTACTAGTGCGATGAAAATGGTATCTGCTGCTAAATTAAAAAAGGCTCAAGATAGAATGACTAATATTAAACCTTACTCATCCGGTATTTCAACAATTATTAATAATCTGTTGCCTTGTGTAAGCAAATCCGAGATACTGTTAAAGTCACACTTTTCAACAAATGGTAAACATCTCGTAATAGCTGTTGCTTCCAACCGAGGACTCTGTGGTGGCTTTAATGCAAATATTTATAAAGAAACTAAAAAACATATAGATAATAAATCATTAGAAGTATTCGCAATCGGTAAAAAAGCTATTGAAATATTTAAAAGGTCAAATTACAGTTTAGTTGAAACGAATTCTAATATTTTAGATAACCCCCAAATTGCAGAATCTAAAAAGTTATCACAAGATATCATTAGTAAATTCTTAAACGGTGATTGGGAAAGAGTCTCTCTTATTTATAATAAATTTAAAAATGCAGCAACTCAGATGGTTGTAAAGGAACAATTATTACCTATAGAAATTAAGGATGAGTCACTTGTTAGCAACAAAGATTATATTTTTGAACCCGATAAAACTAGTATTATTAACTCTCTAGTTCCTAATAAAATACACACACAATTATTTGAAGCTATTCTCAACTCCATTGCTGCAGAGCACGGTGCACGAATGACAGCAATGCATAAAGCAACTGATAATGCAAACGAACTAAAACAAGACTTAACACTGTCTTACAATCGACAACGACAGGCAGCTATAACAAATGAAATTTTAGAAATAGTTGCTGGAGCAGAGGCACTGAAGGGATCTTAGACTGTCGTTTACGTTACCGCATTAGTACGGAAATATTTTATCTACATGTTTGTAAAAAAAATTACATTAAGTCAACAAATATTTTTTTCGACAATTATATTGGTTAGTTTTTTTTTAGCAATCGTTGCATGGGTTAATATTAATCAAATCAAAACCGACACAACTAATTATAACACAGAACGTTTAGCAAGGAAAGACAGGGCTGTTGCAAAATCAATAGAGGCAATAATTAATTTGAGCACACAATATAATGTAGACTTAGAAACAGCCTTTAGGCCCATTTTAAAAGATGTAGGATATATACATAAATTAAAAATCAACATATATAATCTGGATGGCCAATTTATTTGGTCTTCAGACACAACACTGCTTAAGGATAGTATTATTACACGAAATATATCTAAAGATAAAATTAAGCTGTGCTTTTTGTCAGAAAATAAAAAAACAGAATATGAAAAAGGATCGTATTTTGGGACATATAGAATATTATATAAAGACACAATTACAAATCACTTAACTTCTTCAAAACCAATTATTAATGATAATCCATTTTGTATATTGGATGTTATTTATGATAAAAGCACACAGCAGGATGTTTTGGAAAAAACAAATCAACAAATTAAAAGCTTAGTAAAACTCTATTTGATTCTTCTATTGATTGCCATTATATTTACGTTCGCACTTTTAAAACAAATAACTGCAGGACTAAGGTCTATTTCCAAGCACCTTTCTAATACAAACGTCCATAATAACCTAAAGCCACTTCATTGGCCAGTGCGTGATGAAATAGGCCAGTTGGTAGAAAGCTATAATAAACTTATAAAAGAATTAGACATCAAAACTACACAATTAATAAAAAGCGAAAAAGAAGGTGCGTGGAAAAAAATGGCAAAGCAAATAGCTCACGAAATTAAAAACCCTCTAACACCTATGAGGCTTAGTGTTCAGTATTTGGAAAAATCATTTAAAGATGGTAAGGGACGTGAGCTTTACTCAGACGAGTGGGAAGAAAAATTAATGAATTTCTCAAAAACGATGATTCAACAAATAGATACTTTAACACGAATAGCCAATGCTTTTTCAGATTTCGCTAGTTTAAGTGCACAAAATTTAGAAAAAATATGTATAATAAAAGAGGTAGAGCATGTTGTTACATTATTTAAAAATAATAACGTTAATTTATATTTTAAAAGCAGGAGATTAGATGCTATTTTTGTCCTTATAGACAGAACACACTTAACAAGGGTGTTAAATAATCTTATTAACAACTCATTACAAGCTCAAAAGAACAACACCCCCATCAGTGTCAATATTGAGATCGAGAAGATAGATAAAAATTGTATAATTAGAGTTGCAGATAATGGCACCGGTATTCCTGCAGAAATTCAAGACAGAATATTTGAACCAAACTTTACAACTAAAAGTAGTGGAACAGGCTTAGGACTTGCAATGGTAAAAAAAATAGTTGATGATTTTAAGGGAGAAATAAACTATACAACATCCATTAAAGGAACGGTATTTGAAATAATAATACCCATTAACAACAATATTTAATTATTAATATATGCAAAATTTAACAGTATTTTCAGGCGAATTTAGTTTTTACAAAACATGTAACGAACTTTTAGTTCAATATGATTTAGATAATAAAGTAGCAATAGTTTTAATCAACAGGCCGAAACAACTTAACGCACTTAATAAGACCGTAATAAGTGCTTTATCAGATTTTTTGCAAGAAGTAGATGTAAACAGAAAAGTTAGATCTGTTATAATTTCTGGTTCGGGCAACAAGGCATTTGTTGCAGGAGCCGATATAAAGGAGTTTCAAAATTTTAATAATAAAGAAGCATTAGATTTAAGCTTATTAGGAAAAGAAAAATTGTTTAATAAAATTACACAGTTTTCAAAACCAGTTATAGCAGCAATTAATGGATATGCTTTAGGAGGTGGACTAGAATTAGCATTAGCGTGTCATATTAGATTGGCAACTGATAATGCCAAGTTAGGTTTGCCTGAATGCTCTCTTGGACTAATTCCGGGTTACAGTGGAACACAAAAGTTGCCTCAAATTATCAGCAAAAATATTGCTATGGAAATGATTTTAACATCGCAGATGCTTAATGCCCAGCGATCCTTGGAGTTGGGTCTTGTAAATCATGTAGTAACTATTAATGAGATTGCGGAAAAATCTTTAAAAATTGCCTCCTTATGTGGACGAATTTCTCCTGATTCTGCACGAGCTGCAATAAAATCTATAAATTCTTGTTATCACCCAAAGGGGGATGAAATAGAGAGTAAAGAATTTTCTCAACTATTTGAAACAAGTAATTTTAAAGAGGGTGTAGTCGCCTTTTTAGAAAAAAGACAACCTAATTTTAGCTAATGCTTGAAATAAAACAATTATTTAATCAAACAATTATATATGGCTTTAGTAGTGTCATAGCTCGTATTTTAAATTTTTTTTTAGTACCTCTTTACACCATTTTATTTATCCCCTCAGAATATGCGATAGTTACAGAGATGTATGCATATGCAGCCCTTCTTATGGTTATTGGTTCTTTTGGCATGGAAACAGCTTTTTTTCGTTATATTAATCAATATCAGGACAAAAGGTTTACAACCGTCTTTTCTTCCGCATTAGTTTTCTTGTTCTCAAACGCATTCTTAATAATAATATGTGGTTGTTTATTTTATAAACCAATTGCGAATATTTTAGGCTATTCCCAGACACCTCAATATATACTCTATTTCACCTTTATTATTGGATTTGATTTATTATGTGTAATCCCATTTGCTCTTTTAAGGCAACAAAATAAAGCAATTAAGTTCGCGGTTGTTAAGACGGTAAATATTTTATTTAATATATTCTTTAATATTTTCTTTTTAATACTGTTGCCTTATTTAATTGAAAAAGAATTTTTATTTTCAATGGTCAATTTAGATAATTTCTCCATCTCTGTTGAGTACATATTTTTATCAAATTTAATAGCCAGTGTAATAACAATAGTAATTTTATCTAAAGATATTAAGAATAATTTCAGCACATTTAATTATGTGATTTTGAAAAAAATGCTTCAATATGCATGGCCAATATTGATTGCAGGTATTGCCTTTGTAGTAAATGAGACGGCAGATAAAATATTAATTAAATACTTATTGCCACAAGGTATCGCAATGCGTGAATTAGGTATTTATTCTGCCTGTTATAAGTTGACAATTTTCATGACCTTATTTGTTCAGGCTTATAGATTTGCCGCTGAACCTTTTTTTTTCAATCAGTTTAAAAGGCCAAATGCTAAAAAATTATATGCACTTATGTTAAAAGTCTTTGTTGCCTTTGCATTAATTATTTTCTTATTAATTACACTTTATATTGATGTAGTTAAATTATTAATACCCAATACCCTTTATCATGAGGGGTTAAAAATAATCCCCATTGTTCTATTAGCAAATATTTGTTTAGGTGTTTATTATAATCTATCCGTATGGTATAAGGTTACTAATAAAACTAGATATGCTGCTATCATATCTTCTTTTGGAGGTTTGGTGACCATTTCCTTAAATTTTATTTTAATTCCTAAACTAGGATATATGGGTGCAGCCTGGTCTACCCTTGCTTGCTATGCTACCATGATGTTAATATCTTTTTGTTTAGGTCAAAAGCACTTTAAAATTAAATACCAAATCAGTTCAATATCGAAGTGGCTTTTTATTGCACTATTTGTATTTTATTTGAGCCAATTTTTTGATGCGGAGATATGTCGCAATATTCAAATAGACAACACGGTTTTGTTCTTTTTATACATTATATTTATATATATGCAGATGAAGGATATTTTAAATAAAAATAAAAAATATAAATATGAAAGTAGGATTAATTAATAAATCAAGTCATCCAAATCCCATTTATAAAACAGCAGGTTCTGCGGGGATGGATATTAGAGCAAATATTCCCAAGAGTCTTTTTATTGCGTGCGGAGATAGAGTCACCGTGCCCACGGGAATATTTGTTGAAATACCTGAAAACTTTGAAATACAGGTTAGACCCCGTAGTGGGTTAGCAGCAAAAAGTGGAATAACCGTTTTAAATACACCTGGGACAATAGACTCAGATTATAGAGGTGAAATAAAAGTTATTTTAATTAATCACTCATCAGATTTATTTGAGATTAAGGATGGAGATCGGATTGCACAGATTGTGGTTAGTAGAGTAGAAAAAATTAATTGGCAAGATATAGCTAAGTCAACAATAACGGAGAGAGGAGTCGGGGGATTTGGAAGCACAGGAACAAAATAAATATATGAATTTAATTATTCCAATGGCTGGAAAGGGAACTAGATTACGCCCACAAACTCTAACTACTCCCAAGCCACTTTTAGAAATTGCTGGTACGACTATAATTCAAAGAATTGTCGATCTTGTTGTTAAGGAGTCGAGTATAAAAATAAATAAGATTGGCTTTATTCTTGAAAAGCAGGACCAAAGTATTGAAAAAATGTTGCAAAATGTTGCGCAAAAAAATAATCTTTCTCATGAAATTTATTATCAAGGATTACCATTAGGCACAGCCCATGCTTTATATTCAGCAAAGGAGTTGTTAATGGGACCCGTTCTTATTGTTTTTGCGGACACAATTTTTCAAACAAAACTAAACTTTCCTTCTGAGTCAGATGGCTGCATCTTTGTAAAAGAAGTTGAAGACCCAAGCTCATATGGTGTAGTGCTTACAAACGCCGATGGTCATATTACAGAGTTTGTAGAAAAACCAAAAAAACCAATTTCGAATTTAGCAATTGTTGGCATTTATTATTTTAAAAGTGGTCAAGTACTACAACATGAGATAAAATATATTTTGGATAAAAATATAATTGAAAAGGGTGAATACCAACTTACTACTGCTTTAGAAAATTTAAAAAATAAAAATCTAAAATTCACTCCTCATAAAATACAAAAGTGGCTTGATTTTGGAACTCCCAAAAATCTTCTTTCTTCTCACAAGGAATTATTAACAACCCAAAAGATAAAATATAAGGACTATCCAAATACAATTATAAAACCGCCATGTTTTATTGATTCAGGAGTTAAAATAAAGAACTCTAAAATTGGCCCAAATGTAAGTATAGGTAAGGATACAATCGTTTCATCTTCAGAAATTTCGGACACAATTATTCAATCTAATTGTAATATAAATAATGCAAATTTAAAAAACTCAATAATAGGAAAGTTTGTTGATTACGACCAAAACTTTACGGAGATAAATATTGGCGACTACTGTACATTAAAAAAAGAAAAATGAAAAAAATACTGATATATTCTTTTTTATTATTTGGCGTATTTTTACATGCGCAAGAAGAGTTTTCAAATCATATTTCAAAAAAAGAAATCCAATTTCTCAATAATTATTTTGAAGCAGAAAAATACAAGGTCTTAGAAGAGTATGAGAAATCACTAGTTTTATATGAAAAGTGTATTTCTATCTACCCAGAGGAGTCCTCACCCTATAACGAAATAGCGAAAATATATTTTTACTTGCAGGACTGGAGCAATGCAGAGTATTATATTAATGAAGCTATTTTATTAGATTCAAATAACAAGTGGTATTATTACCTGCTTCTAGATATATATTTTGTTCAAGGCAATCTACAAAGCCAAGTTATTGTATACACTCAACTTATCAATTTAGATAAAAATCAATTTACCTATTATATACAAAAGTTAGATTTATTAAGACAGTTAAAACAATACAAACAAGCAATCAAATTTATTAAGGAGTCTACTAAAATCTTCGGGAAATCGATAGTTTTAATAGAATCCGAAATTGATATACATCTTGCACAATCTAATTTTAAATTAGCTGAAAAAACAGCACAAAAACTAGTTGAATTTTTCCCAAAATCGAGCAGCAGCTACAGTGCTTTAGCAAGGGTCTATTTACATTTTAGTGAATATGAAAAAGCAATTTCAATATATAAACAGCTTCTTTCCAATGATTCTGATAATGCAGAAGCTTTGATTGCACTTTATCAAATATATTCTAATAAAAATGATTTAAGTGAACAGCAAAATTATTTGGCAAAAATTGCAAGTAATAAAGAGATAGACTTAGATACTAAGAAAGATATTTTTTATAAGCTATTATTAGAAAATGACTTTACTAAATTCACTTCTTTTCAAATGATTGTAGAGTCAGCATTAAAGCTTGCTCCTGAAGACCCACTATTAAATTTAATTTTAGGAGATATTTCCACAAAGCAACAAAGCCTCGATAAGGCCATTATTCATTACAAATACGCACTAAACTCCACACTTGTTAAAGCGGAATATGTTTATAATAAATTATTAGAAATTTTTTTTAAACAGAGTGATTATGCATCCGTCATAAGTACTGCCTCAGAGGCTATTGAAAAGCACCCCTTTAACCCAAGATTGTTTTACTTAAAGGCATTAGCTTACATAAACACAAATCAGCACCCAATGGCTTTAGAGACTCTTTTAAAGGGTGTTGATATAGTTATTGATGACCCTATTTTAAAATCAGAGTTTTATTCTTTATTGGGCGATGTTTATCATACTTTAGACAACCACTTAATGTCAGATGAATCATATTCTTTATCATTAGAATACAATAGCAACAATACATTTGTTTTAAATAATTATAGTTACTATTTAGCCCTAAGAGAAGAAAATTTAAATTTAGCTTTAGAAATGGCACGGCACTGCAATGCACTAACTGTTGATCAGCCTAATTCATCGTTTTTAGATACATATGCGTGGGTATTATATAAACTAAAGAAATATAAACTTGCGAAGGATCAAATATTAAAAGCACTAGAAATAAATACGAATAGCGGAACACTATATGATCACTATGGAGACATACTATATGAGCTAGGTGATGTTGCTAGCGCGATTATTCAATGGAAAAGAGCTCTAGCCTTAGATATAAACAATAAAGATTTAAAAAATAAAATATACACAAATGAATAAGTGTATAACGCTAATATCACTATTGTTATTATCATCCTGCAGTTTGATTTCAGGAAAAAAAAATAACTCTACAACTGTAATAGCTAATTTTTCTACTAATATCCTCTCTCAATCTTCGATAAAGTTAAAATTAAAAACAGATTTATATCGCGATAGTGCAGTCGTTCAAATTAATCCCTTGGTTGGCTTTTCTTTTGCAACACTTTTAGTAAAAGACAATAATATTTATGTTACTAATAATTTGACTAATGATAAAGTTACTTTTCCGATCAATGATTTTGACCCCGAACTTGATGTGAAAAAATTAATAAGGCTAGTTATAAAAAAAAAGAACTTCAATGATACTATGCACTACCAAAATCCCAATGTGGACTATATGTTTTATAATTATGACAATGTAGAAATTAAAAACACTAAAAATAAAATCCTTTCTTTACCACGGCAAATAAGCATCAAGCCAGTACATCAATTCAATAATCACAATCATGTTGATATAATGATAGACTATAAATTGATAAAACTTAACAAATAATAAATGCAAAATATGCGATTACATTTTATTGTTTTTTTATTGGGAGTTCCGGCTATTTATGCACAGACTTATGATCAGTTGTTGACGAAAAAGGATGATTTAATAGAAGAGTCTCGCGCCATTACTAGAACACTTGAAGAAACACAATCTATACAAAATAACACTATAGAGCAGTTAAGCATTGTTAATGAAAAAATCAGTATACAAGAAAAAATTTTAGAGCTACTAGAGGAAGAATTAATTGTTTTAGTAGATGCTCAAAAATCAATAGAAAATGAATTGGCAGAAACACAGAAGAGTCTACAATCATTAAAACAACAATATAGTATTTTAATTAAGCAAGCACACCATATTTCTCGAAGCTATAACAGGATTTTATTTTTTTTATCTTCTAATAGCTTTAATCAATTAGCAAGGCGAATGTATCATTTGCAGAAAATTGAACAAAATGCGAGACATTATTTTGAGCAGATTAATCAAATGCAATTAATAATTCAAGAACGCAAAAAACAAATAATTAACAAAAAAATCCTTCAAAGAGATGTTTCGTTTGAAAAACAAAATGAGTTAGTATTACTGTCCCAGTCTAAAATAGCAAAGCAAAATTCAGTGAATTTTTTAAAAAATAAACAAGACTCTTTAAGAGATGTGCTATTTGTTAAACAAGCAGAAACAAAAAAAATAGAAGAAGAAATAATTTTAATATTAGAAAAACAAAAAAATAATCAAGACATAACACCCGAGCTAACATTAATTTCAAAAAATTTTTTTGAAAACAAAGGCAGACTACCTTGGCCAGTAAACAAAGGCTCTCTTGTTAGTAAATTTGGCGAAGTCCCACACCCAATTCTCTCGGGAATTACAACAATGAATAACGGGATTGAGATTGCAACTAATGATAAATATGTAAGGTCAGTTTTTGATGGAGAAGTTACAAAAATTATTATTCTGCCAAACGGCTTAAAAGTTGTTATTATTCGACACGGAACATATTTGACAGTATATTCTAATTTATTAGACCTCAATGTATTTAAAGGAGACAGGGTAAAAACAAAGCAAACTATTGGTGTTTTGTACGAGAACGAAAAGACAGAGAGAAATTTAATTGGTTTCCAAATTTGGAACAATCGTAATAAATTAAATCCAACTCAATGGCTTACGAGTTATTAAAATTTAAAAATCTTTGTTACTTTAGATAAAATTTTCAAATATGAATACAGTATTTTTAACATTAGCTATATTAGGCTTGCCTGGAGGGGGTGAGTGGATAATCATTGCATTAGTTATTTTAGTATTATTTGGTGGTCGCAAAATTCCAGAGCTTATGAAAGGTTTGGGCAGCGGAATCAAAGAGTTTAAGAAGGCAAGCAGTGAAGATACATCAACTGAAGAAAACAAGGACAAGGAGATTAAAGACTAGCACGTTTTGAAAAACTATGATTCTTTTAAAGATATACAGGTCGACTTGCTTAGTGGAGAAATAGCGTGCGAAAAACTTGTTCAGAACTATCTCAAGAATATAACAAGGCTTTCTAAAATCAATGCGTTTGTGGAAGTATTTAGTGAGGAGGCGCTAAAAAGAGCAAAAGAAATCGATAAGAAGATACTGGAAAACCAAGCAGGAAAATTAGCAGGTTTAGTTATTGGTATTAAAGATAATATTTGTTATAAAAATCACGCTTGTACTGCTGCTTCGCAAATTTTGTCAGGTTTTAAATCAACCTATTCAGCCACAGTGGTAGAGCGTCTTATAGAAGAGGATGCAATTATTATTGGTAGATTAAATTGTGATGAGTTTGCAATGGGATCAAGTAATGAAAATTCTATTTATGGTCCTACTCGCAATCCAATTAATGAAGACTATGTTCCTGGAGGATCTTCTGGTGCTTCTGCAGCCGCTGTTGCTGCTAATCTATGTCACATTGCTTTAGGCTCGGATACAGGTGGATCGATTCGTCAGCCAGCAGCATTTTGTGGAATAATTGGACTTAAGCCAACTTATGGCCTTGTATCTAGACATGGGCTCATTGCGTATGCTTCTTCTTTTGATCAGATAGGTCCAATTGCAAAATCAATTTATGATATAAGTTTAATAATGGAAATTATATCAGGAAAAGACAACTTTGACAGCACGTGTACAGTAAAAAGTTTTACCACACAAAAAATATCAACAAACAAAAAAAAGAAATTTGCTATTTTGAATGAGGCTATAAATTTTAAGGGGATTAATCCAGGAATAAAAAATGAATTTGTAAAAATGCTAAACAATTTAGAGCGAGAGGGGCATCAAATTTGTTATGTAAACCTACCAGTTTTAGAGTATTTAGTTCCCTGTTATTATATTTTAACTACCGCAGAAGCATCATCAAATTTATCAAGATACGACGGCGTAAAATACGGCTATCAGTCTGATGATGGATTAATTAGTACAACTAGAAGTAAAGGTTTTGGCAAAGAAGTTAAAAGAAGAATACTTCTTGGTACATATGTTTTAAGTGAAGGATATTACGATGATTTTTATATCAAAGCTCAAAAGGTTCGAAGACTGGTACAGATCCAAACAAATAAGATTTTATCGAAACATGATTATATTTTACTTCCAACCTCACCTAATTTACCGTTTAAAATTGGAGAAAAAAATTTAAGGCCAACCCAGCTTTACAACGAAGATGTGTTTACTGTTCAGGCAAATTTGTCAGGACACCCTGCACTTTCTTTTCCTCTTGGACAAGTCGAGGGGGGATTTAAGGCATCAGCTCAGATAATTGGAAATTTTTTTACTGAAAAAGACTTATTAAATACTGTTCAAAATGTTATTTAAGAATAATTATTCCCTATATATACCATTAATTATATTTTTGATAAGCTTTTTAGCTATATCTCAAGATAAAAGTTATTTGTCAGTATTTCCTTCAGATAAATTTTTATCCTATGATACAATGCTTTTAGATTTAGATTTACCAGAAACTCAATTTCAACCGAAAGAAAAATACAATGCTGAAGTTGTTGCTTTAAGGTTGGATTCATTAAATAGTTTGACACCAATCAATCTAGTTTACAACACTACGGTTGGTCAATATATTAAATTTTATTTACAACAAAGACCCGAACAAGTCTCTAAGTTACTTGCGCTTTCTGATTATTATTTCCCGATCTTTGAGGAGTATTTAGACAAACACTCATTACCATTAGAATTAAAGTATCTCCCTATTATAGAATCTGCTTTAAATCCAAATGCAAAATCCCCAGCCGGAGCAGTAGGCTTGTGGCAGTTTATGTATTATACAGGAAAGGAATACGGGTTGCGAATAAATTCATATTTAGACGAAAGAAAAGACATTTATTTGTCAACGAATGCAGCTTGCAGATACTTAAGTAAAGCTTACAAGGTCTTTAATGATTGGGAGTTGGCAATTGCTTCATACAACTGTGGTAGAGGAAATGTGACCAAAGCCCTAAGAAGGTCTGGAGGAAAACTTAACTATTGGGAGGTACGTCCCTTTTTACCTAGAGAAACTCGAAACTACATACCCGCTTTTATATCCATTGTCTATGTGATGAATTACGCTTCACACTATGGTATTTATCCGGATACAAGTTATCATTTTGATAGGCATAAAATAGACACAGTCTTTTTAAAAAGACCAGTAAAAATTTCTCACCTTGCTGAGGTTTTAGATATAAGTGAAAAATTCTTGGAAGAGTTAAACCCCGTCTATAAAAACAAACTAGTTCCATATAAGAAAGGAGAAAACTTCCATGTTATATTGCCAGAATATAAATGGGGCGTCTTTTTAAATCATGAAGATAGCATCTATAGTATTTTGGGTAAAATGGAAGAATCAGAAAAATTAGACTACCCCCTTTTTAGTGATATAGAAAAAGTGAAGCACGTTGTTAAGAGGGGCGATTATTTAGGTCGTATAGCCAGGATATATAAATGTAAGGTTTCTGACATAATGATGTGGAATGATTTAAAATCTACCAAAATAAGAGAAGGGCAAAAATTATATATTTACAGAACCATCAAATAGCTAAAACGTTGACCAAGGCACAGCAGTATATTATTATCTCAATAGTTGTTTTATCTGGATTAGTTTTTTGGTTATCTCAACTAAAACCAGAATTAGAGCTACCAAGCGCCATAGGCGACCCACTAGAATTAGTTGTTGTTAAGGATTTGTCAGAATTTAAAAGCGATTTTTATCAAACTCTAGCTAACTTGTTGAATACTGACATAGGCCCTTCTCCTCAGACAGAGATGATGTTAAATATTATTGAGATAGATAATAAAAAATTTACAGGAATTTTACAAAGGCACCACAATATTCTAATAATTTCAAAGTCAAAGAATTTCAGTATCCAAATTAAAAAGGATGTTTTTGCCAAAGACCAAACAGTGATATTATTAGCCTGCAGATCAATACAGGATTTAGATTTACACAAAGTAAAAATCAGGCAATTAAATGATAGTATAAAAAGTGTCGAAATTGATCGTTTAATTTCCCAAATTAAAAAGAAGAACAATAAAAATTTAAGTAATAAAATTTCACAAAACCATCAAATTTCCATTCTCGTCCCTAATGGTTTCTTTTTAGCTCATGATGACACTAATTTGACCTGGATAAGAAGAGAGACGCCTAAACTAAGTCAGGGGATTTTTATTGCAAACATAAGTAAAGAATTACAAGAACAATTCTTCAAAGAGCCATCCAACGTAATTGATTCTTTAATAAAAGACCATGTTTCAGGGCCATTGTTAGGTTCATATATGATTACTGAGCGCAGTGCAACAGTAAAAAAAGATTCTATTTTGGTTAGTGGATTACCTATGATTAAGCATCAGTCTTTATGGCGCATTAAGAATGATTTTATGGGAGGTATTTATATGTGCTATGTTTTAAGCGAAGCTATCAATAGAGAACCGATCTTTATATATACATATTTATATTCTCCAGGTGAGGAGAAAAAAACATCACTAATTCAATTAGAGGCGATAGTACACACTATGTCTTTATTTAAAAACCGTAGTTAATAGCCACAATTAAATTTCTGCCAGGTGCACTCACTCCCGACCCAAAAGTTTTATAGTGAGCATTAAAGATATTGTCACACCCAAATTGCAGATTAAAGTTTGTATTAATACTGTATTTAACATAAAAATTTAAAGTCCACCAACTTGGACTGCCTGCCCAATTTGGAATTCCATTCATCTCATTTAAGAGAGGGGTCTCATCGATATTGTCAACCCCAGCTTCATCAAACTCGTCTGCAGGTTTATGACCTGCATAAAAACATAATAATTTTAGATCAAATAATTTTAATTTTTTTGTTATTTCAAGTTTTCCAAACAATGGGGGAATATGTGCAATGGGGCCTGACTCTAAACCCTTATTTATCCCCTTAACAATATTAAAATCCCCATTTATTTCGCATCCTAAAAGGTTACCGTAATAACCAAGTGTTGCACCATAAATGCTTAAACTTCCATCAATATTTTGATTCGCATAAGTATCTAGCATCATATCATCATAATCAGCTGCCC
>MDTB01118338.1_pt1 | contig 25635 bp, 18 predicted proteins | sample 811161 | NCBI WGS metagenome assembly MDTB01 (sample SAMN05326650, study PRJNA326480) | marine metagenome | isolation source: seawater | place: Mediterranean Sea | collected 2009
ATAGTTGCATTTTTATTTTTTTCAGGATCTGAATCAAAAACACCATCAACTCTAGTGCCTTTTAAAATAACGTCGGCATTAATTTCAATTGCTCTAAGAACAGCTGCTGAATCCGTTGTAAAAAATGGATTTCCAGTGCCTCCACCAAAAATAACAACCCTTCCTTTTTCTAAATGCCTTACAGCCTTTCTTTTAATATATGCCTCAGCAACTGCTTCAATTTTAATTGCAGTTTGAAGTCTGGTCTGAATGCAATTTTCCTCTAATGCACTCTGTAATGCAAGCCCATTAATAACAGTTGCTAACATTCCCATGTAGTCAGCCTGAACACGGTCTATCCCATTGCTAGCTGCGGAGACACCTCTAAAAATATTTCCACCTCCAATTACAATTGCAACTTCAACACCATGATCTGTTATCGACTGAATTTCTAAAGCATATTGGTTGATTCTTTTGGGATCAATTCCGTACTGCCTTTCTCCTAGAAGTGCTTCACCACTTAATTTTAATAAAACCCTTTTGTAAGACATTTTTGATTATTAATCAAATATAATCAATGATTTCAAAAAAGTATAGTTAAGAAATAAATTATACTAAAGAAACCCTTTTAAATCCTGAGATTTTTAAGTTAGAATCTACAGATTGGATATATTGTTTAACACTTTGTTTACTATCTTTTATAAAATCTTGATTTATAAGAGTATTATCTTTAAAAAACCTTCTAAGTTTACCCTTTGCAATATTATCTAACATATTTTCGGGCTTGCCTTCTTGCCTTAACTGGTCTTTAGCAATTTCTATCTCTTTCTCAACAGTTTGCTTTTCTACACCACTTTCATCAAGAGCAATTGGGTTCATTGCAGCAGCTTGCATTGCAACATTTTTTGCTACTTCTTCAATGCCTTCAATTTGAGATGAGAAGCCAGATAATGTAGCAATTTTATTTCCAGCATGTATATATTTTCCAACGTAACTGGCAGACAATTTTTCAAAATTACCAACAACTAATTTTTCTCCAATTACTCCCGTTTGTTCAATAAGTTTTTCCTTTACGGTAATAGAATCGAATTTAGATTCTAATAAATCTTCAAGAGAATTATAATTCAATGCTTGTTCTCCAATTTTATTAGCTAGCTCTATAAAACTTTCATTTTTGGCAACAAAATCAGTTTCACAATTAAGTGAAATGATAACTCCGATTGTTTTTGAGGGGTCTACTTTTGCAATTACTGTACCCTCTGAGGATTCTCTGTCAGCTCTTTTTGCAGCTACTTTTTGCCCTTTTTTTCTTAAAAATTCGATTGCAGTATCAAAATCTCCGTTGGATTCAACAAGTGCATTTTTACAATCCATAATCCCAGCTCCAGACATTTTTCTTAATTTATTTACTTCAGATGCAGTTATTTTTGACATTTTTTAATTTTCTTTTTTAGTTTTTATTGACTTTCTCACCCTTTTCTTTTTTTCTGTTGATTCTTTCTCTTCATTTACAGTTTCTGAATCGGTTGATGGATTTTCATTAACGTCTTTCTTTAATGAGGTTTCAGATTTTATCTTGTCTTCAATTTTCTTTTCTTCATCCTTCAAAAGTTGTCTTTCAGATAAACCTTTTTGAACTGATTTTGAAACATGATCAAGAATCAAAGCAATGGATTTAGATGCGTCATCATTTGAGGGAATAGGGTAATCTACATCCCTTGGGTCACAATTAGTGTCAACCATTGCAAAGATTGGAATATTTAATTTCTGCGCCTCTCTTATTGCAATATGTTCTCTTCTAATATCAACAACAAAAATTGCGCCTGGAAGTCTGGTCATTTCTGTTATAGAACCTAAATTTTTTTCTAGTTTTTCTCTTAACCTGTTTATTTGCAACTTTTCTTTTTTCGAAAGAGATTTAAAAGTGCCGTCTTCTTTTGTTCTATCAATTGCTGACATTTTTTTAACAGCTTTTCTTATTGTTACAAAATTTGTAAGCATTCCTCCAGGCCATCTTTCAGTTATATATGGCATTTTAATATTCAATGCAGACTTTGAAACAATTTCTTTTGCTTGTTTTTTAGTTGCTACAAAAAGGATTTTTCTTCCAGAAGCTGCTATTTTACTTAAAGCTTGGCAAGCTTCTTCAAGTTTTGAGGCTGTTTTATAAAGATTAATTAAATGAATTCCATTTTTTTCCATAAAAATATATGGAGACATATTGGGATTCCATTTTCTAGTAAGATGTCCGAAATGAACACCTGCCTCTAAAAGAGGTTTTATTTCAATTTTTGTCATTTTTTTTAGTTTACGTTCCGTATGATTAGCAATAAATTATTAATTTATTTAGATGCTAAACTAATTTTTCGCAAAGCGAAATACGACACATTTTATTTACAATATTTTTTTGAACTTAAATTCAATTCGTAAGAGACTTATCTCTTAGAGAATTGGAATTTCTTTCTCGCTTTCTTTTGACCATACTTCTTTCTTTCTACCATTCTTGGATCACGAGTTAATAACCCTTCTTTTTTTAAAATTGGGCGGTTTTCTTCATTTAATTCACATAAAGCTCTTGCAATAGCAAGCCTTACAGACTCTGCTTGACCATTAAAACCACCACCGTATACGTTTACCTTAAGAGTAAAATTATTTAAATTATCTGTCAACTCCAGAGGTTTCTTTATTTTAGATTGTAGGTCTGTAGTTGGAAAATACTCATTAAGCTTTTTCCCATTGATAGTATGTTCAGAATTACCTTTAGACATGTATATTCTAGCAACCGAGGTTTTTCTTCTGCCAATTTTGTGAATAACTTCCATAAAATTTATCTTAAATCATCTAAATTAATTAAACTTGGATTTTGCCCTTCTTGCTTATGTTTTTCACCAGAGTATACTTTTAAGTTTCTAAATAATTTAGAACCTAATTTATTTTTTGGCAACATTCCTTTAATAGCATTTTCAACTAGTCTGGTCGGATCTTTATCATATAATTCCTTAGCAGTTAAGGATCTCTGCCCACCAGGATAGCCAGTATGTCTAATATATTTTTTTGAGAACCATTTATTACCTGAGAGATTTATTTTACTAGCATTGATAACTACTACATTGTCTCCGCAATCAGCATGTGGAGTGAAATTTGGTTTATATTTTCCTCTTAAAATTTTTGCAATTTTAGAGGACATTCTTCCTAAGGTCTGCTCGGAGGCGTCAATTAACAACCACTTTTTATCTACACTAGTAGAATTTGCAGAAATTGTTTTGTATGATAAAGAATCCAATATATATATTATTAATAGGCCTGCAAATCTACAATAATTAATGAAATCTACAAATGAACATTTAAATTAATTAATGAGCGTCAAACCAGTTGTCACCTATTCCAATATCCACCGATAAAGGAACTTTCAGCGCGTATGCATTTTCCATTTCTTCAGTAATTAGCTTTCTCATTAATTCAATTTCTGAGTTGTGAATTTCAAATATTAATTCGTCGTGAACTTGAATCAACATATTGGACTTAAATTCATTTGATTTCATTTTTTTGGAAATATTAATCATAGCAAGCTTTATGATGTCTGCAGCACTACCTTGGATTGGAGCATTGACAGCATTTCGTTCCGCAGCCCCTCTAACTACAGGATTCCGAGCGTTAATATCTTTAAGATATCTTCTTCTACCTAAAATAGTTTCGACAAAGCCATTTTCTCTTGCAAAATTAATTTGATCAGATATGTATTTTTTTAAGGTTGGATATGCATCAAAATATGAGTCTATCATGCTTTTTGACTCAGATCTTGACATATTAGACTGATTACTAAGACCAAAAGCAGAAACACCATATATGATGCCAAAATTAACTATTTTGGCATTACTCCTCTGTTCACTAGAAATCTTATCAATATTTAAACCGTAAACCTTTGAAGCTGTAGATAAGTGAATATCCTCTTTATTTTTAAATGCTAAAATCATATTAGGGTCTCCACTTAAAGATGCTATAACCCTAAGTTCAATTTGTGAGTAATCTGCCGACAACATTGTAAAATCGTTAGCTCTGCAAACAAATGCTTTTCTTATCTCTTTTCCTCTTGAACTTCTTATGGGTATATTTTGAAGGTTGGGGTTAGTGCTACTCAGCCTTCCTGTAGATGCTACTGCTTGGTTAAAAACAGTATGTATTCTTTTAGTGTTTTTATTTATCTGCTTTGGAAGTGCATCAACATATGTGTTAACTAATTTTTGTAGTGACCTCCATTCAAGAACATTTGAAACAATTTGATTATCGTTGGCAAGTTGTGATAAAACTTCTTCTGAAGTTGAAAATTGACCTGTTTTGGTTTTTTTGGGATTGTCTTTGATTTTAAGTTTTTCAAATAAAATTTCACCTAATTGTTTAGGAGATGCGAGATTAAATTTTTCCTTTGACTCACTAAATATCTTCTTTTCTAATTTTGATAATTGATTGCTATATTCGACTGAAAGTTTTTTCAAAAAATCTGTATTAATTTTCACGCCATTTAATTCCATTGAAGCTAAAACTCTTAATAAAGGCATTTCTATTTGAAAAAATAAATCCAGCAATTTAAATTTTTTCATTTCAGACATTAAAATATTAGAAAGCTGAAAATTTAAATCACTTTTTTCCATCAATATTTCAGAAAAACTTTTTGATTGGGAAGTGTTTATGTTGCTTGCATAGTAATTAATATATGACTCACAAATCAAATTAAAATCATGACTTATATCAGGATTTATAAGATAATGTGCAATTTTTATATCAAAAAATTTGCAATTAACTTTTAAACCTAGTTTGTCAATTATTTTGATTGTTTCTTTTACATCATATCCAATTAAAGTAACCTCATTGTTTTCCAAAATATTTTGAAGTATTTCAAAATTATTTTCAAATTCTAAATAATAACTTTTAGAATTTGACCATGTGAAACCAATTGACAAACAGCTGTCTTCTTTTTGAACACTAAAACCAATATTTTTTTTATTTTGAGCTTTTTCTTTAAACAAATTTTTTCCAATATTTGAGCTGATTTTTTGATATAATTTTGATGTGTTTTCCAAATTATTTAAAGATCCATCAATTATATTTTTTGTTTGTCCAGGTGTGTTAAATAGGTCGTATTGAGTATTTTGATTATCATTTGAAATTTCATTAGGTTTTTCACTTTTTGAATAAATTTTTAGAAAATTTTCCTTCATTCTTTTGAATTCCAAAACATCAAAAATTTCATTAACTTTTTTAATATTGGGGGTTTTAGATTCAAAACTTTTTAAGTCATATTTTATTGGAACGTCTAATAAAATTTTAGCCAATTTTTTAGACAATATCCCTTTATCAATATTGTTTTCAATTTTTTCTCTCAATTTTCCTTTAACCTTTTCAGTATTTTTTAATAAATTTTCCATAGACCCAAATTCAGATATAAATTTTTTAGCCGTCTTTTCACCAACGCCTGGTAGTCCAGGAATATTGTCTACCGAATCCCCCATCATTCCTAAGAAATCAATTACTTGATTAGGACTTGAAACCTCAAACTTTTTTCTTACCTCATCAATTCCCCAAATTTCAATACCATTACCCATTCTAGCTGGCCTATACATAAAAATATTTTCAGATACTAACTGAGCAAAATCTTTGTCTGGAGTTACCATAAACACATCAAAATTATTTTTCTCTGCATCTTTAGCAACTGTTCCAATAATGTCATCAGCTTCATAACCACTTTTGATCAAAATAGGGATTTTCATAGCATCTAAAATTTCAAAAATATATGGAACAGCAAATTGTATAGCATCTGGTGTTTCACTTCTGTTTGCCTTATATTCTTTATAAATTTTTAATCTATCCTGAGATCCACCCTTATCAAATGCAATGGCAATGTTTTCAGGGGACTCTCTTTTAATTAAATCTAAAAGAGAATTCATAAAACCCATTATTGCACTTGTATCCATTCCTTTTGAATTGATTCTAGGATTTTTTATAAAGGCGTAATATCCTCTGAAGATTAAGGCATAAGCATCAATTAAGAATAATCTTTTTTTCTCAGGCATTTTTTTAATTAAAATTATAATTTAGCCATCTATTAAAAATTACTTGTAGTGGGATGGATCTTTTTAATTTTCTTTTTATTATTTGTTGAAATATACGCTTTTCAAGCCTTTTATACATTATTTAAATTTAACCTATTTTCAAAAATATATTTAACTGTTAATTTAGCGGTTTATGGATTCTTGTTCTACAGAGTTTTTGATATTTATTTAAACGAATCTTCATTTTCTGATTTTTTTTATGATTATTTGTCTATACCATTTGCACTTTTTTTTATCCTTTTCAGTTTTAAACTAATCCTTTGTTTTAATTTAATTGTTGAAGATTTTCTAAGATCAATTAAATATATTTTTGATTTTTTTTTCAAGAGTTCTGATCATTTAAGTTTCAACAACAGAAGAAGTTTTTTAAGTAAGCTTGCAATTTTAATTGCGTCGATTCCTATACCGTTTGCAATTCATGGAATTTTTAAAGGCAGATACAATTTCAAAGTTTTTAATTACGAATTGGAATTCGCAAATTTACCTGACGAATTTGATGGTTACCAATTAACTCATATTTCTGATATTCATGCAGGGAGTTTAGTTAATAAAGATAAAATTGAATATGCAATTGAACTGATAAATAAGCAGGGTTCAAATCTGTTGTTATTTACTGGGGATTTTGTTAATAATAAAGCCGAGGAATTAATTAAATGGAAAAAAATCTTTTCAAAAATTAAGGCAAAAGATGGTAAGTATTCCATTTTAGGAAATCATGATTATGGAGATTATGTATCATGGAAAACTAAAAAAGAAAAAAAAGACAATTTTAAAAAATTGTTAAATATTCAAAAAGAAATGGGATTTAAGGTCTTGTTAAATGAAAATATTAAAATTATAAAAATGAATAGTCACATCTCATTGATTGGCTTTGAAAATTGGGGTAAAGGTAGGTTCAGAAAATCAGCTGATATAAATAAAGCTAGTAAAGGTTTGAAAACAAATGATTTCAAGATTGTAATGACTCATGATCCTTCACACTGGGATTATAAATTAACTAAACACGAAACTCATTTTGATCTCACATTGAGCGGTCATACCCACGGAATGCAGTTTGGAATAGAAATCCCTGGACTTTTTAAGTGGAGTCCGGTAAAGTGGGTTTATAAACAATGGGCGGGTTTATATTTTGAAAACAATCAATATTTAAATGTTAACAGAGGTTTTGGTGTGTTGGCATTTCCTGGAAGAGTTGGGATTTGGCCTGAAATTTCTGTTATTAAATTAAAAAAAGCCTGATTTTTTAAAAAATATTAATTTTATAAAAAATAAAAATTTAAATAATGTCAAAATTTGGAGAATTAATTGGTTTAGATATTCCAGTTCTATTAGATTTTTATTCAGATGATAATGATTCATCAAATACTATGCACCCCGTTCTGAGAGATGTTGCAGCTAAAATAGGTGATAAAGGAAAAATTATAAAAATAAACGTAGATAAAAATAATGAATTAGCTGAGGCTTTAAGAATTAAAATTTTACCAACTTTAATGATTTACAAAGGAGGAGAAATGGTTTGGAGACAAAGTGGAGAGCAGGATGCAAATACACTTATTAATTTGATTGAAGACTTTATTTAATTAATTTCTTTCTTATATCAAAATAGAATTCAATTTCAGAATTTATTAATTTTTTATCAATTTCATAAGATTCAATAACATTTAAAATATTTCTAAATTCATAAAGATTATTGGCAATATTTTCAATATAATTTAATTGATTAGAACTTTCCATTGTATTAAAAATCTCAAGTCTTTTTTTAATTTCACTTGAAATATTAATATATAATTCCTTAGACATATTTGGTGGTCCATATTTATAAAAATCTTCAAGAAAGGGGATTAGAAGGGTATAGTAATCATAGTTGCCATATATTTCTTTAACAAATTCAGTTTTAATTATAAAGTTTTCTATTGCATTTGACTTAAAATTATTGTCATTGGAGTTTAATGCTGATTCAACTAAGCTTCTATATCTTTCGGTATCTGTAATTATTTTTTCAGCGAAAGTATAAATTGAAAAATTAGAATTTCTGTTGAAACTTAGGTTCGAATAATAACTTAGATTTTGTTCGTATTTTTTTGATAGTGTTATAAAAAGATCATCTCCCTTTTTAAACCTTTCAAGTTTATAATATGTTGAAATATATGGTTCAAGTAAACTATAAAATCCAAAGTATTCGATTGGCATTTTTTTCAAAGACAAATCCAATATTTGTTCAGCCTGTTCTTTTTTATTTTCTTTAATTAACTCTTCAGACAAACGGTGTAAGTTGCCCCTGAAAGATATACTGTTTTTTCTTGTTTCGGGGTCATGATAAATTTTTTCACTATCTGAATTGCCCCACTCCCAGCCCATTACTATATCATACATTAAATCAGAATCTATTCTACCCATCTCATATGGATTCTCTTCTTTGATAGTTGTTTTTATAGGAACCAGCTTATAAACTAGCCCGTCTAACTGTAAAAAATCTTTCATCCATAAATATTCGGAATCATTGTAGCTTCCTCCAGTGAAATAAATTGGTCTTTTCCAATCATTATTTGCTAAAATATCTAGCATTAGTAGTTGGTTTTTATACAAACCGCTAGTTGGTAAGTTTATATCAATAAAATCAACAATTAATTCAGAGTCTTCTGATTTTACTAATCCACTTTTCAAAACGTTTTCTTTATTTACAGGAACTCTGATCTTATTTGTAGGATAAAACACCATGTTTTGTGTAAATTTTGGAACACTTTTTAAATCAGCTCCATATTGTGTTAGTAAACTTTTGTACTTTGTCCTAGGGTGGTCACTTGCTATCCAGTTCATGAAATCTTTAATATCCCACCTAACAGAATCAATCAAGGATTCGTGTTTGACATAATCCCTAATTCCATACGCATATTGACTGTGAACTAACTGAGACGGAATAGGACTACTGTTATATGTCCTATTTTTCATTTGATCAATATACCAGTCTGTGGCAATCAAACTTGTATTAATTGTTCTTACATCAGTTCTGTAATTTTCAATTTCTTGAGCATACCAAAGAGCGAAAGTGTCATTATCTCCAATTGTAAAAATCATAGAGTCTGCATTCTCTTTAATAGAATCTAAATACGCTTTAGCTAAAGACTGAGCAGTAAATCTATTTGATCTGTCATGGTCATCCCAATTTTCATATGCCATGAGAACTGGAACAAACATAAGGACTGTAAAGGATATTATGGAAGAATAGTTTTTTTTGAAAAAAACACTAACTTTTTTTTCTATGTAGATTAAGCTTAATCCGATGTATATGCAAAAAACATAGAAAGATCCAACTAATGCATAATCTCTCTCTCTTGGTTCAAATATCCTTTCATTAACATAAACCTTCAATGCTAGGCCAGTAAATAAAAAAAGCATAAGTAAAATCCAAAATAAATTTTTATTAGACTTAAATAAAAGTGAAAACCCAATTATTCCTAAAATTAAAGGCAGAAGATAATACCTGTTTCTTCCTTTATTATTTAAAACATCATCAGTAAGATTAGATTGTGGGCCAAGCCTTAGTTCATCCAAAAAATTAATCCCACTAATCCAATTGCCATTTGACAAATCGTATTTCCATTGAAGGTCATTTTGCTTACCTGAAAAATTCCACATAAAATATCTCCAATACATTGAACCCATTTGGTATTGAAGAAGATAACTTGTATTAGAAAATAAGTCAGGTTTTTGAATATCTAAATAACCTCCATATTGGGTTAAAAACTGATGATATCCCTCAGAATCAATATCTCCCTGATCAAAACTTTGTTGGAACTGAGTTACTATTTCTTGTAAATTTTCATCAGTCTTAAATTCAGGCTTGATATCAAAAGGTAAATAACCAAAATATTTCATATAATTTGCAGCATGTTCTGAGCTCCACATTCTTGGAAGTAATCCAACATGTTTACTGTTTGAATTAATTTTACCCTTTTCCCAATCATTAACAACTATGTATTTTCTTGATTTAAGATCTTTTTCATATTTAGGTTTGTCATCTTTATAAGGCTCAAAGGGATCCTGTCCTGCATATGTGTCCGAGAACATTGGACCATAAAAAATATGAGTATCTGGATACTGTTCTAAATTATAATATGCCAGTAAAGCTCTTGCATCAGATGGGGCATTTTCATTAATAACAGTATTTGCATTAGATCTTATTGGAATCATTAGCCATGATGAGAAGCCAATGAAAATGAACATTACACAAAGTAAAAGTGTATTTGTTTTTACTAATTTTTTCTTTCTTGTTAATTTAAGACCATAAATGAAAAATATGATTATAATTAATGCAGAAAATATGGTTCCAGAGTTAAATGGTAATCCTAAATTATTTACAAAAAAAACTTCTAAGTATCCGAATAATCCTAGTGTGGAAGGTAATAATAGTTTAAAAATAAAAAGTAAAATAGTAACAGAAACTATGTTTGCCAACACGAAATTTTTTAAACTAGGTTTAGGATGTTTTTTAAAAAAATAAATCATTCCAATTGCTGGAATTGCTAAAAGACCCATAAAATGAACCCCAAATGAAAGACCAACAACAAAGGATATTAAAATCAACCACCTGTCCCCATCATCTTTTTCCATATTTTCTTCCCATTTAAATCCCAGCCAAAAAAGTAAAGCCATAATCATGGTTGCCATTGCATAAACTTCGGCTTCCACTGCATTAAACCAAAAACTATCTGAAAATGTAAAGCTTAGTGACCCAATTATTGAAGCTCCAACTATTTTAAAGCAGCTATTTAATGAGACCATGTTATCATTTTTTTTAAGAACAATTTTTTTACTAACTATTGAAATTGTTAAGAATAAAAAAAGTATGGTGAATGCACTTGCAAAGACAGACATCATATTTACCATTAGAGCAATCTTATCTAACTCACTTGTAAATAGAGAAAAAAAGGCCCCAAGCATTTGAAAAAGTGGTGCACCAGGCGGATGTCCAATTTGAAGTTTTGATGAAGTTGATATGTATTCAGCACAATCCCAGTAGCTTGCAGTTGGCTCAACAGTAGATGTGTAAGTTGCTAGTGCAATAACAAATATTAACGCTGCAAAAATTCGATTAATTTTGTTAAACTTTTTTAGATTCAATAGAAAAATTATTTAAAGAACGAATTTATAAAATATTAGTTATTAAATTTTAAAATCTTTTTAAAGAAAAATTGTTTGCTCACCAAAAAGTTTATGTTAAATTTGAAAAATCAAAATTCATGGCCTATGGTGTAACTGGCAACACGTCTGGTTTTGGTCCAGAAGAGTCTAGGTTCGATCCCTAGTAGGCCAACAAAATTTTACACATTATAAATTCATATATAATTTGTATATTTGCCAAGCATTATTGAAACAGGTAGGGGACTTTGTCCCCTTCTTTATACAAAAAAATTAAGAAAATAAAATGGAAAATTTAGCACTGATAGAATCATTTTCAGAATTTAAAGACGAAAAGTTTATTGATAGAGTTACATTGATGTCAATTCTAGAGGAAGTTTTTAGAAACACACTAAAAAGAAAGTATGGAGATGATGACAACTTCGATATAATTATAAATCCAGACAAAGGGGATCTCGAAATTTGGAGAAATAGAATTGTTGTTGAGGATGGTCTAATTGAAGATGAAAATCAAGAGATATCTTTATCAGAAGCTAGAAAAATTGAGCCTGATTTTGAAGTTGGTGAAGATGTTTCTGAAGAAGTTAAATTAATTGATCTTGGTAGAAGGACCGTTTTGTCTTTAAGACAAAATTTAGTGTCCAGAATAAATGAGCATGATAATGGCATAATTTATAAACAATTTGTTGATTTAATTGGAGAAATCTACACTGCAGAAGTCCATCACGTAAGACACAATGTTGTAATCTTATTAGATGATGATGGAAATGAATTAATTATGCCAAAAGATAGACAAATCCCATCAGATTTTTATAGAAAAGGAGATTCCGTCAGAGGAATTATTGAGTCTGTTGAGCTTAAAGGCAGTAAACCTTCCATTATCTTTTCCAGAACTTCTCCTAAGTTTTTAGAAAAATTATTTGAACAAGATATTCCAGAGGTATTTGATGGTTTAATTTCCGTGAAAAAAGTTGTCAGAGTTCCTGGTGAAAAAGCTAAAGTTTCTGTAGATTCTTACGACGATAGAATTGATCCTGTTGGAGCTTGTGTTGGAATGAAAGGTTCAAGAATTCATGGGATTGTTAGAGAGTTGGGAAATGAAAATATTGATGTAATAAATCATACCAATAACACTCAACTTTTAATAACAAGAGCATTGAGTCCTGCAAAAATATCATCTTTAAAAATTGATGAAGAAAAGAAAACAGTTGAAGCTTTTATGGACCCTGAACAAGTCTCAAAAGCTATTGGAAGAGGGGGGTTTAACATAAGACTTGCTGGTCAATTAACTGGATATGAAATTGATGTATACCGAGAGGGAGCTGAAGAAGATGTTGAATTAACAGAATTTTCAGATGAAATCGAAGAATGGGTTTTGAATGAGTTAAAAAAAGCTGGTTTGGATACTGCCAAAAGCGTTTTAGAACAAGATGTTGAGGATTTGATCAAAAGGACAGATTTGGAAGAAGAAACAATTTTAGAAATTAGAAAAATTTTGAATGCAGAATTTAGTGAATAAACTTGATACTTGATGAGTGAAGTAAAATTGATTAGATTAAATAAAGTTTTAAGAGAGTTTAATATTTCTTTGGATAGAGCTGTTGAGTTTTTGAATTCAAAAGGTCATACAATTGAAGCTCGACCAACATCAAAAATTTCCCAAGAACAATATAGTCACTTTCTAGAAGAATTTAGCTCTGACAAGTCAAGTAGAGTTGAATCTCATGATTTAAGTGAAGAAAAAAGAAAAGAAAAAGAAGAATTAAGGATAAAATTTGAAAAAGAACAAGAGGAGAAATTAAATAAAAGAAGATCTGTTATTAAAGCAAGAGCTGAAATAACTAAACCAGTGAAGGTTGGAAAAATTGATCTTGAAAATTTAAATAAACCTAAAGAAATTAAAGATATTCCTGATCAAAAATCTGAAAAGGATGTTTCTGTTTTAGAAAACAAATCTGTTTCTAGTGATGTTGAGAACACAAATATTAAAACTAAATATCAAAAATTAAGCGGACTTAAAACAGTTGGAGATAAAATTGATCTGGATCAGCTTAAAAAAGAACCTACAGCAAAAACTTCTCAAATAATATCTAAAAGAAAAAGAATAAGGATAAGTAAAGATGTTCCTAAAACTGGCAAGGGTGTTTTAAAAAACAAAAAGATTGATAAAAATAAAACACTGGATAACTCTGATGAAGATGTTCAAAAGCAAATTAGGGAAACGCTGGAAAAACTTCAAGGCAGATCATCAATTTCTAAAGGAGCAAAATATAGAAAAGAAAAAAGAGACTCTCATAAAGAAAAATCAGAGGAAGATCAAGCTTTAAACGAGGCCGAAAAAAAGATAATAAAAGTTACAGAGTTTATCACAGTTGGAGAAGTCGCATCTATGATGGAAATAACTTCTAATGAAATTATTTCTGCTTGTATGACTCTTGGGATAATGGTTACAATGAATCAAAGATTAGATGCAGAAACGCTTACTATTGTTGCTGATGAGTTTGGCTATGATGTTGAATTTATCACTGCAGATATTGAAGAATCTATACGAGAAACTTTGGATAAACCAGAAGAGCTTTTACCTAGAGCTCCTATTGTGACTGTAATGGGACATGTAGATCACGGTAAAACTTCCTTATTAGATTTTATTAGAGAGGAAAATGTTATTGCTGGTGAATCAGGAGGAATAACCCAACATATTGGAGCATATAGCGTTGAATTAAAGAATGGTCAAAAAATAACTTTTTTAGATACTCCTGGCCATGAAGCTTTTACTGCCATGAGGGCTAGAGGAACCCAGGTTACAGATTTAGTTATAATTGTTATCGCAGCAGATGATGATGTAATGCCTCAAACTAAAGAAGCAATTAGTCATGCACAAGCTGCAGCTGTTCCAATAATTTTTGCAATTAACAAAATTGATAGACCTAATTCAAACCCCGACAAAATAAAAGAGAAGCTTTCCGGTATGAATTTATTAGTAGAGGAATGGGGTGGAAAAATTCAGTCTCAAGATGTTTCTGCATTAAAAGGAACTGGAGTTGATGAACTTCTTGAAAAAGTTTTATTAGAAGCTGAATTTTTGGAGTTAAAGGCTAATCCCAATAAGAGTGCTACAGGTTCTGTTGTTGAGGCCTTTTTAGATAAGGGTAAAGGATACGTTTCTACAATTTTAATCCAGTCCGGTACCCTAAAAATTGGAGATTATTTACTTGCTGGACAGCATAGTGGTAAAGTTAGAGCAATGCAAGATGAAAGAGGGAACTCAGTTACTGAGGCTGGTCCATCAACACCTGTATCTGTGTTAGGCCTTGATGGTGCTCCTCAAGCTGGAGATAAGTTTAATGTATTTGTAAATGAAAAGGAAGCAAAACAAATTGCAGTAAAAAGAACTCAATTAGTAAGAGAACAATCTGTAAGAACTCAAAAACATATTACACTTGATGAAATTGGTAGGAGAATTGCTTTAGGTGATTTCAAAGAGTTTAATATAATCCTCAAAGGTGATGTAGATGGATCAGTTGAGGCATTGACTGATTCTTTTCAAAAACTTTCAACTGAAGAAATTCATATAAATATTATTCACAAAGCTGTTGGTGCAATCACTGAGTCAGATGTGTTATTAGCGTCTGCATCTGATGCAATTATAATTGGGTTTAATGTAAGGCCAACAGGAAATGCAAGACAAATTGCTGATAAAGAAGAGATTGATATTAGAAATTATTCGATTATTTATGACGCAATTAATGATTTAAAAGATGCAATGGAAGGAATGCTTTCTCCCAAATTTAAAGAGGAGATTACAGGAAATGTTGAAATAAGAGAAACATTTAAAATATCTAAATTGGGCACTATAGCTGGTTGTATGGTTACAAATGGAAAAATCTTTAGAAATTCAAATATTAGACTCATAAGAGATGGTGTTGTTGTCATGTCAGGCTCACTTGACTCGTTAAAAAGATTCAAGGATGATGTAAAAGAGGTTTCAAAAGGTTATGATTGTGGAATACAAATTAAAAATTATAACGATATAATGGTTGGGGATATTATTGAGGCATTTTCTGAATTTGAGATAAAAAAATCGAAGTAATATCAATTTGGTCTTAATATGAAAGCAGAGGAGTAATTCTGTTTTATATGCTTCAAGTTTTTGATTGCATCAAGCTTTGAGACAAACTTACCAATTCTGATTTTGTAATATGGTGTTTCAAAACTAAAATAGATATCATCAAATGCTTTTTCCTTTTCCAATTCTTCCATTAATATTAGTCCATCTTCGTAGTTTCCGCTAAAAATTTGAATAGTATATTGACCCGATGTAAAGGTTTCATTATTAACTTCTTTTTTTAACTCAACTAAGCTGGATAATTTCTCATCTATAATTATTTTTGGTTTATTGCTTTGAGAAAATACAGGAAATATAAATATGTTAAAAAAAAATAATAGTATAAGTAATTTAAAAGCATTCATGATCTAACAAATATATAAGCTTTTTTTGTTTAAAAAAGTGCATGTTTTTTTTCGCTATTTAGAATCGTTATAAATTAAAAAAAATAGATATAAAATAGGTTTCTAAAAACGTTTTTGTGTTGTATTTTTGACTATTAAATTTTTGATTCAATTTATTTGAATTTTTAGTGAAAAGAAACATCATATTTTTAAAAGATTTTTCTGACCTCTTTTCTAAGAAACGGTTAATGACTTTTTTCGCTTTAAATTTATTTTTCTCATTAACTTTTACAGCCAATTTAAACTCTCAAGAACTTGATATTCAGAAAGGAAAATCTTTATTTAATTCCCAATGTGCAGCTTGCCACAAGCTAAATAAAAAATTGATTGGTCCAGCATTAAGAGGTGTTTCAGCAAAGTATGAAAAGGAATGGCTATATTCTTGGATAAAAAATAGTGCTTCAATGATCAAGGCTGGTGACCCACAGGCTGTTGCTATCTATGAGGAATATAATAAAGTGGCAATGAATGCATTTCCAAACTTATCAAATGAAGATATAGATAATATTCTTGCTTATACTGAATATATTCCTCCCAAACCAACTCCTCCGCCAGGGGCTCCTGTAACTCAAGCTTCAGCCTCAAGCTCAACAAATGATTTAATTATAATCTTGTTGTCGTTTGTGCTTCTTGTTTTGGTAATTCTTCTTTACTTAATAAATAAAACATTAAAGAGTTTAGTTGAACAAAATACCGTTTTTGCAGACTCTAAAGCAAATAAAAAGGGTGTACCAATTTGGAAAGCTTTTGCAAAAAATCAGTTTTTAGTTTTTGTATCTGTAATATTTTTATTGCTTTCAAGTGCTTACTACGCTTATGGTTATATGATGCAAGTTGGAGTAGATCAAGGATATATGCCAATACAGCCAATACATTACTCTCACAAAATACATTCTGGAGCTAATCAAATTGAATGTCAGTATTGTCATTCCTCAGCAAAAAAATCTAAACATTCTGGAATACCATCTCTCAATGTTTGCATGAACTGTCATGAAAATATTGCAGAATATAATGGTGAGGAAGATTTAGAAAAAGGTTATACTAGAGAATTTTACACTAATGAAATAAAAAAGTTATATAAAGCCGTTGGTTGGGATGAAAATTCTCAAACATACACGGGTGATACTGAACCTGTAAAATGGGTAAGGATTCATAATCTTCCAGATTTTGTTTATTTCAACCATGCTCAACATGTAACTGTAGCGGGAGTTGATTGTAAAACATGTCACGGTCCAGTTGAAGAAATGGAAATTTTATATCAACATTCTCCTTTGACAATGGGTTGGTGTATAGATTGTCATAGGGAAACAAATATCAAATTGAAAGACAATGAGTATTATGCAAAGATTCATGAAGAGTTGTCAAAAAAATATGGAGTAGAAGAACTTACGGCCGCTCAAATGGGTGGGCTAGAATGTGGCAAATGTCATTATTAGATTTTTATTTTAATGGGAAAAGAAAAAAAATATTGGAAAAGTGAATTAGAATTATCTTCTAATAGTCCAGTCATGGAGGATTTACAAAACAATGAATTTGTAGATCAACTACCAATGAATAACTTTCTTTCTGACAAACAAGGTCTAGGAAATTCTAATACCAATAGAAGAGATTTTCTGAAATATTTAGGCTTTAGTACTGCTGCCGCTACATTAGCAAGCTGCGAAGGACCTGTCAACAGGTCAATACCGTATGTATTACAACCAGAACGAATTATTCCTGGAATTGCAAATTATTATGCTACAACAATTTCAGATGGATTTGATTTTGCTAATGTCTTAGTTAAGACAAGAGAAGGAAGACCAATTAAAATTGAAAATAATACAAAAGCTAATTTTAGGTGCTCAGCAAATGCAAGAGTTCATGCATCAGTTTTATCAATGTACGATAGTATGAGATTGAAAGGGCCTTTAAAAAATGGTGTTGAAACAAATTGGGAAGATTTAGATGGTGAAATTGTTTCCCAACTTAAATCAATGAAAGCAAATAATGAAAAAATAGCATTATTAACTCAAACTTTTGCTAGTCCGTCTACCACTAAATTAATCGATGATTTCAAGAAAAAGTATGAAAATGTAGAACACATAACATATGATGCCATTTCTAATTCCAAAGCTTTGGATGCTTTTGAAATAGCTTACGGTGTTAGAGCTTTACCCTCTTTTGATTTCTCAAAAGCAGATTATATTGTTTCTGTTGGTGCAGACTTTTTGGGTGATTGGCAAGGCGGAGATCATGATTCTGGATATGTTAAGGGTAGAATTCCGAGCAGAAATTTTGATGGAAAAGCTAATATGTCAAAACATATTCAGATTGAATCAAACATGAGTCTCTCCGGTTCCAATGCTGATAAGAGAATTCCTATGACTCCCTCGCAACAAAAAATAGCACTGGCTAAAATATTCAGCTATATTTCTGGATTAAGTATTGATGCAGAATTACCTAAAAAGTTTGATTTATCAATTAGAAAAATTGCTGAAGATTTAAAAAAAGCTGGTAAAAAAGGAGTTATAATTACCGGTTTAGATGATGTTAATGCACATGTAATTACTTATGCTATTAATGATTTGTTAAAAAGTTCTTGCTTACTAAAAGATGAAATTTCATTGATCAGGTCTGGAAAAGATGAAGAAATTAACAACTTGGTTGACAATTTAAATAATGGTTCTGTAAGTGGATTAATAATGGTTGGTGTAAATCCAGCATACACCTTGCCAAATGCAGATAAATTCATCTCCGGACTTAAAAAAACAAAATTTTCAATATGCTTTTCAATGAAAAATGATGAGTCTGCAATTCATTCAAAATGGGTAGCCGCCATGCCTCATTTTTTAGAATCATGGGGAGATAATGAAATGAAATATGGAAGATTCAGTCTTACACAACCAACCATTAGACCTCTATTTGATACTAAACAATTTCAAGATTGTTTATTAAATTGGGTTGGTTCTGATATGACTTTTTATGATTATTTAAAAAATAATTGGAAGACAAATATATTGAACCAATCTTCTTGGAATCAGGCCCTTCATGATGGATTTTATGATTCTAAGGAGAAGTATAACTTAAAAAATCAAAAATATGATGTAAAAAAATACTTTACTAATTTGTTAAATTACAGATCTAAAGGAGATTATGAAATTGTATTATATACCAAAACAGGTTTGGGAGATGGTCAACAAGCAAACAATCCATGGCTTCAAGAATTTCCTGATCCGATAACTAGAGTTTCATGGGACAATTATTTGACTGTTTCAAAAAATGATGCCCAGAAATTAGGATTAAAAAATTTCAATGTTGCAAATGGTGCTCTTGATAGTAATTATGCCCTTGTTTCTATTGAAGATAGGAGTTTAAAAGTGCCAATTATTATTCAGCCAGGTCAGGCCAATGGATCCGTTGGATTGTCTTTTGGTTATGGAAAAAAAGAAGCTGTTAAAAAAGAAATGCAAGTAGGTGTTAACGCTTTTGAGCTTTATAAAGATTTTAATTCAATTCAAAATGTTGATATAAAGGTTGTAAATGGAAATCATGAATTTGCTTGTATTCAGCTTCACAACACCTTAATGGGAAGAGGTGATATAATTAAAGAAACAACTTTAGAGGTTTTCAATACAAAAAAAATGGAAGTTTGGAATTCTGTTCCGAAAGTTTCCTTAAATCACATTGAAACCCCTGTGACATCTCCAGATGTTGATTTATGGGATGAATTTGATAGGTCGATTGGACACCATTTTAATTTATCAATTGATCTTAATGCTTGTACAGGCTGTGGTGCTTGTGTCATCGCTTGTCATGCAGAAAACAATGTTCCGGTTGTAGGTAAAAACGAAGTAAGAAAATCTAGGGACATGCATTGGTTGAGAATAGACAGGTACTATTCGTCTGAAAAAAGTTTTGAAGAGGATATTAAAACTAAAGAAAATATATCAGGCGTTTCAGAATCTCTTTCTGTTTTTGGTGAAATGGAAGAACCTGCTGAGAATCCACAAGTTGTTTTCCAACCTGTGATGTGCCAGCACTGTAATCATGCACCTTGTGAAACCGTATGTCCAGTAGCTGCTACATCTCACGGAAGGCAAGGTCAAAACCATATGGCTTATAACCGCTGTATTGGAACTAGATATTGTGCAAATAATTGTCCATACAAAGTGAGAAGATTTAACTGGTTTTTATATAATAACAATGATGAGTTTGATTTTAATATGAATGATGATTTAGGTAAAATGGTTTTAAACCCAGATGTTGTTGTAAGGTCAAGAGGAGTCATGGAAAAATGTTCATTTTGTATACAATCAACTCAAGCAGTAATTTTAAAAGCTAAAAGTGAGGAAAGGCCAGTTAAAAAGGGTGAATTCAATGACACCTGTGCTTGCTCTGCTGCCTGCTCGACTGGAGCTATGAAATTTGGAGACATTAATGATAAAGAAAGTGAAGTAGCTGTTTTAAAAGAGGGTGAAAGGGTTTATAATTTATTAGAATATGTTGGAACAAAACCAAATGTGTTTTACCATCTTAAAGTTAGAAATACCGATGATTCATAATTTAATTAAATAAATATATATGGCATCTCATTACGAAGCACCTATTAGAAAACCTCTTGTGACTGGAAATAAATCCTATCATGATGTTTCTGTTGATATTGCAGGTGCAGTTGAAGGCAAGGCAAATAAACAGTGGTGGATTGTTTTTACAATTGCTTTGGTAATGTTTTTGTGGGGATTAGGCTGTATAATTTATACAATTTCAACTGGAATTGGTACATGGGGCTTAAACAAAACTGTTGGATGGGCGTGGGATATAACAAATTTTGTTTGGTGGGTAGGAATTGGACATGCTGGAACCCTAATTTCTGCAGTATTGTTGTTATTTAGGCAAAAATGGAGAATGGCTATCAATAGATCTGCAGAGGCAATGACTATTTTTTCTGTAATTCAAGCTGGTCTTTTTCCAATTATTCACATGGGAAGACCATGGGTTGCCTTTTGGACTTTACCTATTCCAAACGCATATGGATCTTTGTGGGTTAATTTCAATTCACCTTTACTTTGGGATGTATTTGCGATTTCTACCTATCTATCCGTTTCTTTGGTTTTTTGGTGGACGGGATTATTACCTGATTTTGCAATGATTAGGGATAGGGCTGTTAAACCTTTTCAAAAGAAAATATATAGTCTTGTTAGCTTTGGGTGGAGTGGAAGAGCAAAAGATTGGCAAAGATTTGAAGAAGTATCTCTCGTTTTAGCAGGACTAGCTACTCCATTGGTACTTTCGGTTCACACAATTGTATCGTTTGATTTTGCAACATCTGTTATACCTGGATGGCATACTACTATTTTTCCTCCATATTTTGTTGCAGGTGCAATTTTTTCTGGATTTGCAATGGTGCAGACTTTATTAATTGTTATGAGAAAGGTATCAAATCTTGAAAACTATATAACCATTCAACATATTGAACTTATGAATATTGTAATTATGATAACAGGTTGTATTGTTGGGTGTGCGTATATTACTGAGTTGTTTATTGCATGGTATTCAGGTGTAGAGTATGAACAATATGCTTTTCTAAACAGAGCAACTGGTCCATATTGGTGGGCATATTGGTCAATGATGACATGTAATGTTTTTTCTCCTCAATTTATGTGGATTAAGAAATTAAGAACAAGCATTGTATTTTCATTTGTGATATCTATTGTCGTCAATATTGGTATGTGGTTTGAGAGATTTGTAATTATAGTTACCTCTCTTCACAGAGATTATCTTCCATCATCTTGGACAATGTTCTCACCAACATATGTCGATATAGGAATATTTTTAGGGACAATTGGTTTCTTTTTTGTACTGTTTTTACTCTACTCTAGAACATTCCCTGTAATAGCTCAGGCAGAAGTAAAAACTATTTTAAAAACATCTGGTGATAATTTTAAAAAATTAAGAGATAATAATGGCTGATAAAACACTACATGCTATATATGATGATGACGATAAGTTATTAGATGCTGTTAAGAAAATTAAAGCAGCCAAATATGATATTGAAGAGGTCTATACTCCTTTTCCTGTTCATGGTTTGGACAAGGTAATGGGTCTAAAAGAAACTAGACTTGCAATCACATCGTTCATTTACGGTTGCATCGGTTTTTGTTTTGCTATATGGATGATGAACCATATAATGATTTTAGATTGGCCACAAAATATTGGTGGAAAACCAAGTTTTTCTTTTATAGAAAATATGCCAGCATTTGTTCCAATTATGTTTGAACTGACAGTATTTTTTGCAGCACATTTAATGGTAATCACATTTTATTTGAGAAGTAAATTATGGCCTTTTAAGGAAGCTGAAAATCCAATTCCTGATACAACAGATGATAAATTCTTAATTGAAATTAAATTTAATGGAAGCGATAAGGAATTAAAAAAAATAATAAAACAAACAGATGTTCTTGAAATCAAATTACATGTAAAAAAAAAATCAAATAATGAATAAAACAAATAATTTTTTCGTTTTGATTTTAATATCAACATTGTTGGTTTCCTGTTTTGATTCCTCGAAACCAAATTATCAGTATTTCCCAAATATGTATGAAGCTGTTGGTTATGATACTTATGATGAGTCTAATGTATTCAAAAGAGGAACTGAAGCACAACTTCCTGTAGAAGGAACAATTCCAAGAGGATGGGTTCCATATGAATACCCAGATACTAATGAGGGTTACGATTTAGCAAAGTATGATTTGATTAACCCTTTAACTTTAAATAAAGAGAATTTGAAAAAAGGTAAGGAATTGTATGGAGTCTATTGTGCAGTTTGCCACGGTGCAAAAGGAGATGGACAAGGAATTTTGATGAAAAGAGAAAAGTTTTTGGGAATACCTAGCTACGCCGACAGAGATATTACGGATGGCAGTATTTATCACGTGCTCATGTATGGAAAAAATTTAATGGGATCACACGCAAGCCAGGTTGATGCAAATGAAAGATGGCAAATATCTCAGTATGTTATGACTTTAAGAGAGGATTTAGTAAAACAAAAGTAATTTATGTATAAACTGACAAACGACATAAAAATATTTTCTTTTTCAATGATGATCATTGGATTCATTGGACTGGCTTATGGTTTTTACACTGCTCCTCACTCTATTGAGGAGGCTAAAGAAATTGTAGCATCTCAACATCATGGTGATTATAACACTGATCATTCAAATGATTCAAACCATATTAAAATGGACAAATTAAATGATTACAGTTCTGACTCAGATCATAGTACTGAAAATGATGAACATTCAATGTCTCATGATGAGCATGTATATCATCAATTGAGCAATAGACCTTGGTCTGCGTTATATGTTGCAGCAATTTTTTTCTTTTTAATTTCTCTAGGAACACTAGCGTTTTATGCTATACAAAGAGCATCACAAGCTGGTTGGTCTCCAATATTATTTAGAGTGATGGAAGGTATAACAGGTTATTTATTGCCTGGTTCAATTATAGTATTTGTTATTTTAGTTTTATGTACTATGCATTTAAATCATGTTTTTGTTTGGATGGACCCTGAGGTTGTAGCACATGATAAAATTATTCAAGCTAAATCTGGATATTTAGATTCCAAATTTTTTCTTGCTAGAGCTGTTTTTTATATTCTTGGTTGGAATTTGTATAGATTTTTCTCCCGAAAATTTTCATTAGCCCAAGATAAATCAAATGATATATCAAACCATACGAAAAACTTTAAACTTTCTGCAGGTTTTTTAGCTTTCTTCATAGTTACTGAATCGATGATGTCCTGGGATTGGATAATGTCCATAGACCCACACTGGTTTAGCACGCTTTTTGGTTGGTATGTTTTTGCCAGTATGTTTGTTTCAGGAATTACAACTATTGCTTTGATTACAATTTATTTAAAATCTAAAGGTTATTTAGAAAAAGTCAATAATAATCATATGCATGATTTGGCTAAGTTTATGTTTGGAGTAAGTGTTTTTTGGGCTTATCTTTGGTTTTCTCAATTTATGTTGATATGGTATGCTAATATCCCTGAAGAAGTTGTTTATTTTGTTGCAAGAATTCAAGATTATTCACTTCCGTTTTGGGGAATGTTAGTTACGAATTTAATTTTCCCTTTTTTAGTTTTAATGAATAGTGATTATAAAAGAGTTAATTGGTTAATCGTGATGACAGGAATAGTAATTTTGTTTGGACACTATTTAGATTTTTATAATATGATTATGCCTGGCACTGTTGGAGATCAATGGTTTATTGGAATTCCAGAAATTGGTGGAATATTATTTTTTATGGGATTATTTATTTATGTGGTATTTAATACCATAAGTAAAGTTTCATTAGAGCCAAGTGGAGATCCATTGCTAAAAGAAAGTGAAAAGTTTGTTTATTAAATAATTATTTATAATGATTGGATTATTGACAGTAATGGTAGTACTTCTAATGGGAATTGCAATTTGGCAAATTAGTAATATTTATCAACTGATTCAAAATAAAATGGGAGTTAAAAAAGATGACTCTCAAATTGCAACTGAGAAAGATAATGATACACAAGGTAAATTAATGTTTGCATTCCTTGTATTTATATATGTTGTAACAATCTATTGTTTTTGGGCTTATAGCAAAGTTCTGCTTCCTGAAGCAGCCTCTGAGCACGGAGTTCCTTATGATCGTCTTTTGTGGATTTCTTTTGCAATAATTTTGTTTGCTCAAACCATAACTCAAGCTTTGTTGCATTATTTCGCATACAAGTATAGAGGAATAAATAATAGAAAAGCATTTTTTTTAACCCACGATAATAATTTGGAACTTGTTTGGACAGTCATTCCTGCAATTGTATTTTTCATTCTTATTATATATGGTATGGTAACTTGGTCTGACATAATGAATTTTAAAGATGAAGATGAAGATGCTTTGGTAATTGAGCTGTATGCAGCTCAATGGAACTGGAAGGCTAGATATGGAGGTCAAGATAATGTTCTAGGAGATGCAAATGTCAGGTTTTTGAATGATTTTGATGGAAGAAACTCCGTTGGTATTGATTCATCTGACCCCAATGGATGGGATGATATTGTAGTTACGCAAGAATTTCATATTCCTGTTAACAGAAAAATTATTTTTAAAATGAGATCTCAAGATGTATTACATTCTGCTTATATGCCTCATTTTAGAGCTCAAATGAATTGTGTTCCTGGAATGATAACAGAATTCTCATTCACTCCAACTAAAACTACTGCTGAAATGAGAATGAATGCAGATATTGCTGCCAAAGTTGAAAGGATAAATAAAATAAGATATGAAAACAGTAAAGAATTAATTGCTAATGGTGAAGAAGGTTTAGAATCCTATCAGTTTGATTACTTATTGCTTTGTGCGAAAATTTGTGGATCTTCGCATTACAATATGCAAATGAAAATAATTGTAGATACTGAAAAAGATTATAATAAATGGATTGCTAAACAACCTGCATTTTCATCGATTATGCAATAAGTTTTATATAAACATGAAAGAAAAAGAAAACAAAAACCCTAGAATAAGAGTTAAAATGGAGTCAGAAGAGTTCGGTGACCTACTTGAAAATAAAAATGTTAAGTCTGATTTTCACCAAGAACACCACCACAAAGAAACATTTATAACTAAATATATCTTTAGTCAAGATCATAAAATGATTGCTAAACAGTATTTAATTACTGGAGTTCTATTTATGGGCTTTATTGGTATTGCAATGTCTCTATTGTTTAGACTTCAATTAGCTTGGCCAGAACAATCTTTTGCTGTTTTCGATATTTTTCTAGGTAAGTGGGCACCTGAGGGAGTTATGGACCCTAATATATATTTAGCTTTAGTAACCATTCATGGTACTATAATGGTATTTTTTGTTTTGACAGCTGGACTAAGTGGAACATTC
>MDTB01002404.1_pt1 | contig 25634 bp, 22 predicted proteins | sample 811161 | NCBI WGS metagenome assembly MDTB01 (sample SAMN05326650, study PRJNA326480) | marine metagenome | isolation source: seawater | place: Mediterranean Sea | collected 2009
AATTAAAAATATTTGTTGTATTGGTGCTGGATACGTAGGTGGACCAACAATGGCTGTAATTGCTTTAAAATGTCCACATATTAATGTAACTGTTGTAGATAATAATTCAGAAAAAATAAAAGCGTGGAACGGCCCTCTTGACAAACTTCCTGTTTATGAACCCGGTTTGGCTGAAGTTGTTGAAAAAGTTAGAAATAAAAATCTTTATTTCTCAGATAATATCGAAAGAAGTATTGATAATGCAGAAATGATTTTTATGGCAGTGAATACCCCTACTAAAATTGAGGGTGAGGGCGCTGGAATGGCCTCTGACTTAAGTTATATTGAATCCTGTGCGGAAGATATTGCGAAATATTCTAAATCTAACAAAATCGTAATTGAAAAATCAACTCTTCCCGTAAGGACAGCTGAAAAAATAAAAGAAATTTTGAAATGTAAAAATAAAGAGATTGACTTTGAAATTTTATCTAATCCTGAGTTTTTAGCAGAAGGTACTGCAATTAACGATTTATTTAAATCTGATCGAGTATTGGTTGGGGGTGATCAAACACCAACAGGAAAAAAAGCTATTCAAGAATTAGTTGATATTTATACAAATTGGATTCCTCGTGAAAAGATATATACCACTAATGTATGGTCCTCTGAATTATCCAAATTAGCATCTAATGCTATGCTAGCTCAGCGTATTTCTTCGATCAATAGCCTATCTGCAATTTGTGAGAAGACAGGAGCCAATATTGAAGAGATTTCAAAAGCCGTTGGACTGGATCATCGCATAGGGCCACATTTTTTAAAAGCTTCGGTAGGTTTTGGAGGCAGTTGTTTTCAAAAAGATATTTTAAATCTAGTATATCTATGTAGACACTATGGACTAAATGAAGTAGCAGAATTTTGGCATCAAGTAGTTAAGATTAATGATTATCAAAAAGAAAGATTTTCCCAAAAGATTATAGATACCTTCAATGGGAATTTAAAAAATAAAAGAGTAGCGCTTTTAGGATGGGCATTTAAACCAAATACTAAGGACTCTAGAGAGACTCCTTCTAAATATGTTGCAGGAAAACTTTTAGAAAAGGGAGCAATATTAGAGGTTAATGATCCTATGATTAATCTAGAACAAATTAAAAGTGATCTTAGATCGTATTTTCAGTCTAAATCAATAAAGAAAGTAAAAATTGATTCGTTATTAAAAAATGTCACCATTTTGTCTTTTGAAAAAATTACAACATTTGAATTTTCATGTATTGCAATAATTACTGCTTGGACGGACTATGAAAATATAGATTGGAAATCACTTAGTCTTAAAACAAAAATTTTTGATGGATGTAATGTTATCAATGAAAACAAAAATATTTATTCGATAGGGTATGATTGAAAATATAAAAATTGGAGTAATTGGCCTAGGATATGTTGGACTTCCAGTTTCCGTTCTTTTTTCAAATAGTTATCAAGTAATAGGCTTTGATATTAATAAAAAAAGAGTTGAATCTTTAAATAAATTCGTCGACAGCACCTTAGAAATTTCAAAAGTAAAACTGAAAAATGCTTTAAAAAGTAATTTAACTATTACTGATAATAGCGGTGATTTAAAATCTTGTAATTTTTATGTTATAACTGTTCCTACCCCAATTTTAAAAAATAAAACCCCAGACTTAGCACCACTTAAAAATGCTTCAAGAATTGTTGGAAGTCAATTAAAAAAAGGTGATATCGTGGTTTATGAGAGTACTGTTTACCCTGGATGTACAGAGGAAATTTGTGTACCTATACTTGAAAAAGAAAGTTCTTTGAAATTTAACAAAGAATTTTTTTGTGGCTATTCACCTGAAAGAATTAATCCAGGAGATAAAGAACACACAATTGATAAAATTGTAAAGGTAACTTCTGGTTCTACAGAAAAAAGCACTGCGGTTATTGATAAAGTATACGCGTCAGTTATTGGTGCTGGGACATGTAAGGTAAGCTCAATCCGTGTAGCAGAAGCTGCTAAAGTGATTGAAAATTCTCAACGGGACATTAATATAGCCTTTGTCAATGAGTTAGCTATGATTTTCAATAAACTTAAAATTGACACAACGGAGGTATTAAATGCAGCATCGACAAAATGGAATTTTTTACAATTTAAACCCGGTTTAGTTGGAGGACATTGTATCGGAGTTGATCCATATTACCTTGCATCTAGAGCTATAGAAGAAGGGTTCAATCCAGAAATTATCCTAGCTGGTAGAAAAGTAAATGATGGAATGGGGATTTATATTGCAGAAAAGATCTTGACAAAGTTAACTCAATTAGGCAAAAATTTGTCTGATTCTTCTGCATTGGTTCTCGGAGTTACTTTTAAGGAAAATTGTCCAGATTTTAGAAACACTAAGGTTGTTGATATGGTAAAGGTGTTAATTAAAGATTCAGTCAGAGTTGATATATATGATCCTTGGGTGAATCCGGATTTATTTAAAAAAGAATACAAACTTGACGTTTATAACAAACTACCTAATAAAAAATATGATTCTATCATATTAGCTGTACCACATCAATCATTCTCTGGCTTAGATATGGAGAAGTATAGTATAGATTCTGAAACAATAATTTATGATATCAAAAGCTTTTACGATAAAAAGAAAACTACAGAAAGATTGTGACTAGTATAAAAAATCTTGCAGGTAAAAAAATCTTAGTAACAGGAGGTGCTGGATTTATAGGGAGTAATCTTTGTGAAGAACTTTTGGAATTTAAAGTTGAAGTAATATGTCTCGATAATTTTTCAACAGGTAAAAAACAAAACATTCAGCATTTACTTAAAAACAAGAATTTCAAATTAGTGGAGGGAGATATTGTAGATTATAAAACCTGTTTAGATTCTACAAAGGAAATTGATTATGTATTGCATCAAGCTGCACTTGGTTCAGTCCCTAGATCTATAAAAAACCCTTTGGCTACTAACGAAGTAAATGTAGGTGGGTTTTTAAATATACTTTATGCTTCTACTAAAAACAGTGTTAAAAAGTTTATATATGCTGCAAGTTCATCTTCATATGGAGATTCAAAAACACTCCCTAAAGTAGAAGAAAATATTGGAAGGCCCTTATCTCCTTATGCAATCAGTAAGTATACTAATGAATTATATGCAGATTTATTTAATAAAATATATGGAATAGAAACTATTGGCTTACGATATTTTAATGTTTTTGGGAAAAGACAAGATGTTAATGGTCCTTATGCAGCTGTAATACCAAAATTTATTTCTGCTCTAATAGATAATAAAAGTCCAATTATTAATGGTGATGGCTCTTATTCAAGAGATTTTACTCATGTGGACAATGTAGTCCAAATGAACTTACTTGTTTTATTAAAAGATCTTTCAAAGGAATCAAATAGAGTATTCAATACAGCTATTGGAGAAAGGACAACTATTTTAGAATTATTTAAAAAAATTAGGAGGTCACTTGGACAATTTGAAATAAAAATAAATAAAATAGAACCTGAGTTTGGTAATATAAGAGAGGGCGATGTCCCTCACTCAATGGCTTCAATTGAAAAAGCGGTAAATATTTTAGGGTATAACCCAAAAGTATCAATTGATGAAGGTATAGATAAAACAGTAGAATGGTTTTATAGTTTTATTCATGGGTAATTTTTTAAGACCATTTATTGATTTATACCTGTACACAAAAATGTTCCAGCAATATTTAGGGGCTAAAATGTATATTATCTTTATGTTCAGTATTATCGCCTCTATACTTGAGGGATTTGGAATTTTATTGCTGCTTCCACTTCTAGAAAGTATCGGTAATATTCAAGAAGTTTCGGCTAACAGTGAAGGATTTAATCAATATATATATAAACTAATTGATTTTATAGGCCTCTCATATTCAACCATTTCAGTTTTGTTTTTGATTCTTATTGCTTTTGTTTTAAAAGGTTTTGTAACTCTATTAACATTGACTATTAATTCTTACTTGATTGGAAATCTTTTAAAAAAAATTAAGGTGAATCTTTTTGAAAAATACACTAATATGTCCTTTTCTTATTATGCCTCTAAAAATACTGGTGATTTTATAAATCTTGTTACTGAGCAGCCCAACATTGCTATTGAATCATTCAAGCAATTAACTCTTTTTGGGTCTCATTTAATAAACACTATAGTTCTTATTTTTTTGGCGTTTACTATGTCATCTAGTTTTGGTACACTCGCCGTATTAGCTGGAATATTCTTATTATTTCTTTTTTTAAAAATGAACTCATATGTTCAAGGACTTTCAAGAATAAGTGCTTCGGAAAATTCAAATTTAAACAAGTGGTTGGTTCAGGTTTTACATGCTTTTAAATATCTGGTTAGTACAAATCAGATTAAAAAACTAAAACGTAATATATTTTCTTCAATTAATATTCTTACTTCAAATAAGGTAAAATCTGGAATAGCAGGGGCATTTACTCAATCCATTCGAGAGCCCATAGCTGTAGTATTGATAGTAATTATTATATATTTCCAACTTGTAATTTTTGAACAAAGTTTAGAACCAATACTCGTTTCTATAGCTCTTTTTTACAGGGCTTTAAATTCAACTTTAGCTGTTCAAAGTGCTTTTCAATATACTTTCGAAATGATAGGAAGCATGGAGCTTATTAATGATGAATATAAAAGCCAAAGTATTCATGGTGTTAGCAAGGGAAAAATAAAAATTAAAGAGTTTAATGAATCAATTGAACTTAAAAACATTTCGTTTAAATACAAAAACTCAGATGCATTCTGTTTAAATAAGTTGAATTTAAAAATCAAAGCTAAATCTTCACTTGGCATAGTTGGCGAATCAGGTTCAGGAAAGACTACTTTAATTGACTTAATAACATTACTAAATGATATTTCAGAGGGGCAACTTCTTATTGATGGGGTCTCTTCAAAAAAAATAAATAAAGAAAGTTGGCGAGATCAAATTGGTTATATCTCTCAAGAAACTATAATCTTTGATGATACAATTTCTAATAATATTACCATGTGGGCTGATCCTTTCAATGGAATGAAAAAAAGATTATTATTAGTTGCAGAGCAAGCTAATATTTTAGATTTTATTGAAAAGTTACCAAATGGCTTTGACACCCGTGTTGGTGACCGAGGTGTTCAATTGTCAGGAGGCCAAAAACAAAGATTATTTATAGCCCGAGAGTTATTTCGAAAACCATCACTATTAATTTTAGATGAGGCAACAAGTGCACTTGACACAAAAGCTGAAAGTAAAATTCAAAAAAGTATTGAAAATATTCAAGGAGAATTAACATTGATTATAATTGCACACCGAGTTTCTACTATTAGGAATGTTGATAAAATAGTAATAATCGGAGATGGAACTATATCAGAAATTGGAAAATACAAAGAATTAAAAACAAAAAGTAAATTGTTTAATTCGCTTGTTTCAAATCAGGATGTTTAATGATTGCTTCAGATTTATTATGATAGGATATCCAAAAAATAATTAATGAAAATTGGAGCTATAATTTTTTCAAGAATGAGCTCAACCAGATTACCTGGTAAAGCATTAATCCAAATTAATAAAAAAGCACTCATTGAAAGAGTTATTGAAAGAACTTTGGAAATTAATAATATAGATCATGTTTGTTTATCAACTTCAATAAATTCTGAAGATGATCAAATTTTAGAAATTGCCAAAAAATATAAAATAGATACTTTTCGAGGAAGCTTAAATAATGTAACAAAGCGTGGGTTTAATGCGGCAAATTATTTTAAGTATGACAAAATTTTAAGAATTTGTGGAGATAGACCTTTTTTCAACATCTCATTGTATGAAGACCTAATTTCAAAAGCACGAGAGTCTGATTTCGATTTATTGACAAATATTTTTCCTAGAACGGTACCCCCAGGCTTAACAGGAGAAATAATTAAGGTTGAAGCTATAAAAAGAACTCTTTCTTTAACCAAAAACTATTTTGATTTAGAACATGTAACTAGATTTATTTACAAAAACCCTAAGCTATTTTCAATAAAGAATTTCATTTTTTATGATAATCCCGAGATAATAAAATTAAGACTTGTAGTTGATAATGAAGATGATCTTAAAAGGGCATCTTTTATAGCTAAAGCAACAGAAAAGATTCTACCAAGGGATGATTTTAAAATGGTAACTGATATGGCGAAAAAATACGATAATTTAAACAACTAATAAATGGTAATACTAGGAATAAATGATGGGCATAACTCAAGCGCAGCTTTAATAATTGACGGAAAACTTAAATGTGCAATAGCTGAGGAGCGAATCTCGAGACAAAAAAACCACTACGGCTTTCCAGGAAATGCTATAAAATGCGTATTAAAATATTCCGGACTTGAAAATAAGGATATAGACAAGATAGCTATGACATCAAAGCATTTACCACCTACTTATTTTTATACTTCAAGAAATTCAAAATTATCAATTCAGGATTATTGGAAAGAGCAGAAAGAGTTTTGGTATCCTAAACTCTATGAGAATAAAAATCCAAGCTATTTAGAAGTTCTATCACATAGAGTTGATAAGACTAACTTTCCTTACGATGAGACTTTAATCAGTAATGAAGCTGATAATATTGGGATGTGGAATGCAAGGGTGAAGCACATGTCAGAAACATTATCAGTTGACCCGAAAGATATTCTCCATCACGATCATCATAGATGCCACGCATATTATGGATATATAGCAAGTCCTCTTAAAAATCAGCCCCAATTAGTATACACGATGGACGGCTTTGGAGATGGGGCAAATGGAACAGTTTCGATCGGAAATCCAAATAAACTCTTAAATGAAATTTCAAGATCATCTAATTGTAATATAGGCAGAATGTATAGATATGCAACCTTATTATTGGGGATGCGACCAGCAGAGCATGAATATAAATTAATGGGTCTTGCTGCATATAATAGTGATAAATACGGTAAAAAGGCATATGAAATTTATGCTGAAACCCTACAGGTTGACGGTCTTGGTTTTAAATATAAAAAAGAAATAAAGGATCACTTCTTTTATTTTAAAGACCTCCTAGAGGGTGAAAGATTTGATGCAATTGCATTTGGAATTCAAAAGCGAAGTGAGGAACTTTTAGTTGAATGGATTTCGAATGGAATGAAGGAAACTGGAATAAAAAATATAGTCATGTCAGGTGGTGTTGCTCAGAACATAAAGGCAAATAAAAAATTAATTGAATTAAAAAATTTAGATTTTTTATTTGTCCCACCAGGGCCAGGTGACGAATCACTCGCAATTGGAGCAGCTTACTTAGAGAATCTTAAGCATAGCAGTTTAGATAAAATAACACCATTTACAAATGGATATTTAGGCCCGTCATTTACAGATGAAGAAATTAAATTAGAAATTAATTCAAAGATAAATTCATCATTTACTGTTAGTAGAAGTGAAGATAAGGAGGTCGCAGAATTATTATCAAAAGGAGATATTGTAGCAAGATTTGGGAAAGGACAAATGGAATTTGGAGCAAGAGCTCTTGGCAATAGGTCTATTTTGGCTGATCCTAGGAGGAGAGATGTAATCGATAGAATTAATAAATTAGTTAAAATGAGAGATTTTTGGATGCCTTTTGCTCCAAGTATAATTTCCGACAGGGAACAAGATTATATTTTAAATCCTAAAGGAATAGATGCCCGTTATATGTCAATCGGATTTGATTCCACATCAATTGCCGAGCGAGATATTCCTGCTGGACTTCATCCATTTGATAGAACAGCTAGACCTCAAATTGTCAGGAAACAGGACAATCCAGAATATTATAATCTTATTAAAGAATTTGAAAACATTACTAATGTTGGTGCTTTAATGAATACATCGTTTAATATTCACGGAGAATCAATTGTAGGTGATCCAAGTGATGCCATAGATACTTTTATTAGATCAGGGATTGATCATCTTTATATTGGAACTTGGCTTATATCAAAAAAATAAACATGAAAACTTATTGCTTTTGTATGACAAGTCAGCCTCAGTGGTTAGAGGCAGCAATTAAATTATTTAAAAACAATATAGCTGAGCCAGTCATTTGGTTAGGGGATGATAGACATTATAAAAAAGCAAAAGAAATATTTGGAGAAAACGTGGTTCAAATGCTACAATTTGTCCATAAACCCTATACTTTAAAAAAGATTAATTATAGTGGAGAAAATATAGAATTTTTTAATTCACTAAATTATATTAGAGCAAAAGATAAGTGTCTAAAGATGATGGATAGACTGGATCTTTATGGTTCATTTAATAGGCCTGATAGGGAGGTTTATTTTCATAATTTGATCATCTGGTATTTAAACAGGCTTGAAAAAAATAAACCAGATGTATTTTTCTCTATAGAAAACCCTCATTCTCATGCTCAATATTTACTATACGAAATATGTAATTATTTAAAAGTGCCTTGTTTTAAATTTAACAACTGGCCATTTACACCATTGTTATTTTTAGAAAATATAGATACCAATGAAAGAATTTTAAAACCAAAAAATTACCAACCAACAAAATTTGATAAAAAAGTCATTTCTAGGATAGAAAATTTCACACAGAGCGTCTTGTTAAAACAAGACGAACATGAAATGTTTTATATGACAAATCAAAGAAAGAGAAATTCATTTTTTAATAGAATTAAAACATTTATAACTATTGGAATAATTGAAGAGTTTAAAGATATAAAACATAATGTTGGTTTAAGGTTAAAAAAAAACCACAGTTCTATAAACCCATATGCATTTAATTATCTAATTAGAAATAAAATAAGAAAAAAAAGAAAATTCTCCTTAAAAGATAATTATAGAAGGGAGAAAAGTATAATTGATTATAATAAAAAGTATGTTTATTTTCCACTTCATTTTGAACCCGAAAGAACAACTAATCCAGATGGAAAAGATTTTCATGATCAATTTAAAGTCATAGTTCAATTAAGAAAACTTATTCCTAATAATATTTTGCTTGTCGTTAAGGAACATCCATCCCAATTTAATTTAAGTGAAAGAGGGTCTAGAGGTAGAAGCTCATTGTTTTACGGTCTTTTGAAGAATATATTAAATCTAAAAATTGCATCTGTAAATGAAAATACAGTAAAGCTTATTAAAAATTCTGAATTCGTTGCAACAATAACTGGAACCGTTGCTTTAGAAAGTGCTTTACTAGGTAAAAACACCTTGACTTTTGGCAATACTTGGTACAGAGGTTGTCCTAACATTATAGAGTTTGATAACAAGTTAAGCTTTAAAAACATTATGTCTAATAATATTTCAAGTTCAAATGAAGTAATTTCTTTTCTAAACAAGCTTAATGAAAAATACTCGTTTCCAGCATATATGAATGGGTTTCAAAAAGATAGTTTTAAAGAATTTCATGAAAAGGAATTTGAAGGATTTCAATTACAGAATGTATATACTGTTCTGAGTAATTTTTTTAAAAGCATTAAATAATTTTAAAAAATCAATAAAAAAGAAAACATACTAATAACCGGTGTTGCCGGATTTATAGGTTATTATTTAAGCGAAAAATTTTTATCAAAAGGATATAATATTATAGGGATTGACAATTTAAATCCATATTATGATGTTAATTTAAAATCTAGCAGAATAAGTTTTTTGTTAAAAAATTACCCTAAGAACTTCATGTTTTTTGAAAAAGATATTACCGATAAAGAAAATTTAAACTCTATTGTCGTCAATCACTCTTTCAACTCTGTCTTTCATTTTGCTGCTCAAGCGGGAGTAAGATATTCTCTTGAACGCCCAGAAGAATACATTAACTCAAACATCATAGGGTTTTTCAATCTTTTAGAGGTTTGTAAAGAAAGGTCCATACAAAACATTTATTATGCTTCGAGTAGTTCTGTATATGGAAACCAAAATAAAGTTCCTTATAGTGAAAATGAAATTACCGATTTTCCTGAGAGTACTTATGCTGTAACAAAGAAAACAAATGAATTATTTGCTTATACTTATTCAAAACTACATGATCTAAAAATGACAGGGTTCAGATTTTTTACTGTTTATGGCCCCCTAGGAAGGCCAGATATGGCACCAATGAAATTTTTAAATGCTATTTACAATAATTCACCTATCAATATATATAATAATGGTAAACTAAGCCGAGATTTTACTTATATCGAAGATATTACAACATCTATAGAAAAAGTATATGAAAAAGATCAGCAAAATAGCACCCCTAGTAATAGATTATTTAACATAGGGAATTCTGATCCAGTACTACTTCTTGATTTCATTAAGACCATAGAGAAGATTACAGGGAAAACTTTTATTAAAAATTATGTTAGTATGCAAAAGGGAGATGTGTATAAAACTTTTGCCGATGTAACCTTGCTCGAATCTTATATTGGAAAAATTCCGCATACCGACTTAAAGGAGGGTATATCCAAACTTGTAAAATGGTATACAAAATATTATAAATTAAATTAAATCAAACTTAATATGAAAATTAAAGTAATCGCAGAAATTGGATGGAATCATTGTGGAGATATAGAATTAGCTAAAAAATTTATTGATAAAGCAAAAGATTCAAATGCAGATTATGCAAAATTCCAAACATGGTCAACAAAAAGACTAAAGCCAGGCGCTTGGGATAATGACGGAAGAAGAGAAATATATAACAAGGCTGAATTAACAAAAAAAGAACATGAAGAATTAATACAATACTGTTCTTCAATAAATATTAATTTCCTGTCAAGTGTATTTAGTATTTCAGATGCGCAACTTCTTAAAGATGTTGGCTGCGATATTGTTAAAATTCCCAGCTTTGAATCCCGAAATAAAGAGTTAATAGAGTATTGTGATAAGAATTTTGATACACTAATTTTATCTACAGGGACTTCAACATATAAAGAAATAAAAGACAGTGTTAAAAGAATAAAAAATGCTACTTTATATTTAATGCATTGTGTGTCGGTTTATCCAGGTTCTTACCATGAGGCTAATATCCCTAAGATGAAACGCCTTAAAGAGCTCTCAGATAATATTGGATTAAGCGATCACATCCCTGGAGTAGAATCAGCAAAAGTTGCCATTGGTGAGGGTGCTAGAATTATTGAAAAACATTTTACAATTGACAAATCACTCCCAGGAAGAGACAATAAGTTTTCAATTCTACCTGAGGAGTTAAAAGATTTAACTGACTTTATTCAGCTAAGAAATGAAATGTTTATTGATAGAGGTGACGGATATAATGAAAAAGAATTAGACTCAAGATTAAATTATACAGGGAGGTTCAATGGATAATATTAGCATAATTATTAGGAATAAAAATGAAGCAGAGTTTATTGGATTTGCAATTCAATCTTGTTTGGACTTTTTTGATAGACCTGAAATTATTATAGTAAATAATAATTCTGTTGATGATTCTATGGACGTTGTTCAAAATTTTAATAATAGAACAAATATTATTATTGAAAACATAGATGCATATAAGCCAGGGAAATCAATCAATTTGGGTGTCAGAAAAGTTACAAATGAATATATACTAGTTCTTTCAGGTCACTCCCAGATTATTCAGCTTGATTTTAATTTAGTGAAGAAAAATTTACAAAAACATGAAGCAGTATTCGGTAAGCAAATACCTATATTTAGAGGGAAAAAAATCACTCCTGGATATATTTGGACTAATTTTATAGATCAGCCAAAAGTTAATCTTTACTCAGAAATAGAAAAACGTTACTTTTTACATAATGCATTTTGCTTTTATAAAAAAGAAACCCTTATAAACCATCCAATGCCTGAAGAATACGCAGGTAAAGAGGATCGCTTTTGGGCGAAATCTATAGTAGATAAGGGACGATCATTTTATTATGATCCAAATGTAGCATGTTATCATTTCTGGACTAAAAGTGGCGCAACGTGGAAAGGGCTTATTTGATATTCAAGTAAAAACATAATTTACTATTTAATAATGGTTGAAAAATCACTCCATGATATTAGAAAGAAAGGAATATTAAATGTTTTTTTTGTAGTAAACCCTTTAGCTTCGATAGTTATAGAATTATTGATAAGAAAATTTCAATTTGATTCTTCTAATATTCAGGTTGTGTCTGTCAGAAACACATCTTTAGAAATATTGAATTATAATTCAATATACATTCAACCAAAGAGGCATAATCTGATTATCCAAAAGATTTTATTTAGTAGTTACACTGGAAAACAGATTTTAAAAAAAGTAAAAAGAGATTTTATTTTATATACCCCCTTTTCTTTTAGAGATTCTAACTATTTGATTAATTCAAAAAAGTGTATGGGGCATTTTTATATTGAGGAAGGTCAAGGATCATATCTTCATTCGGAACCATATGATTATAAAAAATTAACTTTTCATCATAAAATAATTACAAACTTTAGAAATAAAGAAAATTTCGGTGATGGGAAAGGAAATTTTTATAGAAATGACTCAGACGGTTTTATTGCTATTCACCCAGATAGCTTCCCATCAATATCAGATAACAAAAAGTTTTTTTTAAAAAATCTGGATTCATTAAAATCAACCTATATACCTAAAACAAAAGGGATAAAGGATATTGCCTTAGGATGTGCGGAAAGAAGACTAAATAATGGCAGATGGGAAACCATGATAGATACTTTAATTAAAATTTTGCCAAGGACTGGGATAATTAAACTTCACCCTTCATTTTATGTTTCTCGTTCAAATGTCGAAAGAATAGAAAAATATGTAAAGTATAAAACAAATTCAAGAATTACGATTTGTCCAAATTTTGTAATTCTTGAATTAGAAATGTTACATGAAAAGAAAACAATATATGGTCCCCAAACTAGCCTATCATCATATACTAAACTTCTTGGCTCCAAATTTGTTGAGGTGAGATTATTCGAATGGTAACTTTATGAGATTAAAAACAAACTAATAATTTTGCTAAAGTGCTCTTTAATTCCAAATATTTAATTCGCTTAGATGACGCAAGTCCTTATTCAAATTTGAAAAAATGGGACCGTTTTGAGGGTATTTTTAATAGATACAAAATATTACCTATTATAGCAGCAATACCTGATAATCGTGATAATTCAATTAAATATAGCAATTTCAATAAATTTTATTGGCAATGGTTACGATCTATGAAAGAAAAAGAATGGGCAATTGCACTTCATGGTTATAAACACCTTTTCCACAAAATAGAAAGAAAAAAAAATTTCTTTCCTTTTTATGCAAGGAGTGAATTTTCGGGCCTTGACTTAGATAAACAGAGAATTAAAATAAAAAAGGCAATTTCACTTTTTAAAAAAAATGATATTAATCCTAAGATATGGGTGGCTCCTGCACATTGCTTTGATGAAACAACACTTGAAGCAATTAGATTAGAATCAGATATTTATATTGTGAGTGATGGGATTGCCTTTAACCCTTATTATGAAAATAATTTTCATTTTATTCCTCAACAATTGTGGGGATTTAAAAATAGATTTTTTGGCACTTGGACAATTTGTTTACATCCTGATACTATGACATTTGATGAAATCGATGTTTTTGAAAAAAGGATTAAATTGTTGTTTAAACAGGGGAAATTAGCTTCGGTGGATAAATTAAAACTTCAAAAAAATAGGCGAACTATTTTTGACAATTTGTTTTCCTCTTATTTCTGGATCAAATACAATTTAAAGTTTTTTATTAATTCAAAAATAAATTATAATAAAGCAAATTAGATTTTAAATAAAAATATTAATTATTTAAAAAATTAAAATAAAATGAATGAAAAAGTTGTCGTTCAAGGCCTAGGATTTGTAGGTGCTGTAATGTCATTAGTTGTTGCTGAAAGTAATAATAACTATGAGGTTTATGGAATAGATTTACCGAGTAAACAGGATATTATTGAAAAACTTAATAGAGGAATTTTTCCAATAACTTCTTCGGATAAAAAAGTCATTGAATACTATAAAAAGGTAAGACAAAAGGGGAACTTTAAAGCTACTTCAAATCCAAAATATTTTGCTGAAGCTGACATTATCATTGTAGACGTAAATCTTGATATAGATAAGTCAATTTATTGGGATAATCCAAGATATGCAGTTAACATGGATTACTTTAAAGATGCGATTAAATCTTTTGCAAAAATATGCAAAGAAGATGTTCTTATTATCGTTGAGACTACAGTGCCTCCTGGGACATGTCAACAAATTGTAAAACCTATTCTTATTGAAGAATTCTCAAAAAGAGGATTAAAAAATAACTTTAAAATTGGACATTCATATGAACGAGTCATGCCAGGCCCTGGCTATATAGATTCAATAAAGAACTATTATAGGGTTTATTCTGGAATTAATAAAGAAAGTGCTGATGCAACAGAAAAATTTCTTAAAACTATAATATCTACAAAAAGATTTCCACTTACGAGGTTGAGTTCCACAAATGCATCTGAGATGGCAAAGGTATTGGAAAATTCTTACCGTGCCATGAACATTGCTTTTATTCAAGAGTGGGCAGAATTTTCAGAAAATTCAGGGGTAAATTTAAATGAAGTTTTGAAATCAATTCGATTGAGAAAAACACATAATAATATTATGAGTCCCGGATTAGGAGTAGGAGGGTATTGTTTAACAAAAGACTCTTTGCTAGCAAGCTGGGCAAGTCAATTTATGTTTAATTCAAATAAATTGGAGCAATCAGAACAAGCAATACGAATCAACGATAGAATGCCAGAGCATAGTTTTAAACTAGTACAAAATCACTTCAAAGAATTAGAGGGAATTAGAATCCTTTTATTGGGAGTTTCCTATCTTAAAAATATTGGGGATACACGATATAGTCCTTGCGAATTACTTTATAAAAAATTTACAGATAAAAAAGCTAAAGTAGATTACTTTGATCCATTTATTCCCAAATGGAGCGAAACAGGACTCCAATCATTAGAAGATAAAGACCTTTTTGATAAAAATTTTGATGCAATCATAATTGGATCTCCCCACAATATGTTATTTGAAAATGAATACTTAACAAAAATAATTAAGAATAAAAAAAGCATATTTATTTTAGATCCATTTTCATCAATTAATGAAAAGATATCAAATGAAAATAATAATCATATTTTTAAATTTGTAGGTAGAGGAGATGTTTAAAAAAACTTTGATAATCGGGGGTGCAGGATTTATTGGATTGTCAATCGCAAAATATATTGCTGCTTTTTCAAAAAATAAAATAACTATTCTTGATAATTTTTCAAGAGGTAAAAAGGATAAAGATTTTATATATTTTACTCAAAAGAATAAAATTAAAGTTATCAGAGGCGATTTAACAAATTTTAAGGAGTTTAGAAAATTAGAAATCGACTTCGATCAAGTGTATATGCTAGCTTCTATGGTTGGAGTTGAATACACTCATGAAGTTCCTAATGAGATTATTAGAGTTAATTCACAAATCATTCTCAATACGCTTGAATGGTTAAAAAATTCAAATTGTAAAAAAGTTTTATTTACTTCAACAAGCGAATGTTATGCTGGTGCAATAGAAGAGTTTCAATATCAAATTCCTACTCCAGAAAAAGTACCATTAACAATCTCAGACATAGGACATCCAAGATTTACATATGCAGTTACCAAAATTTTAGGAGAATCTGCATTTTTGAACTACAGTAGGGTCTTTGATTTTGATGCTACAATAATTAGATATCATAATGTTTATGGTCCTAGGATGGGATTTAAACACGTAATACCACAAGTTGTGAAAAGATTTTTAGACGGAGAGTCTCCATTTCAGGTAATAGGAGGAAATCAAACTAGAGCATTTAACTTTATTGATGATGCGGTAAAAGGAACAGTATTGGCAATGGAAAATAAAAAATCAAGAGGGGAAGTTTTCCATATAGGAGATATGAGGCACGAAATAACAATATTTGAGCTGATTAAACAGATTGGGAATAATTTAGGCTATAAAGGGGTTTACCAAGAAGGAGGTGTCCACTCTGGTTCAGTCTCACGCAGATGCCCTGATACTAAAAAAGCTGAGGAAATTTTGGGATATTTTCCTCAAACTTCTTGGATTAAGGGGTTAGAGAAAACCATATCATGGTACAAAAAATATTATCAATCAAATCTTGAAATTTATGAGTAAATATAAACAAGCTGTAATTTTGGCTGGTGGAAAAGGGACAAGACTCAAACCTTACACAATTTCAATGCCAAAGCCTTTGGTTCCTTTAGGAGGAAAACCGATTTTGGAAAATGTTATTTTGAATCTTAAAAAAAATGGTTTTAGCAAAATCATCTTAACGGTAAACCATATGGCTGATATGATTATTTCTTATTTTGGAAATGGTTCGAAGTTTGGAATAAAAATAGATTATACAGTAGAAGAAAAACCGTTAAGTACTATGGGGCCTTTAAAATTATGCAAAAATTTAGAAGATGACTTTCTTGTTATTAATGGAGACGTTTTGACTGATTTAAACCTGAGTTTATTTTTTAAGGAACATATTAACAATAGTGAATTGTTCACAATTGCATCTAAAAAAAGAATCGAAAAAATTGATTATGGTGTACTTAAGGTGGATAATGAGAGTATTCTCACGTCAATGGAAGAAAAACCTGAAAAAGAATTCTTAGTAAGTATGGGGATATATGCAATAAATAAAAAAGCATTAGATTATATACCAGAAAATAAATTTTTTGGTTTTGATCATCTAATGGCAAAGCTGTTAAGAGAAAAAAAATCTGTGAAAGTTTTTTGTTATGATGGATATTGGTTAGATATTGGTAGACCTTCTGATTATGAAAAAGCAGTCAGTAAATTTGAGAATTAATCAATGAAAGTGCTTGTAACTGGAGCTGATGGATTTATTGGCAAAGAACTTTCCACCAAATTAAAGGAAAAAAATTTCACTATAATTTCTGCCTCTAGAATTAACGGAATTAATCTTACAAAATGGGATACCGTTAAAGCTATTGATTCTGTAGATGTTATTATTCATTTGGCGGCAAAAACAAGTGTTCAAGAATCTTTTTTGAATCCTAGAGAGTATTATTATAACAACTTAGCATCAACTACAAATACATTAGAGCTTGCAAGAATTTCTAAATCTAAAGTAATATTTTTAAGTTCATATTTTTATGGACCTCCACAATATATTCCTGTTGATGAAGTGCACCCATTGTCACCCCACAATCCTTATTCCAGTTCAAAATTATTGTCAGAAGAAATTTGTAAAGGATATTCGAGAGATCACGACGTAGATTCAATTTCACTAAGATTATTTAATATATATGGGAAAGAACAGAAAGGTAATTTTCTTATTCCAGATATAATAAATCAAATAAAATCAGGTAAAGTTATTTTAAATGATCCGAGACCCAAGCGAGATTACATTCATATTTCGGATGTAATAAATGCTATTTATAGTATAATAAAAGCTGATTTTAGAGGCTTTGACTGCTTTAATATTGGAACTGGGGAATCTCATTCTGTTGAAAAAATAGTCAATTTAATTAAGAAGTATAGCCCCGATAGATTTGAGTTTTTTTTTAAGAATATTAAAAGAAGAGGAGAGGTCCTTGATTCTGTTGCGGACATAAAAAAGATCAAAAAAGCCTTCGATTGGCGGCCTAATATTGGAATTGAAGAAGGTGTAAAATTATTATTTTAAGAATGAAAAACTTTTAACAATAGATTAAGGAAAAGTTTATCACAGACTTCCAATTACATAATAAACCAATAATGAAATGAATCTCATTATTATTAGTTCAGATTATCCATATATATCTGGGAATGCTGAATTCAACATTTTGAATTTACAGCTCCTTACTTTATATAAGATATTTTCTGGGAAGTATGTAATACCTACAGGAAAAATTGATGGTTCAATAAACCATTTTGAAGGGTTTACCATAATAAATGGATTCAGAAGACCTAATCCTCAAAATATTTTAAGAATTATAGCTATTTTCATTAAGTTTTTAAATTATCTAATTTTAGATTTATCTAAAATCAGAATTAATCAATATTTCTTTTTTTCATTAAAAGAATCTTTTATGGCTTACATAAAAGGAATTTATTTTTTCATATACATATCAAATTTTATTAAAAAAGAAAAAATTGATTTAAGCAAATCTCTGATATATGGGTTTTGGTTTAATGATTATATTTTTGGCAGTCTTTTATTAAAGAAAAAATTTCCAAAATGTAAAGTAGTGTCCGGGGCTCATGGACATGATTTATATAATGAACGCAGAATAAGCAATAGAATTCCATTTAGAAGCTTATCCATGGAAAGAATAGATTTTGTGGTACCTGATTCTGCAGAAGGAGAAGAATACTTAATGAAAACCAATCCTAAATTTACTTACAAGATATCGAAATTAAATTCTGGAATTGAGAAAAAATATTTTAAGGTAAAACCCTCAAAAGATGGAATTCTCAGAATAATTACCCTTTCGAGGATACACCCAGTTAAAAGAATAGACTATCTTCTTAGGGTGTTAAAAAAAATGGAGAATATTTCTCAATTCAAAATACATTATCATCATATAGGAGGTGGAGAGAACGAAGAGAAACTTAGAGAGTTAAAAGAAAACCTGAATTTTAAAAAGTTTGAAATTAATATTGAAGGTCGTCTATCGGAAATTGAATTGAATGCTTTTTTTAAGGAAAAACCAATTGACGTTTTTTTAAATGTAAGTTCAACAGAAGGGACATCTGTAGCACTCATTGAGGCAATGAGTTATTCAATTCCAGTTATTGTGACTGATGTTGGGGGAAATAAAAATATTGGAAATTATTGTAATACAATATTGCCAATTGAGTTTACATATAAAGATCTTCTAGATTATTTAACAAAAATTCATTTGAATAATAGTTATAGAGAAAAACTAATTAATCTTTCTTATGATTATTGGGAAAAATTTCATGATGTCAAGCTAGTAAATATCAAGATTAAAAAACTATTTAAAAAAATTATAAATATTTGATGTGGGAATATCTACTGTAAAATTACAAAAATCAACACTTTTAATTGTAGGCTCTTTTCCAAAAAGTATTGTATATGGGGGGATATATCAGTCATGTAGGCTTATAAAAAATTCTTCACATTTTTCAGATTTCAGATTAATCCTTTTTGACTCTTCTCAAATTTCAAATCCACCTCCTAAAATTATATTACGAATTTTTTTATCAGGATTCAGACTTATCCATTTTGTTTTTAAAATAATAATTGAAAAGCCCACTACTACTCTAATTTTTTGTTCAGATGGCGCAAGTGCTTTAGAAAAAAGTATTATGATTATTCTCTGTAAAAGCTTAGGGATAAAAACATTAATTTTTCCTAGAGCTGGTAATTTGATTAATCAAACTAAAAAATCAAATTTTTTTAAATGGTTAATAAGAAGGTTATTTAATAAAGCCAATGTTTTTTTAGCCCAAGGTGAAAATTGGAAAGTATATGCTAATGAAGTTCTTAAAATTAATTCTAACAAAATAAAATTAGTTCACAATTGGACTGCTAAAGAGGAGTTTTTAAAAGTGGGAAAAATTAAAAATTATAATATTAAAAACAGGATAATAAATTTCTTGTTTGTAGGATGGTTAGAAAAAGAAAAAGGAGTAATTGAAATTCTTAAAGCATTAAAATTTTTAGATAGTAAGGGGTTTAAGCTGAAATTTACTTTTATTGGCGATGGAACACTAATGAAATTTTCAAAAAAATTTATTGAGGATAATAATTTAATTGGCAAAGTTTTTTTAGAAGGATGGAAAAAGCCTTCTGAAATGAAAAAATATTACAGGAATTCAGATGTTTTTGTACTCCCATCTTGGGCCGAGGGAATGCCTAATGCACTAATTGAAGCACTTTCCTGTGGATTAGCGTCTATAGTTACTGATGTAGGAATGATTTCTAATTACCTAGAAGACAACTACAGTGCTATAATTTTACCAACTCAAAATGTATTTTCTTTAGAAAAAGCTATGCAAGAATTAATTATCAACAAACCTCTAAGAGAAATGATTTCAAAAAATGGTCATATAGTTTCAAAACAGTATTTTAGTACTGATAAGGGGTTAGAGTCATTAGCAAAAACAATCAAAACATTAATTTAAGAAATGGGAAAAAAAACATTATTAATTACAGGAGGTACAGGCTCATTTGGGAAAGCCTTTTTAAACAAAACAATTAAAAATTCAATTTTTGATGAAATAAGAATATTTTCCCGTGATGAAAAAAAGCAAGACGATTTGAGGAGAAAAATTCAAAATCCTAAAGTCAAATTTTATATTGGTGATGTTCGAGACATTAATTCTGTACAAAATGTAATACAAGGAGTAAATTATGTCTTTCATGCAGCCGCACTTAAGCAAGTGCCTTCCTGTGAGTTTTTCCCATTGGAAGCAGTAAAAACAAATATTTTAGGTACAGAAAATGTTTTGACTTGCGCATCTAAAGAAAGCGTTGAAAAAGTTGTAATTCTGAGTACAGACAAAGCTGCCTATCCAATTAATGCAATGGGAATGAGTAAAGCTCTGATGGAAAAGGTAATGATAGCTAAGTCTAGACGGTTAGATTCAAATAAAACAGTTTTTTGTGGAACACGTTATGGAAATGTAATGGCCTCACGAGGATCAGTTATTCCATTGTTTATTGAAAAAATAAAAAAAGGGCATCCAATAACTATAACTCAACCAAATATGACTCGGTTTATGATGACTTTAGATCATGCAGTTGAATTGGTTCTATATGCTTTTGAAAATGGTAAACAAGGAGACCTTTTTGTTCAAAAATCTCCAGCTGCTACAATCCAAACCTTAGCTGAGGCATTGAAAGATTTATTTAAATCTAAGACTGCAATTGAAACGATGGGAATACGCCATGGTGAAAAAATGTATGAAACCCTAGTAACTAAAGAAGAAATGCTAAAAGCAAATGATTTGGGCAACTATTATTGTATCCAAGCTGACGATCGTGATTTAAATTATGAAAAATATTTTTCAAAAGGACAAAAAAATAAATTTAAGGAAGAATATAATTCTAATAATACTGATCGGCTAAATGTTGGGCAAATGAAAAATCTTTTATTAGAAATACCTGATGTTCAAAATCAAGTCAATGGCAAATAAAAAAATTGGAATTACAGGTCATAACGGATTTCTTGGTACACATTTAAAAAACAAGATTAAATATCTTTTTTCAGATTTTGATATAATTAATTTTAAACGCTCTTTTTTTGAAGATGAAAAACAGTTATCTGTTTTTGTAAATAGTTGTGATATTATCGTTCATCTTGCGGGGCTAAACCGGCACAATTCTGAAGATGAAATAGTAAAAATAAATATTCAATTAGCAAAAGCACTAGGGACTTCTTTAATAAATAATAAATTTAAGGGTACCCTAATTTTTTCATCTAGTCTCCAAGAAAAAAAAGATACACCCTATGGTATATCTAAAAAAAAGGCAGCAGAAATTTTTGTTGAGGCTTCGAAATCAGGGAGTTTTTCATTTACACAGCTTATTATTCCTAATATTTTTGGACCTCTTTGTAGACCTCATTACAATTCTTTTATTTCTACTTTTTCACATCAGTTAGTAAATGGTGAAAAACCTTTAATTATTGAAGACAGATTAGTACCATTGATATATGTTGAAAATGTAGTTGATAAGATAATTGATTCAATTTCATTGAAAGGATTTCACATGATAGAAATTCCTCATCAAATTCAAATAAAAGTCTCTGACGTTTTAAATCGATTAAAAGGATTTAGGAATACTTATTTTAAAAAAGGAATTATTCCGAGGCTGAATAATTTATTTGACCTCCAACTATTTAATAGTTTTCGGTCTTATATAAATTCCAATGATTATTTCCCTAAAGCTTATAAGATTCATGATGATGAAAGAGGTTACTTTTCAGAATTATTAAGAACATATTCAGAAGGACAAGTTTCTTTTTCAAAAACAAAACCAGAAATAACCAGAGGGAACCATTTTCATACAAGGAAAATTGAACGTTTTTCTGTAATTCAAGGTCAAGCTAAGATTGTGATGAGAACAATTGGAAGTAAAGAAAGAATTGAATTTAATTTAAGCGGAGTAGAACCTGCTTATGTAGATATACCGGTTTTGACAACACATAACATTAAAAACGTTGGTAAAGAAGATTTGATAACAGTTTTTTGGATAAGTGAACATTATAATCCTGATGATCCTGATGTCTTTTTTGAAAAAGTGTAACTTACAACTATGAAAGTAAAACCAATCAAAGTAATGACTGTAGTTGGGACAAGACCCGAAATAATTCGTCTTTCCCGTGTAATTAACCGATTACAACAGTCCAAAGCAATTGAGCACACTCTTGTTCATACAGGTCAAAATTATGATTACACCTTAAATCAAATTTTCTTTAAAGAACTTGAAGTTTCTGAACCCAATTATTATTTAGATGCAGCACGTGAAAATACAGCAGAAACTATTGGAAATATAATTCATGAAGTTGATAAACTATTAGAAAAAGTTGAACCTGACGTTTTTCTTGTACTGGGTGACACTAATAGCTGTTTATCAGCTATATCAGCAAAAAAAAGGAGAATTCCTATTTTCCATATGGAAGCTGGAAATCGTTGTTTCGATCAACGAGTCCCCGAGGAAACAAATCGAAAGATTGTAGATCATATTGCAGATATTAACCTTCCCTACAGTAATATATCAAGAGAGTATCTTCTTCGTGAGGGCCTATCTCCAGACAAAATAATCAAAACGGGGTCCCCTATGTTTGAAATTTTAAATTATTATTCAAAGCAAATTGAAAACAGTAAAGTTTTAAAGGAATTAAAATTAAAACAAAATGCCTACTTTCTAGTCTCGGCACATCGAGAGGAAAATGTAAATAATAAAATTAATTTTCACAATTTAATAGCAAGTTTAAATACTATCGCAGAGACATATTCTTATCCTATAATAGTAAGTACTCATCCAAGAACTAGGAAACAGATTAATGATTTAAAGATAAAATCTCATCCATTAATACAATGGTTAAAACCTAAGGGATTTTTTGCATATAACAAACTTCAAAAAAATGCTTTTGCAGTGCTTTCAGACAGTGGTACTATTTCTGAAGAATCCTCTATTTTAAATTTTAAGGCATTGAATATTAGACAAGCTCATGAACGACCTGAAGCAATGGAAGAAAGTGTAGTAATGATGGTTGGGCTTGAAAAAGAGCGCATCCTTCAAGCTTTAGAAATAATAAAAGATCAAGATGCTAAATCACAAAATTTTCCAATTGTAGCTGATTATTCAAAACCAAACGTGTCTGCAAAAGTTGAACGAATTATTTTATCTTATTTGGATTATATTAATTTAAACGCTTGGAGAAAAGAATCTTAATTTATACTAATCACTTTTCACCTGAAAACTTTAAAATAAATGAAGTAGTAGAATGGTTAATAGAATCAGGCTTCTATGTCCATGTAATCACAGGATGGCCAAATTATCCAGGAGGGAAAATTTTTAAAGGATATGGCTTTTTAAAAAAATCCTTTGAGATTAAAGGTAGATTATCAATAGTTCGATTACCATTAATTCCAAGGGGAAGTGGAGCAAAATTTAGACTTTTATTAAATTATTTGTCATATTTTTTCAGCACTTTTTTCTATACTATTTATCTGATTTTGTTAAGCAAAAAGTATGAAAAAATTTTAGTCCACCATACAAGCCCTTTTTTTCTTGCTTTTTCAGCGGTTTTATATAAAAAAATCAAAAACTCATCAGCAATACTTTGGGATCTAGATATGTGGCCTCATACCCTACAAGCAATGGGAATTATCAATTCTCCAATCCTTATAGAGGTCCTTGAAAAGATTGTTAAAAAAATATATCAAGCTTTTGATATAATTTTTGTTAGTTCAAAAAGTTTTGAAAGTATAGCAAAAAAAAGAGTTGAATCGTTCAAAATTGAATATTTTCCAAACTGGGCAGACAGAGAATTTGAAAAAATTAACCTTCCTATAAATTCCCCAAAAAATAGTGATAAGATAATAATTACGTATGCAGGTAATTTGGGGGAAGCACAAGGATTAGATATAGTTATAAAATCAATTAAAGCATCTAAAAATGAAAACTTAGAATTCAATTTTATTGGCTCTGGCAGGGATAAGAAAAGGCTTCAAAAGTTAGTTGAGACAAATAATTTGAATATAAATTTCATAGATCATATAGATCCTCATGAACTAATACCTTTTTTTAAGAAAACACATTATTTATTTCTATCTCTCAAAGATAGTGCTATATTTCATAAAACAGTTCCCGCTAAACTTCAAACTTATCTGGCAATTGGTAAACCGATTATCTCGTCAGTTTCAGGGGAAACAAAAAAGTTATTGATTCAAAATAATTGTGGGTATTGTACTGATGGTGGAAATGAAAAAGAATTAACAAAAATATTCGAAACATTAAATAAAACATCAATAAATACTTATAAAACATTTTCCGAAAACTCAAAAACACTTTATGATAATATGTTTTCATCCAAAAAAAGAAAAAAACAATTATTAAGTAAAATTATTTAGATAGAAGGTGTTTTTTATTTTCATTAAACAATTAATATTTTTCAATATTTAACTTTCATAAAAATCCAAACAACTTAAATTATAAATTTATTTGAAAATAGCTGTAATAGGAAAAAGAGGCCAATTAGCATCTGAATTTTTTGACATAAAGGCAAAAGATAATAAATGGACTTTTTTGAGTAAAAATGATCTAGATATTACAAAAATAGATCAAGTTCGACTTTTTTTTAGATCGCGGGATTATGATATAATTATTAATTGTTCAGGATTCACAAATGTAGAACAGGCCGAAAAAAAGAGAGAGCAAGCATTTAATTTAAATGAAAAGGCTGTTAATAATTTAGTTTTAGCGTGTAAAGAGTTTAATTGTAAATTAATCCATTTTTCTACGGACTATGTTTTTGATGGCACAACAAAACAACCCTATAGAGAAACAGACTCTACTTTTCCAATAAACACCTATGGGAAGTCAAAAGAAGCAGGAGAAAAAATTATTGGAAATTCTGACATAAAATCAGTAATTATTCGATCCTCATGGATTTACTCAAGTTTTGGAAATAATTTTGTTAAAAAAATAATTGCCCTTGTCAGAGAAAAAAATAAATTAGAAATTGTGAATGATCAGATAGGTTCACCAACTTACGCAAAAGATGTTGTTAAAGCTTGTTTATTAATAATAAATAACACAAACTATAAATGGAAAAATCATGGGGAAATCTTCCATTACTCAAATGAGGGAGAATGCTCTTGGTATGAATTTGCAAAAGAAGTAGTTCGGTTAAAGAATATAAATGTTCCATTAGAGTCTAAGAAATCGAAAGAACTTTTCAAGGCAATAAAAAGACCAAAATATAGTGTGTTAGATAAATCAAAAATTAAATCAACTTTTAAAATCTACATTCCCGATTGGGAAGATTCTTTAAAAAAAATGATAAATAATTTTTAAATAATGAAAATATTAGTAACAGGAGGAGCAGGATTTATTGGTTCTCATCTAATAAAAATATTAGTTGAAAAATATCCAGAATATTCAATTTTTAATTTGGACTCACTCACTTATGCAGGGAATCTAGAAAATCTTAAAGAAATTGAAGAGCAAGCAAATTACAAATTTGTAAAAGGTGA
>MDTB01089701.1_pt1 | contig 25633 bp, 27 predicted proteins | sample 811161 | NCBI WGS metagenome assembly MDTB01 (sample SAMN05326650, study PRJNA326480) | marine metagenome | isolation source: seawater | place: Mediterranean Sea | collected 2009
ACGCAATTCTGTACGTTGAATGATCTGCAGACCCAATGTCGAGCGAATTATTTGTCTATCGAATCCTGAAAGTAAGCATTTACTAACACAACTTGCTTGGCTATCGAAGGCAGCAGCTTGAACCTAGGCGCAGCAGCTTGGACCTAGCGGCGCAGCCAGCGTCTTAGCAGTAACCCGATCGCTACCAACAGAATCAGCGGCAGGCCAAACAACGATAAAAAGGGTACCGCGACAAGCGGATTATTTTTAAAGGCCTTAGCGAAGACTTCGGCGCGCTGGTTGTAGTCTTCTGCCACCGGCAAGACGCCGTTGTCTTGTTCCCAATGCCGATAAAGAGACAGTAACTCCGCGCTTTTATCTGGCATCTCCTGCCAAAGGTCTGTCGTTTCGCCAGGGTCTTGCTCAATGTTAAACAACTGCCAGCGGTCCGGCGTTAGCCCGGTACGGTTGTAAAGTAACTTATACGGCCATTGAAACAACACTTTGAGTCCTCCCAACTCAAAACCAACCACATCATCTTGCGAACGAAGCCCAGTCCCTGCAGCCGACTGCTGATACTGCAGAAGAGGCAATATGCTTTTGCCTTCAATCCCCTCCTCAGGTTGCACCGCGCCAGCCAAATCTAGAACGGTCGCCATTACATCCGTCGCCCAGGAAAACTCGTGTACAACCTTGCCCGGCGCCACAGCTAGCGGCTTGCCATCTACCTGGCCACTAACCACCAAAGGCACCCGCATCCCGCCTTCTCCAGCGTAAAACTTGTACCAGGCTAGGGGACCCACCGACGCACTGGCCCAAGCAGGTCCAACATCGTGGTAGCTATCGCGCTCACCGAGACTTTCAAATTCAGTGTTAAAACCTTTGCTCCACAACCAAGCGCGCAGAGGAGTGCTGACCACACTCATACCACCGGTTGGACTGCGTGTGGCCAATGACCCTTCAGCACCATTGTCAGAGAGAAAAATAAATACCGTGTTGTCCATTTCGCCCATGGCGTCAACATGGGCAATCAAGCGACCGATATGATGATCCATGGCATCAACCATTCCTGCATAAACTGCCATCCCGCGACTTTCAAAGGCCTGCGCCTCGCCAGTCAAAGAATTCCAATCAGGTGTGGTTGCTATGGCTTTCACCGGTCCTAGCTGAGGCAAAATACCCATGTCGACTAAGCCCTGGGCACGCCGGCTGCGCAACTCATGCCACCCTTGATCGTAAACACCAATATACTTATCTCGATAAGATGCGGGAGCTTGCACGGGTATATGCACTGCCTGAAAAGCTACGTAAGCAAAGAACGGCTGCGCTTGTGCTTCTTCACCCAGGTACTCTATGGCCTTATCGACAATATTCTTGGACGAGTAAAAATTGTCTGGCAGTTGAATCGGTTCGCCGTCTTCAAACCAGTTCGCGTTCGCGTAGATGGGTAGGTAGGAGCGTTGCCGCCAATTGTCAGCGCCGGTATCTGCCAGCGCAAAGGCACGGTCAAAACCGCGCTGACTAGGCAGTTCACCCGCGCCCCGACCAAGATGCCATTTGCCCGAAAGCAGCGTTCGATAGCCCATGCCACTGAGGCGTTCGGCCAGCGTGGTCACATCTTTTCTCAGCACACCTTGGTAGGCAGGGGCACCGGCCTGATAATTGGGTATGGCTTCGGGGATGTTCGAGACACCGGCCTTGTGGCTGCTGACCCCGGTCAAAAGCATGGCTCTGGTCGGGGCGCAGGATGTGGCCACATGGAAATTGCTAAAACGTACCCCGGTGGAAGCAATGGTATCGATGTTGGGAGTGTCTATTTCGCTTCCGTAGCTGCCGAGATCGCTAAAACCTAAGTCGTCTGCCACCAGAAGAATGATATTGGGCCGCGGGCCAGCGCCCGTGTCGGCGTACAGCCAGGACGGAGCGACGGCCAATAGCACTACCAGACAAATCCAATTCCTGCGCATCACCAAAACTCTGACTAACGGTCTAACGTCATTTTGACAACACTGCCGCTAAATTGCATAAACATTCCCTGCTTTCTAATGCAGGCCCCGGCCAAGCCTTGATAATAGGCTGTCCTAGCCTCTCACACTTTGGATGGCTCATGCGCAAACAACATGCTCTGGTGTTTATTACGATCACGGTTTTTTTAGATACCGTCGGCTTTGGCATCATTGTTCCTATTCTGCCAGAGTTTTTAGCCGAAATAGCAGGCGTAGGGTTTTCCGAGGCATCAGCAATTGGTGGCTATCTCGTGGTGAGTTATGCAGTCACGAATTTTTTGTTCGCTCCCATACTTGGCAATCTCAGCGATGCCTATGGGCGCAAACCGTTGCTGGTTATATCGCTATTTTTCTATGGCGTCAGCTATCTGCTAGCTGGCTTCGCTACCGCGCTATGGATGTTATTTATTGGCCGCTTACTCACTGGCGTTACCAGCGCGACTTATGCTATCGCTAACGCTCTGATCGCCGATGTCAGCCCTCCAGACGAGCGAGCGCAAAACTTCGGCCTCATGGGCGTAGCATTTGGTCTGGGTTTTATCTGCGGCCCAGCGATTGGCGGCTTTGTTAGCGCTTGGGATGTACGCGCACCGTTTTTCGCTGCTGGCGCGCTTGCGTTCGCAAACAGTATTTATGGATTGTTCTTTTTTAAGGAGACGCTCCCCGCTGAAAATAGGAGACGGTTCCGGTTGGCTCGAGCCAACCCTTGGGGAGCACTGGTGCAGCTAAGAAGACATTCGGCCATCGTTGGCTTGCTCGGTGCAGTATTTATTTTCAACATCGCTCACCATGTTTATTCCTCAAACTGGAACTTTTATACGATCGAAAAATTCCAATGGACGGCGTTAGACGTAGGCCTCTCACTCGGCTTTGTGGGTATCTGCTCTGTCATCGTACAAGGGTGGTTATTGCGCATCGTGATCCCAAAGTTCGGCGCGATTAACTGTGCTTATATCGGCATCAGCACATCGCTGATATCTTTTGTTGGAATCGCCTTGGCAGCATCAGGCCTGGAACTGTATCTATGGTGCCTGGTCTCTGCTTTGGGAGGGCTGACCGGACCATCCCTAAATAGCCTGTTGTCTAATCGCGTCGAGCAAAACGCTCAGGGAGAGCTGCAGGGCATCGTTGCCAGCATGTCCAGCGTGGCCATGATCTTCGGGCCACTGCTTATGACTCAGACTTTCTCTTTCTTTACCGCAGCCACTGCGCCCGTCTATTTGCCCGGCAGTGCTTTCTTAGCGGCAGCGGCGCTAACTTTGTTCACTCTAGTTATTTTCACTATCCAAGCACCGCGGTTCGCGACCAAGGACTCCGCCTAAGCAGACGCAGCCCGCCCAACACTGCCTAAAAGCTGTTTTGGCAAAGTGTCACCAAGCACCTTGTCAGCGTCACCTAGCATCGCCACTGCATGCAGCTACTGCTCGGGCCCCCCTGCCCGCAGTGTTGCAATGCTGTCTAGATTTGTCGCTGCTTGGACCACATGCTTTTGCAATGCCCTGGCGTTGATCAGCAACTGCCAGGCTGATATGTGCGACATAAAGGAAAGCCGTGATTTCCGTAACCACTTCAAAATAGCACCGCTCCATTGGGCGTTATTCGCCATATTCACCCTAGATGCATAAAGATAGTCATCTATAGTTTCTGGGTGCGGAACGCTCTGGCAGAGTTCGTTTTTGCGTTGGTCCGTAGTAAAAGCGGTTTCCACATGGCCAATCAGCGCGGCACTAAACACTTGCTGACACATCAAAACAGATTGAAGGGTAATTCTGTCACCGGCGAATACTGGCACTGGTGGGCGATGAGCCAAGCCGTTTGCCGTGCAATCAACCATAACGACCTGATGATCAATCGCCAACTCGCCCTGTTCCAACAGAATTTTATCGCTTCGAACTTCCAACACACGCCCCTGACGGATGATGTTTCTTATGGTCCGCAGCGCGACCAATTCTTCTTGGCTTACGGTGGCGCATCGATATTTGGTTGCCCAAACCGACGGATCAAGGCGCAACAGCAATCCTCGCCCTTCCAATTTGAGCAACAAGCTCTCTAAGTCGTCGGCCGATGCAAACAGCTCTTGCTCTTGTATCAGTGTGCGCAGAAGGCCACTAGGGAAAATATTCGCTCGATCCAAGAGCCACGCGTCATTCGGACAGATCCAAACAATTTGATCCGCCGCAACACCGCGACCCAGCAGCAGCAGCACGGCATCCATGCCAGTCTTACCACTGCCAATTACTACATAACGTTGAAAGGGGCTGGTAATCGTCGCTAGGCCATTCGGTGGAATCACCTGGCAGTCAACGGCTACAGGAAATGGGGGCTCGCGCATAGCGGGCACTTCTACCTTCATGTATGTCGCATCAACGAATTTTCGCGCCACCTCTATCTCGTAAACATCGCCGCTGAGGTTTGATGTAAACCGATGTGTTGACGAGTCACCGAAGTGATACTGGCATTGCGGAAAATACTTCAGGCGTCCGCCACCAATATGCTTATTGACCACCCTTTGAAAGTAACTAACCACTTCTTTGCCAGACGCAAGGGTCATGCCTCCAGTGCCAAGAGGTTCTGAATTTACTCCATAGAAAGCCGCAGGTTGATGCAATGACACGTAGGGATAAGCACACAGCCAATGACCACCAGGGCCCTCGTATCGGTCTACCAGTGCTACGGTTACTTGCTGGTTGTGAGTGAGAAGCTCGTCGACAAAGGCCATGCCCATGCCGCCAGCACCGACAACCAGGTAATCAACAGTTAACTTGCTCATAAGCGCCATTCCAGCTCATCCGACTTTCAGGGTTGAGCTATCATAGAGCGATCAAACCGGCGTTAGGAGGATTAATGGCCGATACTGCAAAAAGTCCTATAAACGTGGTCGACCACAACTCAATTGCTTGGGACAACCAAGTTATGCAAGCCCGCAGCCCTTGGGTTGTGCCGGTCGATGAGACAGTTATCGCTAATGCGCGCGCTGGCGTTTTAGAACTGCTGTTAACACCCACACGGTTTGTGCCGCGCGCATGGTTCGGCGCTGTCAAAGGCGCCAAAGTACTGTGTCTTGCTTCGGGTGGAGGACAGCAGGTACCTACGTTGGCTGCGGCCGGTGCCGACGTGGTTAGCTTCGACAACTCTGCGCAACAGCTTGGCAAGGACCAGCTTGTCGCTGATCGTGAAGGACTTTATATCACTACCATGCAAGGTGACATGCGGGACCTTTCGGCCCTGGCTGACGCGACCTTCGATGTGATTTTCCACCCAGTTTCGAACGTCTTTTGCCCTGATATTGAGCCAGTTTGGCAACACTGTGCACGGGTCCTCAAACCTGGCGGCAGACTGCTCAGCGGCTTTATGAATCCGGATTTTTACCTGTTCGATCATGCAAGCATTGAAGCAGGCGGGCCCAAAAGCGTTGCTTTCTCTCTGCCTTTTTCGGACCTTGAGGAAACGTCAGAAGAAGAACTAATGCGCCGCCAAGCACGCGGCGAAGCCATTGAATTCAGCCACAGCCTAGACACACAGATTGGCGGTCAACTGCAGGCCGGCTTAGTGATCGCCGGCTTTTATGAGGATCGCTGGAGCAACGAGGCGACACCTTTAAACCAATACATGCCGACATCAATGGCTACTCTTGCTATCAAACCAGACAAGCCTCTCTTGGGTTAAGCCGTTCGGGTACCATGAATAATCTGGCAGATGCCAGGGCGGTAAGTTACACACATGGAGGGGTCAAATGGACTTAGGTCTGAAAGGAAAAAATATCATTGTCACCGGTGGCACGCGCGGAATTGGCTTGGCTATTGCTGAAGCCTGCGCCCGGGAAGGTGCCAACGTTTCCATCTGTGGTCGCACCGCAGCCAGCCTCGCAGCTGCGGTAGCTAATTTGCAGTCGTTTAACGTATCGGTGCATCAAGCGCAGTGCGATATCGCCGACCCCACAGCAATCGAAGGGTATATCGCCGCCGCTACTAAAGCGCTGGGCAGCATCGACGGGCTGGTGAATAACCCAAGCGGTTTCGGTAACAGTGACGACGAAGACGGCTGGAAGAAGGGCGTAGACATCGACCTAATGGGAGTCGTTAGGTGCACATGGGCCGCTCGCGAGGGATTAGCAAGAAGCAAAGGCGCCATTCTTAACGTGTCATCTATTTCCGGGCAGGGTGCCTCCACAGGGGTCGCCTATGGGGCGGTGAAGGCAGCCGTTATTCAACTGACCATGAGCCATGCCAAGGTCATGGCAAGCCAAGGCATCAGAGTGAATTGCGTAGCGCCAGGGTCCATCGAGTTCGATGGCGGCGTATGGGCCAATGTGAAAGAACACATGCCAGATATGTATCAAAGCACTTTGGCGAGCATTCCATTTGGACGGATGGGTCGCCCTGAAGAAGTTGGCAGCGTTGGCGCCTTTTTGCTCTCAGACGCTGCACGTTGGGTCACGGGCCAGACCGTAGCTGTGGACGGGGCGCAAAATCTTTAACTAAGGGTAATAGCTAAGCCAAAGCAGTGGGCAGTGGGCAGTGGGCGGTGGGCGATGTGCAACCATCGCCCAGCAGCTGAAAGCCGCCGTTACCTACGCGGTGGCCGCGGCACGAGCATTGGCGTGTTCTTCATATACGCCAAGTATTCTGGATCACCAGACCAGCGCTTATAGCCCCTCGTCTCGAGCATGCGCACGCCGCTCACCATAACCAACAGGAACACTACCCATAGCGGCGATAACATAAGGAAGACTTGATTGCCTTGAAGTGCAGGCAGTGCCATCACGGCAATGCCGATCCAAAGCAAAATTTCACCAAAGTAATTGGGATGACGAGACCATGCCCAAAGACCACTGGTGATGTATGCATCGGCATTGGCTGGGTCGGATCTGAAAGTGGTCTTTTGCTGATCCGCCACCACCTCCATGGCAAAACCGATGACCCACAGCGCAAGCCCGATATAGAACCACATCTCCAATGGCACTGTCTGGCCTGAAGTTATGGCTGCTAGCCCCGCGCTGGCGGTGATGTAAACCCAGGCACCCTGCAGCGTCCAGGTCATTAAAAATGTCGGGAACGACACTTTAATCGAGCGAAAGCGTCGGTCTTCACCAGCCTTACGGATTCTGAAAAACAGAAACGGCCCTAAACGCAATGCCCAAATAACTATCAGCCCGACAATCACCAAAGATCTAACATCATAAGCTTGGCCGAGTACGCAGGCGGCAACGACCATGGCCATGTAGGTAAGACTGCCAGTCAGATCGAAGAAACGCTCCGTATGCGCAAACCATGCGTGAAAAAATATCACCCACTGCACAGCAAAGGCGATGACCCCACACCAGATGAAAATTGACCTCCCTGCATAGGTAGCGCCTTGATCGGAGCCAGCCCAAGCCACCCCGGTAGCCAATATAATTGCGCCTATGATGCCGCTAATGCCTGTTAACCACTTTTGCATATTCCCCAGTTCCTTCCTCTATCCCTAAATCTACCGCGATAACGCGGCTAACTTTGCTCAACTGTCATCTGCCAGTCGAGTCCGCGGCTCCCCTCTAACCAAGGCGCAAACTTCGGCATAACAGATAAGAAATGTTCGCTGGTCAGCCATGCGCGAAGCCAAGCCTGCAAGAATGGCCATTCCTGAGCGAAAAACCAGGCCTCATCGACGAAAGCGAATTGTCGAACGAAAGGCAAAATTGCCACGTCTACTAGCTGTTCCTGCTCGCCCAATAGATAAGGTGTTACTGCCAGCCGGTGATCTAACTTTGTGAGCCAGGGGAGGTTATTATTGCGATAGTCATCAGCGCTAGCGACATCATCTTGGCGACGATACTTATACGCATCGAGCCAGGGCTTAAACTCTCGATCGAAAAGCTCTACATATTGCCGTTGCCAAACAGCACCTTGATGCATTAGCCAGGGATGCTCCTCGCCAATTGCCCAAAACATTATATCGAGGCTTTCGTCTATGACAGTGCCTGAAGAAGTGATCAAGACAGGGACAGTCCCCTTTGCAGAGTATTGCAATAACGATGGTGGTTTCTTCTTCAGCTGCACTTCGCGCAGCTCGACCCGCGTCTGTGCCTGAGCCAAGGCCATACGCGCGCGCATGGCATACGGACAGCGGCGGAAGCTATAAAGAATCGTCATGTGCGGCCCTTGGACAGTGCTATTGTTTATCTTTGCTCGGCAGCGCACTGATATTGTCAGCCCAGGCTACCTTTGACAGACACCATACCTGAATCTGTGGCGGCAACTCGCTAACCTGGTCGAGGATCCCAGTGCGCAACCCCAGGGCTCGCTGACCTATGGGCACATCCTCTTTGACCGATGTTGCGTAGAGATGAGAACCACATTGGTCGCAAAAAGCCAGTTCGCGTCGCGCACCGCTGTCACCGTATTTGTGATACAGCTTAGGGCTGCCGCTTAGCAATTCAAAGTCAGCTTCTTGAGTCTGAATTATGCTTCTATAGGGCCCACCAGACATCACCTGACAATCACGGCAATGGCATATAACGGCGCGCCGAGCGTCCCCTTGAGTCTTAAAGGTTATAGCTTTGCAGTGACATGCTCCTGTAAGTTCCATCTACATCTCTCCATGTGATTATCAGAATTTGCGCGCTGCGCTAATTTGAAAAACGTGGCGCCTAAATTTCGTGACTCGATCGTCGTCAACGCTGCTATAGACACTCGCGTTGATCCAGCGCAAATTAGCCGTAAATCGGCGCTACCAATTTATCTAGGATACTCTTATGACTCGAATCCTTTTCTTTCTTACCATATCACTGGCATCCCTCTCAGCACATGCCGCCACCGACCAAGAGCGAGCCGAGCGCGCGATTGAGACTCGCCAAGGACTGCTTGAAGTGGTGGCCCACTACTTCGGTCCTATCGTCGGCATGGCCAGAGGACAAATTCCTTATGACGCTGAACTGGTTCAAGCTAACGCGGGGAAAATCGCTCAGCTGGCACCAATGATTACCGACGTATTTACCATGGATACTAGAAGCAGCGGGCTTAAGTCAGATTCGCTAGACGGTATTTGGGACAACTATGCAGACTTCTCTGACAAGGCTGATACAGCGACAATGCGCGCTCTGGCACTGTCGGCAGCCGCACAGAAGGACCAGGGTGCTGCGATGAAGGCATTCGGTGCGCTGGGTTCTGCATGCAAGAATTGTCATGAGAGCTATCGCGAAAAGTAGTAGGCGCAAGAATGTCTGGCGAAGGATCCAACATCAGCGACTCTGATCGCCCACAAATGCAATTAGTCAGAGTTTGGGACCTGCCCACTCGAGCCTTTCATTGGCTTTTGGCGGCGTCGCTAGCAGGTTCTTGGCTAACTGCTGAAATCGGCTACGACTGGTTTCAAATGCATTTCTATCTCGGCTATCTGGCCCTTGGCCTTGTCGCCTTTCGTCTCATCTGGGGCTTCATGGGTTCCACTTATGCACGCTTTGCTCACTTTCTCCATGGCCCTGCGATGATCGCTCGTTATCTTCGCGGCGAGGAGGACTGGCGCTATCGTATTGGACACAATCCTGTTGGCGGTTGGGCTATCGTGTTGCTGCTTGCCCTGGTTGGCGTTCAAGCGGCTTCTGGCTTATTTATCAGCGACGATATTCTTTACGCTGGGCCCTATAACGGCATCGTCTCTTCTAACCTAGCCGACCGATTAAACTGGTTCCATCACACCAGTTTTAATCTGCTGCTCGCTGCCACCGGTCTGCACATAGCCGCTGCGCTTTGGTACAACGTGGTGCTTAAGCGGCCGTTAATTCAAGCCATATGGCATGGTCATCGACCGCTAGACAGGCAAACATTTCGCCCAGTCGAGCCAGTGGATACCCTCTGGCTGCGGGGAACGATAGTCGCGCTTATAGTTGCTTGCGCAATTGCTGCGCTGATCTACTTTGCACCGCCACCAACTGACTACTTTTATTAGTGGTGGTAGTTATTGGTGGTACTAGCACGCCAGGCGCCTTAACCGCGACGTTGAACATGCAATCGCGTTAGCGCCACCAACGAACCGTCAGGTTCGTCTATTAATCCCTCAAACCAGTAGACTGGCTCAAGATCGAAAGGAGTCGAATCCACCAGGCGTTGCAATTCTCCAGGGGGCACGCGATAGCGCTGCGATGACGGGCCAATCAAGGTTCTACCAGCCTCGATATCACCACTAAACTGCATATGCTCCTCGATCAGCAGGTGCCCCTGCGGAGCCAATGCGGCGACCATCTTGGGGATCAAATGCGGTGCTACAAATCTGACTAGAATGATAAGTTGATACTGAGATTGGGGAAATTCAACATCTGCCCCCATCAAATCTCGGCACTGCCAGGAAATTGGCATGCCGTTAACGGCACCGATGGTTGCACCATAGGCCAAGGCCACTGGCGATACGTCCACCCCATGAACGCGGTAACCATGCTCCGCTAGGAACAGGCTGTTGCGCCCGCGACCGCAGGCTACATCCAGGGCCTGGGGCAACGGGTTTGCTCCGTTATCCGCCACTAGGGTGGTTTGCGCAATGCGCGGCAATGACTGCCGAACAAATTCGCTCGGCCATGGCCGCTGTGAATATGCGCCGCCTCTATAACGACTATCCCAACGCACTCGATCTTGGATTACTGCTGCACTCTCAGTGGATGACTGCAATGAAATTCGCTCCCTAATGCCGATTTTCCCTACCTACAAGCTTGCCAGCATTCGGCTACGCCGAGCAATCTCGGTGCAGCCTAGGTGATAAATCTGCTTCTGATTCTTGCAAGGCAGAAACCATAGGGCTAGCTTACCCATCCTTTTACGCTGGCCACGGTATTGAGTACTAATTCTGACAAGCTAAACTTTGATCGAGCGGCTATCTGGCTGTCATGGTTGTGCCTTTTACACTGCCTAGCTGTTCCTGCGTCGGTATTACTCGCCCCAACTGCTGCTCGAATGCTTTCAGCGAGCGAAACTCAAGTGCACTGGCTGCTGCTCTTGTTTGCGGTGCCCATCAGCGCGATCGCGTTGACTCGAGGTTACTTGCGCCAACCTAGCCCGTTTACTCTGATCCTTGGCTGCGGCGGGCTTTTACTTATGACTCTTGCCGTTTCTCATGTGGCTGGCCACGATTGGGAGATCGCGCTTACTGTGGTCGGCGTGTTGCTGGTGCTATGCGCCCATATGCGGAATCTGCGTCATGCCAGCCACAGCCACAGCCACGATTAGCCGGGCAAATATTCTTGCATTAGGAGACTTAAGCTATGAAGTACAACAATATCCTTGAGACCATTGGCAACACACCGATCGTCAAACTCAACCGCTTCGCACCTGAACACGTAAACATGTACGTGAAGGTCGAATCGTTTAATCCTATGGCCTCGGTTAAAGACCGACTCGCCTATGCGATTATCAAAGATGCCAGGGACAGCGGCGCATTAGCGCCAGGACAAACCGTCATTGAGGCTACATCCGGCAATACTGGCATCGCTCTGGCCATGGTCTGCGCGGTTATGGGTCATCCCTTTGTCGCGACCATGGTTGAGACCTTTTCCATTGAGCGCCGCAAAATCATGCGCGGCTTGGGTGCTAAGGTAATTCTTACGCCTAAGGAAGAAAAAGGTTCGGGCATGGTGCGCATTGCTACTGAGCTTGCGGCGAAGCACGGATGGTTTCTGGCTGAGCAGTTCAATAATCCGGCCAATCCTGCTTACCATGCGAGCACGACTGGTCCAGAAATTCTGCGCGACTTTGCTGGCGAACGTCTAGATTACTGGGTAACGGGGTGGGGCACCGGAGGAACTCTGTCCGGGGCAGGACGCACGCTAAAAGCAGCACGCCCAGAACTACAAATTGTTGCAGCTGAACCTGAGCAGGCGGCGCTGCTGTCAGGGAAGCAATGGTCACCGCATAAAATCCAAGGCTGGACCCCTGACTTCATTCCAGGAGTGCTCGACCAAAGTGTTCCAGATCACGTCATTCCTGTGAACGAAGACGAATCGATGGCTTGCGCCATGCGTCTGGGGCAGCAGGAAGGCATCTTTGTCGGTATTTCTGCGGGCGGCACACTCTCCGCTTCGTTGAAAATAGCTGAGCAAGCGGAGCCCGGCAGTACCATTGTTACCATGCTAGCCGACACTGCCGAGCGCTATCTTTCTACGCCACTTTTTGATGGCATTAATGAGGGATCGGATGACGATTGGCTCGCTGAGCAATAGTCAACGGGGACCAGGCTGTTGCCTAAAGCATCAGCTGGGTTGCTACGGCCACCGTAGATTGGGTCAACGCGCGCCGAGCAAGGAAACGTTGCATGGCTTGAGGATCAGACTCTCTCGAGTGCTGCCATGACACCAAGTCCGGATACCAGGTCAACAAGTGCAATGTGGTCTGCGGCTTGGGGTCAATCTGAGTAAACAAACCGACGGGCTGAGCAGCGTAGGTTGCCCCTTGCTCAAATGTTTCCCATGCTTCGCTCGAAAGCCTGACGGCTTCATCTAGCGCCTCGCGAGGCAGGGAAAAATCTCTAAACACATACAAACCTGTTTTCGCCAGCGGGTATGCGTCTGTGGGCCGCACCGTGGGCTCGAGGCAAAGTGTCTGGTTGACGACACAGTCATCAGGGCAGTGAAACTCGTCCTCGCGATCAGCGTGGGCGGTGATCACGGCGACCTCATTCGAGGGCATACCAAATAGGCCCCGCCAGATACCCCAAATTACGCTTGCGGAACCCTTGGGTTGCGCTTGACGCATAAGGGCTACTGCCGGTCCAAGATCTTGACTGGGCAGTTCCATTATTCGTTTCGTGAAGTTCATCCCATGCCCTTTATGCTGACGCTAACTTAGGTATCTATGCCAGCTGCACAGGCAACCAGCTGTGGACCTATCAACTTGCGCTTAACCCAGCTGCTATGCGTTTTTATCTGAGCTCTTATCTGAGCTCTTATCTGAGCATGGCAGGATAGTCCAAAGGGGCGTCCCAGTGCACTTGGGCCACGCTTGCATAGCGAGACTCATTAACAAAACCATGATGGCGCAGTGTTTCCATGTCGCGACCAATTCTTTCCAATTCGCTGCCCCGAGCAATCATGCTGGTGCCGGCAATGTCAGCAACATGCTTGACGACCTCGCTGGATGCTTGTACCGCGTGAGTGCCAGCCAAGTAAAGATCAGCGCGATGCTGGGCTTCTGCCGGCAGGCCATCCAAAGCCCGCTGCCAGGTGGCCTCTAATGCATCGTAGAACATTAGTCGTGCAGAACGATAAATGGCTAAGCCGCGGCCAAAGTGACCTTGAGCCATATGCTTTTCTTGCAGTTTTCCAGCGCCGCCGCCGGGAATCTTATTTTTTACAAGATCGGTTACTACATCTAACGCCCGAGCGGCGAGGCTAAGCGCCGTGGGAACGTATGTGGCAAACACAATTCTTGAGGGGCACGCAAAGAGTGGACCCGAAAAGTGATGGTTGGGAGGGGCCGTCGCGGCGGTTGGCGGCACCACTTGGAGTTCAGGTAAGAAGATATTCTCCACCGCCACGTCATTGCTGCCAGAGCCGCGCATGCCGAGAGTGTCCCAGTTATCTTTTACAGTGCACTCTGAAAGCGCCATGACCGCCGTGTACATCTCACCGTCGACGAGCACCGGAGACATCATCCAAGTCGCGAAATTGCAGCCACTGACAAAACGTTGAACGCCATTGACTCGGTATCCACCTGGCACTTTTTCAGCTTTTAAAGGCGTATGGCCGCTGGCCGCAACCAACCGGTCTGGGTCATCCCCCCACAGCAGCTCTACCAGTTCGGCTGGCCAACGCGAGGCCATCAATTTGGCTGCATTAAATACCATTACATGCCATGCCGCCGCGGTATCGCTATTTGCCAAGGTTTCGCAGGCCAGCGCGCAGGTTATTGGATCTACTTCGTCCCCCCGCAAGCTGGCTGGCAAAAATAGACGCGGCACCCCAGCATCGACAATGGCTTGAAATGCTGAATCGTGCAGTCGGCATTGCTCTTCTGCCCAGGCAGCATTGCTGGCCACAGTCGCTGAAGCTTTACCCATTTTCGCCAATACTTGTGCTCTGATGGTGGAAGCATCAGATACATCGGCATTCACTGCTGACTGAGTTCCTTGTCTTTGTGTTGCGGTTACCATCTCTCGCCTCTCGTCTTTTTATTTAACAGCTGCTTACTTGACCGCTGCCCCTTTGCCTTAAGCATCGCGGAGCATTGACAAAATGTCACTGGGCAATTTATGCATTTTTCTAACCTCAAACCCGGTGCTTCGGCCAACCGACCGTCTAGTCGGAGCTCTAGTCGGGGTGGGGGAACTTAGGTAGCACTGACGACCAATTAAAGCCGGCGTCTGCCACTGCCAAGAATTCTGGATTGAGCAAACTGTCCTTGGTGTTGTAGCGCAGCACGTCGCCGGCTGCTGTTATCACCGTACCGCCAGCAGCAGTTAGTACCGCTTGAGCGGCGCCAATGTCCCATTCGCTGGTTGGTCCTAAACGAGGATAAATGTCTGCCAATCCCTCCGCCAAGACACACAGCTTAAGTGAACTGCCCACCGGACGACGTTCCAAGGCCGGAAAAGTCCGCATCAGTTCATCTAGATAATTGCTCAGTCTTGCACCGCCGTGACGGCGGCTCGCGACCACTCTCATCTGCTCATCTGCCGGTAATCTGGGCGCTCCCGCTAACGGACGCCGACCCTCGCTTTCAATTACCACGGCTTCACTTCGGGTCACATCTCCAACATAAACTTTGTCTTGTACTGGCACCCCTACCAACCCCAACACCGATTCGTGACCTGCTATCAATGCAATGTTTACGGTGAATTCTCCATTTCGATTGACAAACTCCTTGGTACCATCCAGTGGGTCAACTAACCAATAACGAGGCCAAGAGGCACGAACGGAAAACTCCGGCGGGGTGGATTCCTCTGAGATGATCGGAATATCCGGAGTTAACCGGCTCAGTCCAGCAGTAATCACCTCGTGAGCAGCCAGATCTGCTTGAGTTAACGGCGACTCATCGGTTTTCGTCTGCACGGCGAAGTCCGTTTCATACACCTGCAGAATGGCATCCCCTGCCTCTTTCACAATGGTTATTAAAGGCTCAAACCACTCTATAGGGATCTGCTCAGTCATCTCGGGTCTCTCCAGCGACGGCTTCTATCATCGGGCGGCACAGCGCCAGAGCCGCAATGGCTCGAGCTTCAGAAAATTCTTTGTTGGCAAACAGCTCATCCAGGCGCGCTACTGGCCAACGCACCAGTTCAGGGGGTTCAGGTTCATCTGCTGGTAACACTTTTGCATAAAGATCATGCGCCATCACTACATTGATGGTAAACCCCATATGTCCTGGCGCGATGCTGAGATTTCTCACGAACTTTGTTTGTCTTGGCGCAAAACCAACTTCTTCAGCGAGTTCCCGTGCCGCTGCTTCCTCAAGGGTTTCACCGGGCTCGGCAGCGCCTTTGGGCAGCGTCAGCTGAAACTCATGAAATCCTGCCGCATACTCTCGAATCAACAGCAGCTCAGCAGCGTCGTTAACCGCGACCACAATGACTCCAGGCTCACCCTGGGCTGGCAGCCGTTCATAAACGCGCTGTACTCCATTACTGAACTGCAAATGCAGCGCCTCAACTTTAAAAAACCTGGTCTCGGCCAGAGTTTGGGTTCGTTGAATGTCCGGTAACGGCATTGTCTTTGTCCTGCCTTGCTTGCTCGAGGACAATCATTCTACCCGCTATCTAGCGGCTAACACTCCCGCGCAAGGAAATACCTTCTACGCGACGTTACTGCAATTGGCGGGCATCGCATGACTGAGAAACAGCCGCGCTATTACCAAACAATTATTAATTGGCGGGAAATCGATACCGTGTTGCTCGACATGGACGGAACGCTCTTAGATCTGCACTTTGATAACTTCGTGTGGAACGAGATTGTGCCCAACGCCTATGCCGAACAGATAAACGCCCAGAAAGGACATGCGCTGGCCACCATTCGCGACCACATGAACCAGATCAAAGGATCTATGGCGTTCTACAGCTTCGATTATTGGCAAAGCTATACAGGTCTGAATATTGCTGATCTGCACCATCAACACCGTGACCGAATAAGATTCCGACCAGGAGCACTCGCTTTTCTAAACACCATGCGTCGACTTGGCAAAAAGGTTGTGATTGCTACGAATGCAGATCGCAGATGTTTTGACATTAAGGATAGAGCGCTAGGGCTGCAGGCGCTGGTAGATAGTGTAATTTCCAGTCATGACTTCAACGCCCCGAAAGAGCAACAAGAATTCTGGCGATCACTACAGCTGGTATGCCCCTTCGATCCTCGGCGCACTGTCTTCTATGACGACACCGTCCGAGTACTTGATGCCGCTGCCGAGTATGGCATTGCCGAAACATGGGCTGTCACAACCCCAGACTCACAAAGCCCTATACGTGACCCTTCCGTGTATCCTTGCTTCGACCACTTCAATGAGACCTACCCAGATCTGCTATGACCGCCGTACGAATTGACCGCTGGCTTTGGGCTGCACGCTTTTATAAGACTCGAAGTCTTGCAAAATCCGCAGTAGAGGGCGGCAAAGTGCATATCGATGGTCAGCGGGTAAAACCCTCGAAAGAGGTGAGGGTTGGAGTCACTCTCACGATACGCAAAAACCTGACCCCACAGATTGTTGTTGTAAATGCCCTCTCAGACCAACGCGGACCTGCCTCGGTCGCCCAATTGCTTTACACGGAGACAAACGAAAGCATTGAGATGCGCGAAGCCATGCTCAGCCAAAGGCGCATGGAGAGAGCGGGCCTTAATGTTCCCGGCAGCAAGCCAGACAAAAAAGATCGGCGAGCGCTGTCGCGACTCAAATCTTTGCACGATGAGTGGGATAGTTCGTCAAACAACTGATCACGTGTCATTCAGTTTATTGTGTTGATCATTGAAGAGGTTTAGGACAGCGTTCTGATATGGATATTTTGCACCGGTTTAGTTTTGCCGATTTACCTATTCGCGGCCAATGGGTTCGCTTAGAAAAAGCCTTGGGTTTGACGACCGTTCAGCGTGACTACCCCTATGCCCTGCAATCTCTGCTGAATGAAATGCTCGCCGCAGTGGCCATGGTGGCGGACAATCTCAAATTTGATGGTGCTGTGGCCCTGCAAAGCCGCGGTAGCGGAGTTTTGCGACGCTCGCTGGCGGAGTGCCGGAATCAGGGCCTGCTTCGCGGTATCATGCACCTAGACGAAGAGCAGGCCGAATAGATGCGGCTTCAAACAGACACATCTGCTACCGATGATCTAAAGCAATGGCTGGGCCAGGGACAGCTGGCTCTGTCATTGATCCCCGCCACTGACACAGGCATGCAGCCCTACCAAGGTTTGATTTCGCTTGTAAACGGCAATCTATCGGCATGCCTTGAGGACTACTTCCACTCCTCGGAACAACTTGCAACCCGACTGCACTTCGCAAGTTCCGCGGACGCAGTCACTGGCCTGTTATTGCAACGCCTTCCAGATGACCCGCAAGCTAATGAGCTAGAAATCGACGAAGCGAACGAAATGTGGGAAATGCTCACCGCGTTGGCAGCGACCGTTACGCAAAAAGAGTTAAGCGAGTTGGAACCCAGTTCTTTGCTGCATCGGCTGTTCCATGACCAATCTTGCAAACTGCATCCGTACAGAGAGCTGGCCTATCGATGCACCTGCAGCCAAGAGAAAAGCGATACTACGCTTATGCTCTTGGGCCGCGAAGACTTGTTAGCATTGTTAGAGGAGCAGGGCGAGATAGGGGTCGACTGCGAATTTTGTGGCAGCCGCTATCACTATAACGCTGCGGACGTTAGGCGTCTTATCGAGGCAAGTTTGAGCGGCAGCGTATTTTCCGCTAGGTCAGACTCTGACCCCGGCCCCAAACTGCATTGAATTGGCTTACCGAAGGCGCGGTTTTGGCGCCAATCGCGTTGCGCAATAAAAGTTAGAAATTCGCCAGTCCACTATTCCTAGGGCCAGCGACTCTGGCATACTCTCTTCCCCCTTTTTTCTTGATAGATAAAACAATGCTCCAAGAACTGGATTCAGATCTGTCCAACCAATCTTTTGAAAACCTATCCACTGCGGATCTCGCAGAGCAAGCCGTTATTCGACGCGAAGGCAATTTAGCTAGCAATGGCGCCATCGTGGTCGAGACAGGTCATCGCACCGGCCGGTCACCAAAAGACCGTTTCATTGTTCAAGAGGCATCAACCTCTGACGCCATCGATTGGGGCGATATCAATCAGCCTATAGACCCCAGCGTTTTCGACCATCTTTGGGACCGAGTGCAAGTTCATCTGAGTGAGCGCGATTCCTTTCTGTCCAATCTACACGTAGGTGCCGATCCGGAGCACTACCTACCCATCGAAGTGACCACAGAATACGCATGGCATAGCCTGTTTGGACGCTCCTTATTCATCGCCCCGGATAACTACAATCCGCGCAACAAAGAAGTGTGGCAAGTGGTCAACGCACCCAACTTCGAATGCGACCCAGATCGAGATGGCACCAACAGCGATGGCACTGTGATGATCAACTTTGCCCAGCGCAAAGTGCTTATTGCGGGTATGCGCTACGCGGGTGAAATGAAGAAATCCATGTTCTCTGTGCTGAACTTTTTGTTACCAGAGAAAGATGTGCTACCAATGCACTGTTCTGCCAACACTGGCGATAACGGCGACGTTACGCTGTTTTTCGGTCTATCCGGCACCGGCAAGACTACTTTATCCGCAGACCCTAGCCGTTTGCTGATCGGTGACGACGAGCATGGCTGGGGCAAGGGCGTTGTTTTCAACTTTGAAGGTGGGTGCTACGCCAAGTGCATCGACCTCACGCGCGAAAATGAGCCAGTGATCTTTGATGCCATACGCTTTGGTGCCATTGTTGAGAACGTGGTCATAGATGACCGGCGTGACCCTGACTATGCCGACCGCAGTCTCACGGAAAACACACGCGCTTGTTACCCACGAGCCAATATCGAAGCAAAAGTCCCGGACAATCGAGGCGGCGAGCCTAACAATATTATTTTCCTTACCTGCGACGTCAGCGGCATCTTACCTCCAGTTTCACTACTGACTAAGGAAGCTGCCGCCTACCACTTCCTCTCTGGTTACACCGCAGCCGTTGGCTCAACTGAAATAGGTTCTACCGAGGCTTATAAAGCGACATTTTCAACCTGTTTTGGAGCGCCGTTTTTTCCACGTCCTGCCGGTGTATACGCGAATCTGCTGATGAAGCGCATTGAAGAGTTCGGCTCCAAGGTATATCTGGTAAATACTGGCTGGACCGGCGGCGGCTACGGCGTTGGCAAGCGGTTTAGCATCCCGACCACGCGCGCGATTATCGCGGCGATTCAGTCAGGTGCCCTAGACAGCGCTGCCGTTAATCACCTCGATGGCTTTAACCTTGATATTCCGGTTGCAGTGCCAGGCGTCGACTCGCAGTTGCTCAACCCTCGTGATACCTGGGCAGATAAAGCCGCCTACGATGCGGCCGCATCGGGCTTGATCGCTAAGTTCGTTGATAACTTCCAAAAGTTCCAAGTCAGCGACGCTATCGTAGCGGCCGGACCGCAAAGCTAGGCACTCTAGAGCTTCCCTCCTAGTGGCCAGCGGTGCCACTAGGCAGCTGCAAGGAAATTCAAATGTCGGTAGACCGCTCGATCTCTAACGTTATCAGCGAAGCAAAGCTTGCCGCGCTGCTGTCCGACTCAGCAGGCCTCAACACACTTACCCGTGGCATCGAAAAAGAGAGCCTGCGCATTAGCCCCGACGGCAAGCTGGCGTTATCTCCCCATCCCCTGGGCCTTGGTTCAGCACTTACCCACAGAGCCATCACCACCGACTTTTCCGAAGCGCAGTTGGAGCTCATCACTGGAGTCCACCCCAGCCCGGAAGCGTGCCTGGATGAACTGCAGCACATTCATCAGTTCGTGCAGAAAAATCTTGGTGAGGAACTACTCTGGCCCAATAGCATGCCCTGCATTTTGGCCGACCAGCACGATTCGATCCCCCTAGGTTATTACGGCACTTCGAACGTTGGCAAAACGAAAACACTGTATCGTCGGGGGCTGGGAAACCGTTATGGCCGCCTTATGCAAACCATCTCGGGTATTCACTACAACTTTTCTATACCAGAGGCGCTCTGGCGAACCCTCAACGTCCACTCGCAAGAACAGCGCACTGAAGCCTACTTTGGGTTGATTCGAAATTTTCGCCGATGGTCCTGGCTGCTTATCTATTTGTTTGGCGCATCACCCGCAGTGTGCAGATCGTTTGTCCAAAACTATGCCCATGACCTAGACCAGTTTAGTGAGGGCACTTTTTACCTGCCCTTTGCCACGAGCTTACGCATGGGACGTCTTGGCTATCAGAGCGATGCGCAGAGCAACCTTAACGTATCGTACAACTCACTCGCCGCTTACTCCCATTCAATGCGTGAGGCTCTGACCCAGAGTTATCCTGAATATAGACAGTTCAACCTCATGCAAGATGGTGAGTACGGTCAGCTTAACGACGCTATCCTGCAAATTGAAAATGAGTTCTATGGCACCATCCGCCCCAAACGCAGCGCGGAATCTGGCGAGCGACCGGTAACTGCATTGAACAGGGCTGGCGTTGAATATGTTGAGGTCCGATGCATCGACTTAGACCCCTTCGAGGCCATCGGCATCAACTCGCTACAAGTGCGGTTCCTTGATACCTTTTTGCTGTTATGCCTGCTCGTTGAAGCTCCTCCAGAAAACATAGAAGAGGTCGCTCGAATAAACGCCAACCAAACACTCGTGGTTGAACGCGGCCGCGAACCAGGCATTGGCTTAATGTGCGATAACAAGAGCATTCCTCTCGCTGAATGGGCTGCACAGTTATTGGATCAGTGTGAGCCAATTGCTCAGGCCTTGGATAGTGCCCATAACAGCTCCAACTATGGCGAAAGTCTTAGCAAGCAGCGTCTTAAAGTCATCCACCCGCAACGCACTCCATCAGCGAAAATTCTCGCCCACCTGAGCGAACACGCGTCTTTTTTCCGCTTCACTAACCAACAAGCGAAAAAGCTCAAAGAGCAACTATTAGCAGAGCCAATGGTCGAAGAGGCGCAGCAAGAGCTAGAGCAAGAAGCGGCAGCTTCGTTAGTTCGTCAACAACACATCGAAAATCAAGAAACACTGTCGTTCCCTGAATATCTTAAATCTTATCTTAGCCTTCCTTAGGCTTTGGCGCGGTCGCTAAAAAGATGAATCTACTTGCTCACAGTGCGCTGGCGTTTCAAGCATCCCGATCCTGGGAATCTGGTGCGTCGATCCAAGCAGGTTTGATGGCAGGCGCAATCATTGCAGACCTTACCAAGGGCACTATCCCAAAGAATTGGCCGCATGCTTTGCAATCAGGCGTGCGCCTGCATCGCAGAATCGACGCCTACTCGAACACGCACCCAGCCATTCGTCAAAGCAGCGAACGCTTTCCGCCGCAATACCGGCGCTTTGCGCCGATTTTTATCGACGTCTTGGCCGATCACTACCTATCTTTGGAGTGGCATGACCACTTCTCATTCTCAATCGCTGAAGTCTCGCAATGCTGCTACGCGGCGCTGGCAAAGTACCGGGGCTACTGGCCGCCTGCTCACAATGACTTTTTCAATTACTTACGAGACCACGATCTGCTTGGCCAATACCATCAGTGGTATCACGTTCAGCGCGGGCTCGGGTCAGTGCTTCGAAGATTAAACAAGTCCGCCTGCTTTGATGAGGTAAATCAGGCTAGTCTTGCGCAACTTGATGCAGGCCAATCTGATTTCCGAATATACTTCCCTGACATGAGGCACATGCTGCCCGCCTGGGAGAGTCTCGGCATGCAGCCTGCTGGCCGCGAACCTTTAGCTAACCAATAGGAGGGGAAACCATTGCGAGCCGTACTTTGTGAATCTTTTGGACCACCCGAATCACTCAATCTATCTGATGTGCCTGCTCCAGCTCTGAAGCCTGGACACGTTATCGTCGACATCCGCTCCACGGCACTAAATTATCCAGATGTGCTAATGATCCAAGGCAAGTATCAGTCTCAACCCAATATGCCTTTCTCTCCAGGCGGGGAATTCTCTGGCGTTGTCAGTGCTATTGCAGACGACGTTACCGAATGGAATGTTGGCGACGAGGTCTTCGGCGGCTCCGGTCACGGTGGCTTCGCAGAGCAAATTTGTGTGTCAGCACTGGCACTGAAACCTAAACTAGGTCAGATGAGCTTTCCTGAAGCCGCCGGCATCGGGACAACTTATGGCACCTCTTACTATGCCCTAAAGCAACGCGCTGACCTCAAACCAGGCGAAACGCTTCTGGTCCTTGGCGCCGCAGGTGGGGTAGGCCTTGCAGCGGTTGAATTAGGTAAAGCCATGGGTGCGCGGGTTATTGCCGCAGCTTCAAGCCCAGAGAAACTCGCTGCTGCCAAAGCATCAGGGGCCGATGAGCTGATCGATTACAGTGATGGAGAGCTAAAAGAAAAGGTCAAGGCTTTAACCGAGGGGCGCGGCGCTGATGTCATCTATGATCCGGTGGGCGGACCTTTATTTGATCAATGTATGCGCTGTGTTAACTGGTACGGTCGTGTGCTAATCGTTGGTTTTGTCGGCGGTGATATACCAAAACTACCCACTAATCTGGTGTTGCTGAAAAGCTGTCAGGTGGTTGGTGTTTTTTATGGCTCGTTTTCGGCGCGTTTTCCTGAGGAAAATCAGGAAAACTTCCGCGCAATTATGAGTCTTTATAATCAGGGCAAAATCAAACCTTTGATTGGCGCGGAATTCCCCTTGGAGGACTATGCCGAAGCTCTCAACTGCCTCGCGGGGCGCAAAGCTATAGGGAAAGTAGTCGTAAACCCATGATATTGAGTACAAATAGAACCGAAGCCTGGGCGATTGTTGTATGCCTAGCCAGTGGCGCGCTGCTATGCATCGCTTTGTTCATGGAGTTAGTGCTTGGGCTAACTCCATGCCCTATGTGCATGATGCAACGAATCTGGTTGGCGCTATGCGGCATTATTGCCAGCATCAGCTTGGCGCATAATCCCAGGCTTGGTATTTACCCTCTGTTGGCCGGCATCTGCGCAGCCGTAGGCGCAAGCTTCTCATTCCGCCAACTGCAGTTGCAGAGCCTGCCGGCTGATCAGGTACCTAGCTGTGGGCCAAGCTTGGACTATATGATTCAGGCATTTCCCTTGAGCGAAGTGCTTACGGCAATGACTCAGGGAACCGGCGATTGCGCTGCGGTAAGCTGGTCTTTGTTAGGGCTTAGCATCCCGGGCTGGCTGTTTTTGTTCTTTCTAGCGCTGATTGGTGGATGCATCATGCAGTTTCGACAAGGACTTCGCTAGCACAGGCCACTGGCGCGGCAGCCTGTTTCGTTGGTATATTCCTCGGCCGCTTTTGTACGACCGTCGTCGCACTTGCAACTGCGGTTTGCGAAAATAAATCCAACAGCAAAATCAGGCAGCGCCACATGCGTACTTTGGCAAAGAACATATTGGTCGCGAATAGCAAAGGAGGATGTGGCAAAACCACTATCGCTACCAATTTAGCGGTGGCTTACGCGTTGCGCGGAGAGCTTGCGGCTTTGGTGGACTGCGACCCTCAGGCGAGCAGTCATCATTGGCATGAAGCTCGCGATCAAGAGCTCGTCTCGGTGCCTGTCACCGTTGATCAGCAGCTAGGTGTCCTGTCAACGAGTAACAGCGGTACCACCATTATCGATGCACGCTTGCAGTCCGGTGACTCGGTCACGTTAGAGCGCATGATTAAATTCAGCGATCTGATCATTGTGCCCATTTTACCGTCGGCCCTAGATATTCGAGCAGGTGAACGTTTCATCACTAACGTAATGACTCATCGTGCTTTCCATGCCAGACCGCGACCCATAGCTATCGTTTGTAATCGAGTGGCTGGCTACTCCAGCGGCTATGAAAAACTGGTGCAGTTCCTCGACTGCCTATCTGTACCCGTTATCGCAGAGTTTCGCGATTCGCCCGTTTATGTCGAAGCAGCCAACCTCGGCACCGGCCTGCTAGAGATGAAAGACAATCGAGCAGCCCGTAAAGAGTATCGAGCTTGGCGACAAATGCTGAGCTGGATAGACACACAGGAGAGGCTGCCTCGGCAACGCAACCCGCTGGCCGCAGGTCGCTCAACGCGCGCTGTAACGCCTAGCCAACGCCCTTTATCAGCGGCAGCTAAAAACAACGGCTAACGATCGCGCTGCCGCAAATCCAATTGAGATAGGCTGCCCATGCTTCGCCTGCAAAATCTAAAATTCGAGAGAGGACAAGACGTTCTCTTTTCCGGCCTAGATCTGATCGTTTATCCAGGCACTACCCATGCCATCGTTGGGCGCAATGGAGTTGGCAAATCCACCCTATTCAACCTGATTCTTGGCCGCCTTGAGCCCAGCACGGGTGAGATTGATATGCCTGCTGCCTGGCGCATTGGCTATATGGCCCAAGAGGTGGCGAGCAATGATCGCCCTGCTATCGACTACGTTATAGACGGCCACAGTGAATTGCGTCGGGTAGAGGAACAAATTGCGACCACACAGGACGACCAGCAACTCGCGTCGCTCTGGGCAGAATATCAAGATTTAGGAGGCTACGAGGCCAAAGCCAAAGCAGGTTCGATCCTTTATGGACTAGGCTTTGATGGCAAGGAGATAGAACAACCCTATCGGTCGTTTTCAGGGGGATGGCGCATTCGCCTGAATCTTGCTCAGGCACTGATGACGCCTAGTGATTTACTCTTACTTGATGAGCCGACAAACCACCTAGACCTTGAGGCTATCTTATGGCTCGAAGGTTGGCTGTCACAATTTCAAGGGGCTTTGCTGATCATCGCTCACGACCGAGAATTTCTCGACGCCACCGCCGATAACGTTCTCCATCTTGCGGGAACCCAAGCCCGCAGCTATCAAGGTAACTACACCGCCTTCGAACGCTTGCGCCGCGAAGAACTGGCATTGGAGCATGCAGTGGCCGCCAAGCAAAAGGCTCAGGCACAACATATCCAAAGCTTTGTCGATCGCTTTCGCGCCAAGGCGAGCAAAGCAAAACAAGTGCAGAGCCGAATCAAAGCTCTGGAGCGTATGCAAGAACACGCTGCCCTACACGTTGATTCGGAGTATCGGGTTCAATTCAGTAATCCTGACAAAGTCTCCAACCCCCTTATTTCATTTCGTGATCTACAGCTCGGATACAACGACCAGCAAGTATTAGGGCACATAAGCCAAACTATTTTGCCCGGTGCGCGAATTGGCGTCCTCGGCGCCAACGGCGCCGGCAAATCGACGCTTCTTAAGGCAATTGTTGGCGATTTAGACCCAATGGCTGGAGAGCTATCCCGAGGAACTCATTCCTCTATCGGATATTTTGCTCAACACCAGTTGGAGGCGCTGAACACCAGCGATACTGCATTTGAAGCCATGCAGCGCTTCCGAGGAGACTTTTCGGAACAGCATATCCGCGATTACCTAGGCGGTTGGGGCTTTAGTTTGCCAATGACCATGCGCCCGATCAAAAGCCTGTCTGGTGGAGAAAAGGCTCGCTTCGTCTTGGCAATGCTGGCAGCAGACCAGCCTGCCATGCTGGTTATGGACGAACCCACAAACCACCTCGACC
>MDTB01063072.1_pt1 | contig 25624 bp, 25 predicted proteins | sample 811161 | NCBI WGS metagenome assembly MDTB01 (sample SAMN05326650, study PRJNA326480) | marine metagenome | isolation source: seawater | place: Mediterranean Sea | collected 2009
AAAAGCTGGACCAGCACAAAGACAATCCCAACCACAAGTATCCATTGACCTGAGTTCTATATATTTTTTTAATCTATTTTCTGTGAATATAGTGCTTAAATGAGTAGATAAATCACTTTCTGTTGGTAAACGATTTTTAATTTCATTTATATTTCCATTCATAAAATCATTGAAAATGTATTTTTTACCAGAAATATACGAATTTTCATCCTCTATAAACAAAATTGGAAAGTTTATAATAAAATCTGCATATTTTTCAAAATCTAATTCCTCAAAAAAGACTTTTGGTAACCCTCCTCGGGCAGTATTTTGCCAAACTTTTGATCTATAAGATAAATAATCACTTGTTTTTTTTTCTACTATTGAGGAATTTGCAAATAATGCAATTGATATAGGAACTATTGAATTAGCAATCTTAAATTTTTTAATAAAATCTTTTTCAGAAGTATAATCAATATTTAATTGTGTTCCACAAGTACGATACATCATGTCTAGACTTGACTCCCCAGATAAAGGCATGTCCAGCGTCATTAATTTGTATCTTTGCTTAGGATTATTAGGAATTTCCTCTAATTTTGAAATTGGATCAAAACCTGTACTTATAATATTAATATTTAACTTTTTTGTAACTTGTTTTAATTCAAATAAATAATCAAATGACTCTGCGCATACCTCATGAATATTATTAAGTTTTTCACCTGATAACTCTATTTGATTACCAGGCTCAAGTGTTATTTTCTTATCTCCTTTCGTAAGTCCAATAATATTTACTTTTTCTAAAATTGGGTTCCACCCAAATTCTAATAATGCTTTAAACATTTCTTTTATTTTTGAATAATTAATCCTTTTATTTTTATTCTTATCAAATAAAAATTTTTCGTGTTCAACTCCAATTTTAGTATTTTTTATATTTTTAATGCCGGATTTAAAATACTCGATAATTTTTTCTTTTTTATTAATCATAAGAACTCTAATATTATTAAATTTGTCAAATCAAACTGAAGAATAAGGCTTTCTTGAAAAAATTCTTTTAACCATAGGTGCAAATTCTTCTAATTTCATACTTTTATAATAAGGATCAAACGAGGCTTGATCCCATTTTTCACAAAAATTAACTGTATCCTGGTAAAACTCATGTTCTTTATATTTATCTCTTTGATTTTTATTTTTTCCTAAATGGTGAGCATAGTAGTACATTTGAAACTCTCCATGTTTTTCAATTATCCAATGAGTTTTCTTACTTACATAAGGTTTAAGAATAGATGCAGCATATTCAGAATGATTTAATGGTGCTAATTCATCACCAATATCATGTAATAAAGCAGCAACTACCATTTCCTCATCAGCTCCATCTTTAAAAGCTCTTGTAGCTGTTTGAAGTGAATGCTCAAGTCGAGTTATTTTATAACCCTCTAAAGTTTCGGTGAGGCCTTTCATAAAATTTAAAACTCTATCAGCAGTTCCATCAGCGTATTGTTGTTCATATTTGTCCAATAATAAATATTCATCTTTATTTCCGTCTTTCATCTGAGTAAATTTGACTGTTTTCATCAGCTATTTGAACCTATATTTAATAAAGATAATTGTGTAATTTTGCTATCTCCCAAATCATCTATTGGTTTTACAGGATATTCACCAGTAAAATAATGATCAGTCAGTTGAGGATAATTCTTATTTCTTCCATCAAAACCTATTGCTTTATACATTCCTTCAACCGACAAAAATTTAAGAGATTTCGCTCCGATGTATTCACAAATCTCTTCATTGGTTTTATTTGCTGCTAATAATTCCTTCCTGGTTGGAGTATCAACTCCATAAAAATCAGGGTATCTAATCTCGGGGCAAGCTATTTTAACATGCACCTCTTTTGCTCCTGCATCATATAACATTTTAACTATCTTGTGTGAAGTAGTACCTCTTACCAAAGAGTCATCAACTAAAATAATTTTCTTATTTTTAATAGTTGTTTCATTTGCATTTAGTTTAAGTTTTACACCCAAGCTTCTTATTTGTTGACTTGGTTCTATAAAAGTTCTTCCAACATAATGATTTCTGATTAAACCAAGCTCGAAATTTTTACCCAAGTGTTGCGCAAATCCTAAAGCAGCAGCATTTCCACTATCTGGAACAGGTACAATTATATCAGCATCAACCCCACTTTCTTTGGCAAGCTCTTTTCCTAAATTTTTTCTATGCTCATATGCTGTTTTACCACTTAAAATACTATCTGGTCTTGCAAAATAAATATATTCAAATACGCATGGTCTAATTTTTTTGGCTGGGAAAGGCTTTATACTTTCTAACTTATCATTTTCAATTATTATAATTTCACCATTTTCAACTTCTCTTATAAATTTTGCACCAATAATATCTAAAGCACATGTTTCAGATGCTAATACGTAACTATTTTTTAATTTTCCAATTACCAATGGTCTTATTCCGTAGGGATCCCGTACACCAATTAAAGATCTTTGTGTAAGCATAACTAAAGCATAACCTCCTTGAATTTGAAAAATTGCATCAATAACTTTATCAATGGTTTTTAATCTTTTAGATTTTGCAATTAATTGAACTATAGTTTCAGTATCAGATGTGGTATAAAAAATTGCTCCGTCCTCTACCAGCTTTTTTCTTAAATGAATAGAGTTTGTTAAATTTCCATTATGTGCAACACCTATTCCACCAGCGTTGGTATCAGCAAAAAAGGGCTGAATATTTCTCAATGTATTACTTCCAGTAGTGCTATATCGATTATGACCTATTGAAAAATTTCCTTTTAATCTTTTTAGAATTTTTTCCTTGTTAAAATTATCACCAACTAAACCAAATCTTTTTTCTGAAAAATATTGATTACCATCAAAAGTCACTATTCCACATCCTTCTTGTCCTCTGTGCTGGAGAGCGTGAAGGCCTAAGGCAGTTAACGCTGAAGCATCTTCAATATTACTAATACCAAATACGCCACATTCTTCTTTGAGTCTTGGGTTAAAGTTCTTCAATTTTTTCTTTAGAGTCCTTATATGTTTTTTCATCTGGAAATTCTTTCAACAAATAATTACTACCTTTCTCTAAATATGAAAAGATATAAGATTTATCAACATTTACTGGCCATTTATCATGATTATACACAATATGAATCGCAGAAAATATACATACTGAAATTATATAAGCTCTTAAAAATCCAAAAAAGAAACCAAATACAGAATCTAGACTACCGATTCCAGTATATTTAATTGCTCTACTAATCCCTTTACTAATCAATAATATTAAAAAAATAACAATAATGAATATTGAGATACCTAAACTAATATCTAAAACATATTCATTGTCAATGATATCTTCAAAAAATGGTTTTATTTGAGGGAAACCTATCAGTGTTATAATATAAGCAAGTAACCATTTTGACATAGATAAAATACTTAAGACAAAACCCTTTTTGTAACATTTAATTAAAGATAGAATAGTAATTACTATAAATATAATATCTATTATTGATGATGAATTATAAAAATCTCCAAAGATTTCTATCATCGTTATTTTCCAAAAGGTTTAATTAACAAAATTAATGAAGGTAAAAGAGTTAAAACAGAAATCATAGCAAGCAGCATTGCAAGACCAGTAAACATCCCAAAGTAGATTGTTGGGATAAACTTAGATAATACTAAAATAGAAAATCCAAATACTATTGTGATTGACGTGTTCAATATTGCATTTCCTACAGTAGCATGACAAGTCTTAACAGTTTCATTATAATCTTTAATTTTACTAAATTCTTCTCTAAACCGATAAATGTAATGGATACTATTATCTACTGCGATACCAATTGTGATTGCGGCTATAGTAATAGTCATCATATCTAGTGGAATTCCTAAAATCCCGATGATACCCAAAATAAAAAACGCAGCAATAAAATTTGGAATAACCCCAATTAATGATAATTTAATATTTCTGAATAAGATTAAAAGCATGACAAAAATTCCAAAAATTACTAATCCTAAGGTCAAGATTTGAGATTTAAACAAACTTTGTAAAAGATTATTAAATAAAATTAATACTCCTGCTAATTTGTATCTATCTTTTTCTATACCAAGTTTATTTTGAAGATCATAATTTATTTTATTAATTAGTTCATTTCTTCTTAAATTTTCTTGAGAATCAATTATTCTTAAACTTATTCTTGCCTCATTATTTTCTATTGAAATATATGGATCTATAATTTCGGTTTTTATAGCCTCAGGAATTTTTGTATATAAAACTCCCATTTCTAAGGTTCCTAAAGGTTTATTATTATTTAATTGTGTTGCTACATCAATTATAGAAGAAAAAGACAATACTTTTCCAATTTGAGGAAGACTATCCAAATAATTATGAACATTAGAGATCGTTTCAATTTTATCTTTGGTAAACCAATATTTTTCATTATCACTTTCATTTTCATTATCCCAATCTTCAAAATCGTCATCTGAGGAAGAAATTTCTTTTTCTAATTCTGGAAATTTTAAAATTACTTCAAGGGGAGTAGTTCCTCCTAGTTTTTCGTCAATTAATTTCATACCTTTATAGATTTCTGTTTTTTTACTAAAATAATTTATGAAACTATTTTCAACTTCTAATTTACTAATTCCAATTATACTCATAGCAATAATTACAAATGTTAAAATAAATATTAATATTTGGTTGTTTAAAGAAAAGTTTGCGAGATATTTTGTTATTTTTAAATTTTCTTTCCTTTTAATTTCTAAGTTTATATTAGGTACAAAATTCAATAAGGTAGGTAACAAAGTAAAAGTAATAACAAATGACACAATTAATCCAAAAGTCATCATCCATCCAAAATCAATAATTGGTTTAATATCGCTGAAAATTAGAGATAAAAAAGCGATTACCGTTGTTAAAACTGTATAAAAAATTGGCCAAAACATTTTTTTTGTAGTTAAAATTAAGATCTCTAAATTATTTTTAGATATATTTGTTCCTTTTAATTGAAGGTATCTTGTGCTCATATGAATGTTCATTGCTATTGTTAAAATTAACATTATTGCAATAAAGTTTGATGAAATAACAGTTACCTTCCAACCAATTAAACCTAATAAGCCCATCATAATTATTACAGATAAGAAGCAGCTACTTATAGGAATTAAGATCCAAATTATTTGCCTGAATACAAACCAAAGAGTTATTATAATGAATAATAAAACTCCCAGACCGAATACAACTATATCACTTTTAATAAATGACATCATGTCATCAGCTATCATTGGAATACCACCTAGATAAATTTTTCCAATATTCTCATAACTTTTGATGACGTCTCTTATTTCTAAAATATTTTCATGATTTTGTTTTTTGATAAGATCTCGATAAATTTCAATTTCTTTTTTAGTTTTATTTTCAAATTCTTCGAGCTGTATTTTTTGTTTTAAATTTACAATTATCCCACTCGTTTTCCCATCTTCACTAATTACAAAATTTCTGAAAACTGGACTTTCCAGAATTTCTTTGAAACCTCTCTCTCTATCAACATTTTCGTCCTTTAAAGTTTTAAATCCCTTTAATCTTTCTTGAAGAGAGTCATCTGAGTTGTTTAATAGTGGAATATCTAAAAGAGTAATGACACTATGTACCCAATCTAAACTTTGAATCTTATATTTTAAACTTAGTAAATTATTAATAGAACTATCAGAAACCATCTCTTGATTTGGGGTATAAGTGAGAACTAAAAACTCTTTTGATCCATATCTTTTAGTAACCTCCCTCAAATATTTAAGATCTGGGTCTCCTTCAATCAATAAAGTTTCAGAGGAAGCATCTAATCTAAAATCTTTGGCAAAATACCCAAAACTTACTAATAAAATTACTAAAATTACTAATATAGATTTTGGTTTTCTTAAAATTGTATTTTCATACAAATCAGCAAGCATAATCTCTTTTATATTGGAAATTAATTAATTTGAGTATCTTTAAATTTCGTAAATCTCTCCTCAAATTCAAGAGTTACTTTACCGATTGGACCATGTCGTTGTTTACCAATTAAAATTTCTGCTAAATGAGCAACTTCATTCATCTTTGCTTGCCATTCTGCATGTTCTACTGTTGCTTCTCTTGGCTCTTTTCTTTGAAGATAGTAACCTTCCCTATAAACAAACATTACCACATCAGCATCCTGTTCAATTGATCCAGATTCTCGTAAATCTGAAAGTTGTGGTTTATGATCGTCACGTTGTTCAACTTGTCTTGATAGTTGAGATAAAGCAACGACTGGGACTCCAAGCTCTTTAGCAATCGCTTTTAATCCTTGTGTAATTTGAGAAATTTCTTGAACCCTACCATCTTTATTATAAGTAGTCCCTCTCATTAATTGAATATAATCAACCACAATCATATCCAGACCATGTAGTCTTTTTATTCTTCTGGCTCTATTACTCATCGCAGCAATACTAATTGCTGGAGTCTCATCAATGAATAAAGGTAATTCTGCAATATTTTTTGAGGTTTCTAAAAATTGATCGAATTGATCATTAGAAATTCTTCCTCGTCTGATGTCATTAGATCCTATTCTTGCTTGTTCTGATAAGATTCTAGTAGAAAGTTGTTCTGATGACATTTCTAGAGAAAAGAAAGCAACAGAAGATTTTTTACTATTTTCCTGAATATGTTTTGCAGCATTAAAAGCAATGTTAGTTGCTAAAGATGTTTTACCCATAGAGGGACGTCCTGCAATAATAATCAAATCTGATTGATGTAATCCACCAAGTTTATCATCTAGATCACGGAGTCCAGTTGGAACTCCAACAATGCCACCCTCATTTTTGTAAGCAGCTGAGGCCATCTCAATTGTTTGTTTCATAGCGTCATCAAATTTAATCAATGAAGAACTGAAAGAACCCTTTTCAGCTAAATCAAATAACAATTTCTCAGAGTTTTCAATTATATTTTGACCATTAGTATCTAAATCATTTATTTTAGCATTATCAATGGTTTGTTCTGATATTTTAATTAACTCACGTCTGACATACATATCATAAATAATTTTTGAATATTCTAAGGCTTGTCTAATTGAAGTAGAAAATTTTGTAATTTTTACCAAGTATTCGGAAACATTTAAATCATCTTTTTCATCTTCAAAATAATTTTTTAATGTGATTGGATTAGCCAACATCCCTTTATAAATTAAGTTTTCAATAGCATTATAAATTTTTTGATGAAGCGGGTCATAAAAGTTATTATTTGAAATGACTGAGCTAATTTCATCGAAAATTTCATTTGTGACTAAAATTGAACCTATAACAGATTGTTCTGCTTCTACATTATTTGGGAGTTCTTTAAATTTATCTTTAACAACACTTAAATTTTCCATTTAAAAATAACTTACACGAAAAAAAATTTTAAAAAATTAAAAAAATTACTGTGGATGAAATTGTATAATTACTGAATAGTTTCCGCTGATCTTACGTCTATTATGATTTCAGCATCAACTGATGAGTGTAAAGAAATTTTTACTTTATGTTTTCCAATTGATTTAATTTCTTGAATGGGTTGTATCATAGATGGTTTAATATCAATTTTATTACTTTCATGAATTAGTTTTGAAATTTCAGTTGGCTTAACCGATCCATATAATTCATTATTCTCAGTACTTAGTTTTTTTATTAAATATGATTTATTATTGATTAATTCAGCGGTTTTTTGAGCTTCATTTTTTTTGTCATTGTCTTTCTTTGCAAGTTCTGATTTGATTTTTTCTACTTCTTTAATATTTTCTTTTGACGCATATAAAGCCTTCTTATTTGCAATTAAAAAGTTTCTTGCGAAGCCTCTTTTGACATCGATTACTTCACCTATTGATCCTATTCTTTTCAAGTTTTCTAATAATATAACTTTCATTTAATGCTATAATAATGCTAAATTTCTTGCTCTTTTAATTGATAAAGACAATTCTCTCTGTTTCTTTTGACTGATGTTTGTAATTCTTGAAGGTAAAATTTTACCATTTTCAGAAACATATTTTTTTAGTAACTTTATATTTTTATAATCTATTTTTGGTGCACCTTTAATTGATAGGGGACAACTTTTTTTAAATTTATATTTACTTGGTTGAAAGATACTTAATTTTGCGAAGTTACTTTGTTTATTTTTTTTATTCCCACTTTGTCTTTTTGGCATGATTAATTAGGTACCTTCTCTTTTTTATCAGTTTTTTCTCCATCATCTTTTTTGCTAAAATAATTAGTATCTAAGTCAAAATTTTTTACTTTTACTGTTAAGTATCTAAGTAATTTTTTATCAATAGCTTCATTTTTTTCTAATTCTTCAACCACTTTTCCCTTACCTTTAATTTTAAAATGAATGTAACTACCTTTTTTATTTTTCTTAATTAAGTAAGCCAAGTTTAGCAAACCCCAGTTTTCAGTTTTTACAACCTCACCTTCATTTTTTTCAATTATTTTTGAATATTTATCAGTAAGTTGTTTAAGTTCACTTGGTGAGGTGTCTTGTCTGGCTACTATTGTATGTTCGTATAAATTCATTTAAGTTCTTTTATAAAACGAGAGGATATACTATTATAACACTTCAATTTCAACAGTAAAAAAGGCAAAATTAAATAAATTTTAATATGTTTTCAGTAATTTTTCCAGGACAAGGGTCTCAAGTTGTTGGAATGGGAAAAGAGTTTTACCAGAAATTTGAATTTGTAAAAAGACTATTTAGTGAGGCCGACGAGGTACTTGATTTTCCATTATCAAATATAATTTTAGAAGGGCCTAAAGATAAATTAGATTTAACCACAAATACTCAACCTGCAATTTTTTTAGTTAGTTACTCAATATTCCAAGTAATAATAAGAGAATTTAACGTTAATATTAATGAAGCTAAATTTTTTGCAGGACATTCTTTGGGTGAGTATACTGCTTTAGCATGTGCAGATTATTTAGATTTTCAGAATACAATTAAAATTTTGAGAATTAGAGGTAAAGCGATGCAAAACTCAGTGACAGATGGAGATGGTGGTATGATAGCTGTTCTGGGTACGAATATAGAAAATGTTGAAAATATTTTAATTGAAAATGAAAAAAATTTCAAACTTGAGATAGCCAATGACAACTCAGATAGCCAAATTATATTAAGTGGAAAATCTGAAGATTTAGAAAAAATTAGTACTTATCTTAAATCAAAAAAAATTAAAAATGTAAAACTTCCTGTTAGTGCACCATTTCATTGTAGTCTTATGAATAGGGCAACAGATATAATGAGAGAAGAACTTAATAAATTAAGATTTAATCAAGGAACTAATCCGTTAATTTCTAATGTGACAGCCAAAGAAATTCTTAATATAGATGAAATTAAAAGCCTATTAATTAAACAAATTGAAAATAAGGTTAGATGGAGAGAAAGTATCATAAATATGATTGATAATGGAGTAGATCAATTTATAGAGATAGGCCCTGGAAAAGTCTTGTCAGGTTTAGTAAAAAGAATAAATAAAAATGTTAAAATCAGCTCAATTAATAACGAAGAAGATATTAAAAATATAAATATATGAAAGATTTGAAAAATAAAAAAATAATTGTTACAGGTGCTTCAGGTGGTATAGGAAATTCGATTGTTGAAAAATTGAATGCTTGTGGTGCTAATATCTTAGCGACAGGTACAAATTCTGAAAGATTAGAAAAATTAAAAAAAAAATTTAATAATATAAAATTAATGAAATTTGATATTTCTCGTAGTGATAAAATTGAGGAATTTTTAGAGAATGCTACAAATGAGCTAGAAGGTTTAGATTGTCTTGTTAACAATGCAGGTATTACCCAAGATAATTTGGCTATCAGAATGAAATTAGAAGAATGGGAAAAAGTAATAGATGTAAACCTTACTTCAACTTTTTTGATGTGCAAATTTGCGATAAAAAAAATGTTAAAAAATAAAAAAGGTAAAATTATAAATATTACTTCAATAGTAGGTCATACTGGGAATTTGGGACAAGCAAATTACACAGCATCTAAAGCAGGAATTATAGCAATGTCAAAAAGCTTGGCGATAGAGTATGCAAAAAAGAATATTAATGTAAATTGTGTTTCTCCTGGTTTCATAAAAACAGCGATGACAGAAAAATTAGAGGATAAATTTAAGGAAGCAATTATTTCAAAGATACCTTCTTCGAGACTTGGGGAGCCAGAAGATATTGCAAATGCGGTTCTTTTTTTATCTTCAAATCAATCAGATTATATCAATGGTGAAACTTTGCATGTTAATGGTGGTATGTATATGGCTTGACAAACTAAGTAATTAAACTATTAACAATTTTATAACTAAAAAGGATTAATATGTCAGATGATGTTTCAAGTAAAGTAAAGAAAATAGTTGCAGACCATTTAGGAATAGATGAAGTAAAAGTTACAGAAGAGTCAAGTTTTATAGATGATCTCGGTGCTGATAGTTTAGACACTGTAGAATTAGTAATGGCTTTTGAAGAAGAATTTGGTTCGGAAATTTCTGATAGTGAAGCAGAAAAAATCTTAACAGTTGGAGATGCTGTTAAATTTATTGAAGGCAAAGCCAATTAATTTTTTTAATGCCCACTTCAAACGATGGGGTAATGGTAATTTTGTCCTCTCCCTCAGGAGCTGGAAAAACGACGCTTGTAAATCTTTTATCAAAACAAGATAATTTTAAGATATCAATATCTCATACAACAAGACAACCTAGACCTAATGAAATTCAAAATGAAGATTATTATTTTGTTAGTGCTGATGAGTTCAAAAGATTAATAAAAAAACAAGAATTTCTGGAATATGCAAAAGTTTTTAACAATTTTTATGGAACTACAAGAAGCCCTGTAATTGAAAAACTTAATAAAGGACAGAATGTGTTGTTTGATATTGATTGGCAAGGAGCTGATCAAATTAAAAATAAAGATCTTGATTATAAACTTATTACTTTTTTTATACTCCCTCCAAGTAAAGACATTTTATTTGAAAGGTTATCTAATAGAGACATGAAAGATAAATTAATTGTAGAAGAAAGAATGAAGCAATTTGAAAGAGATGTTTTGCAATGGATAAATTATGATTATGTTGTAATTAATGATAATTTAAAAGATTGTTATATTAAGATACATAATTTAATAAAAGCTGAAATCAATAATAGTTCTAAAGATTATGATCCTAAATACATAAAAAATCATATTGAAAAATTAACTTCCTAACTTTTCAAATTCATCTGTGAGTTTTAAATAAGTTTGAAAATCTAGATTCTGAGGCCTTTGTGTCAATTTAATTCCAAGTTTTTTAGCAATATCCATATTTCCATTAAATAAAAATTTGTAAGGTTTTTTAATCATTTTTCTTCTATGCATAAAAAAAATTCTAGTTATTTTTTCTAAATTTTTAGAATCTTTAAATTTAAAAAAATTTTTTTTGGGAGTGAAAAATAACAATGTACTATCTATTTTTGGTTTTGGTGAAAAGCTTGAAGGCTTGACATCTAAAATCTTTTTTATATTTAATTTCCAATTAGACAATATTGATAATCTTCCATAGTTTTTAGAATTGAAATCAGAAATTATTCTATCTGCAACTTCTTTTTGAAACATCAAAATTAGGGACTCAAACCAAAATTTTTTATCATCAATGTTAAGTATCCATTTACATAAAATTTCTGTAGATATATTGTAAGGAAGATTGCCAAAAACAATTAGTTTTTCATTATCTAAACTATTTTCATTTAATTTTAAGATGTCTTTGTTTATTAAATCAACTTTAGAACCAAAGTTCCTATATATTAATTTAGAAAGCTGATTATCTTTTTCAACAACAATTAGTTTTTTTGGTAACTTAGTTAATATTTTGGAGGTCAGATTACCTGTTCCTGGTCCTACCTCTAAAATCTTTTTGTCTCTAATTTCTGTTATATTTATAATTTTATCAATAATTATTGGGTCTATTAAAAAATTTTGACCAAGACTTTTTTTGGGAATTATCACTTATTATCTAAAAAATTAAGAGCTAATATGAGGCTTTGTGGGTCAGAAATATTTTTACCAAACATTTTCTCATTAGGTCCATGATCTGGAGTAACTCTTAAAAATGGTAATCCCATTGTTATATTAATTGCATTATATTCAAATAAAGTTTTTATAGGTGCTAAAACTTGATCATGATACATACCTAAAATAACATCGAATTTTGTTCTGTTTTTTTTTAAAAAAATTGTATCTGCTGGGAAAGGCCCCATAATATTGATATTCTTTTTTTTTGATAATTTTACTGCGGGTAAAACAATCTCCTCATCTTCATTATATTCATCAACACTTTCACAATGAGGATTTAAACCCGTAATAGCTATTTTCGGCTGTATTTTCAGATTATCTTTATAAAAAGAGTTAATAACTTTAATTTTTTCAATGATTAATTCTTTTTTTATTTTTTTTGAAACTTTTTTTAAAGGGAGATGAGTTGTTAAAGGACAAACTGATAGCTCTTTATTATAAATTAACATACCAACATTTTTTTTTTTAAATTTTTTTGATATATATTCAGTAATACCTAAATGACTTTTTTTTAAAAATTTTTTTTTATTAATTGGGCCATTCAAAAACTTATAAGTGTAACCATCTTTTATTAACTTTATCCCAGTATCAAAACATTTTTCTATATAATTAATTCGAGATTTTTGATTATTTGTATTTTTGAATTCAATATTTATAAGATTTATCTTGTTATTATCTAAATTAATTTTAGTTATTTTTTCTTTATCTATTAGTCTTATTTTTTTTTTAAACTTACATTTATTCATTTGAGAGATCAAATTTTTTTTGCAGCATATTATAACTATTGGGCTTTTATATTTTTTTCTCAGAGATTTAAAAAAAATTTCTAAAAAAATACCGAATGGTTCACCTGCAACAATTAATATAGGTTTATTTTTCATTTATAATGTAATTAATTTTTGATTTGTCGAAGAAAATCCTAGAAAACTTATTTAATTGTTTATTTCTTTCGATTTGCACAAGCTTTTCAAGCTCTTTTTCTTTATCAATCTTTATTTTACTTATTCTTATTTTATTTACCATAAGTATCAAATAATTATTTCCAATATTTATAACTTCCGAAAATTCTCCATCTTTTAATTTATATAAATTTTCAAAAATCTTTTTTGATAGGCTGTTTTCATTTATCCACCCTAAATCACCTCCGAACTTAGAAGTGTCTGAAATACTATAAATATTGGCGGTATTTTTAAATCCAATATCATTTATGCTTAGTTTTATCTCATTAACTTGATCATTAAATTCTATATTTTTTTTTTTAGAAAAAACAATTTCTGATAAGTTATATTCTTTCTGATCTTTATTTATTGTTTTATTTACTTTATCTATCAATTTATTTTTGTTTATTTTTACAAGACTACTATATTTTTTAAATATTATCTCATTCCAATATAATTCAATATTTATCTTATCTTTAATTTCTTTTACAGAATAAGTTTTATTTAATTCTAATTGGTTCTGAAAATCTTTTTCATTTTTATAATTTAATTTTAAATATAGATTCTTGAAATATTCGTCTGAAAATGAGTTTTTGTTTGAATTTAAGTCTAATATTTTTGAGATTTCTTTTTTTTTAACTAATTCATTGATTAAAGATGTTTTTGACAATTCTTCTATTCTTTTATTATCTAATTGAATTAAGAGTGGGTTTAAAATTTTTAAATATTCCGCTTCTTTTTTAATATCAATATTTGTTATGATTTCATCGTTAACTAGGACTTTAATTTGAATTTTAGAGAATGAGTTACCACTTGTGAAAAACTGTAATAAAGTAAAAATTATTAACGTTATTATATTTTTTTTTAACATTAGTTTTTTAAATTTGGACTACTAGTTTCTCCAAATGGGATGATACTTAATTTAAAGAAAATACTTTCTGAGGTATTTAAATCCCGATCGTTATAGTAATCCTTATTATATTCAATTGAAGCTGCTAAACAGTCATTTTTATATTGATATATCAGTTTATAAAATTCAGTTAAATTTAATGTTTTATCTTCTCTTGTAGAAAATATTAAACTATTTGACTTATCTAAGTCATAACTTGTGGTATTTGATAAATAAGAATTTTTTTCTTTAGTATTGTTTTCATTTAAATAATTAAAAGAAGTACTAAAATTATTAAATTTAAATTCTGCCAACAAATTTTCATTACTTATTTCGGAAAGATTATTTTTAACCGAAGAATTATATCTTAAATTAAGAAATTTATTTGGACTATATGAAGTTTCAGTAAAAAAGTTGGAAGTTTTTTGATTTAGCTGATATGAATGAGTTAAATCATCACTTTCATTTAATCTTAAATTATTTGCTAATTTAAAACCTAATATCTCTCTATTGTTTTTTTTATCTAAGATTAAGTAATCTGTTCCATATGCTAGTGAAATACCACCTTCAACTGAGTCAGTTTTGTTTATTCTGTTTAAAGAAAAAATATTATTTACATCTAAGGTTGTCTCATCATCTTTATTATCTTTTGAATGATAAGGTGCTATCTTTAAAGTCATTTTTGGCTTTAATACTTTTTTATTTTTAATATTTTCTTTAGCTAAAGGTAATGAAGAATTTAGTTGTAAAAGACCAGTTAAATATAAATTTTCCTTTTCTTTGAATTTTTTGGACTTTTCGCTATGAGTATTTGCATTTTTAATAAGAAATTCATAATTATTGTAGAAGCCTGATTTATTTATTTTTGGAAATGAGGTAAATATTAAATCATTTATATTTGATTTTTCGAATACATTTGTATCATAATTTCTTATCAAATTTTTAGACTCTAATAAAAAATCACCATTTAAAGAAGTTTTATTCTCAATATTTTTTACAATTTCAATTTTCGGAATAATGAACTCGTATCTATCACTTTTATTTTTATTTAAATCTTCGTATGCAGTAGTTTGAATATTAACAAAAAAATTTTCAGAATATAAATTCATATCAAATGAATTCTCCATAATAGTATCATCATTTATAATTTTAGAATTAATCTTATTTTTTCTAATATATGTTTCATTAGATGTTTGTTGTATTTTGAAGTTAATTTCACTTTCATCAAAATTTCTATAGTCTAATATTTTGTTATAAGAATAAAATAGATGACCCTCATTTTTTTCACTAAAAAAACTAAAATCAGTAATATGGTCACTTCTTGAATTTACTTGCCTGTACTCAGTTTGGATTAAAAATTTTTCATTAGAATAAAATCTTGGAGAAAAAGTGAAGTCTTTATTTTCTGATATAGCAAGAAAATAAGGTGTATTTATATAATTAGAAGAATTTATTGAATTACTGAATGTCGGTATTAAAAAACCTGACTGTCTTTTTACCGTTGGGTCAGGATGAAAAAATTTTGGAAAATACATAACTGGAAAATCATAAATTCGAAGCACCGCATTTTTATAATTGATAGTTTTCTTCTTTTTATCGTGACTAATCTTATCTGAAGAAAGCTGCCATGGTGGACAACCTTCCCTTTTTTTACATGTAGTAAAAATGCCTTTTTTAATTTCAGTAAATTCATTATCATTTATAATACTATTACCTTTCAATCTTGGCTGATTTTCATTGAAAGATGTTTTGGCTAAATCAATTTGAATATCTTTACCAAATAATCTGTTTGTTTGAGTGTTAATATAAGCAAGAGAAGTTTTAAATATATTTTTTTGGAAATCTTTTAAAAGTAAATTCTCTACTTTAAGTAGATTTTTATTTAATTCGTAATTAAATTTATCAACTAAATAATCATTCTGATATTTGTCTTTTATTTTGGTTCTAAAATTTGAACTCATCTTATTTTGATTTTGGTTATAAATTATTGAGCTAGAATAAATTTCTAAATCTTTTTGTTTATCAATGATTTTGACATTACCATTAGCTATGATCACTGAGGTATTCTCGTTTACAACAGAATTATCAAAAATAATCTCTAAAGACTTTGATTTCCTAATAATTGATCCATTGCCAGAGATATTTAAAATTTTACTATTTTTGTCATAAATGAATTTTTCTGCATCAATAATCAAATCACCATCTGCAGATATAGCTTTTCCAAAATTTGCTTCTATCAATTTCGTATCTTTGTTTATTTCAATATTTTTTGTTTGAAATGTAAAACCTTGAGCAAAAGTAAATTTACTTAACAAAAAATATATTATGACGATTAAAATCTTATTTTTCATTTATATCTACAAGTCCTATAATCGTAAAAAAAGATAGTATTAATATTGGAAAAAAAATTGAAGCCAAAACTGGTATTTTCCCATTAATTGCTAATGAGTTAAACATAAAATTTATATAATAGATTATAACTGACATTAAAATACCTAAAGCAATATGAAATATTAAAGGTCTATTGCTTGACACATTAAACATAATAATTGCAGATAAAACTGTTAATATTCCGTAGAAAATTGGCATTGTAAATAATTTTAACAAGTGCAAATAAACATCATCAGGTGAATAGCCAATTTTTTTATAATCATCCATCAAGTTGAATAATTTTAATATATCTAATGTTGATATGTTGGAAAAAAGATTATTAATCCTTGTTTCATTAAAATTCGTTAGCAAATAAATCTGCTTATCACCTTTTTGAGAGACGTTATTTTTGGTAATTATTGGATTAAAAATAATCCACTTATTTTGGCTTATATCAATTTTTTGTGATTGAATTGTTTGTATTAACTCAAAATTATCATTAAACTCATTAATTATCGTTTTAGATAAAATGTTATCTTTGATTAATTCAGATTTAATCAAAAATGTTTTTCCATCTACTTCATCTTTTATCCACAAACCACTTTGTGTTACCATTGCTAAATATTTATTATCATCTGAAAACTTATTTTTGATATTTGAATATTGGAAGTTTAATTTTGAAGCAATATTGTAATAAATTAATATATTAAAAAAACCTATTATAAGCGACAAAAAAAACAAAATTTTTATTATTTTAAGATTACTTAATCCATTTACTTTAAGCAAACTCAATTCTTTTTTTTTGAAAAGTTCAAAAAATAAAAATTGAGTAGTTAGTAAAAAAATAAATGGAAAAATTTCAAATAATGTAATTGGGGCACTTAAAATAGTTAAAAAATAAGGATACCAAAAAGATACTTGTATATCTTTCAGGAACGTAATTTCTTCTAAAATACTTAATATGAATGTTAATGCGAAAAAAATTACACTTATATTCAAAAATTTTAATAAAAAATTATTAATGATATATTTTTGATAAATCTTAAACATTTTTTGTAAACTTTATTAATAATGAGTAAATAGAAATTATCATTACCCATGGAGCTATAAAATAGAAGTATAAAGAAATGTTCGATGATACAGAATATCTTAAAGAAGTTTCTGAAAAGATAATTACTAAAATTGCAAATATAAAAATTATATTTCTTGTTTTTATATAATCAATTTTATTGCGTGAAATTGTTATCAAAAAGCATGTTATAATAGCAATTAAAGGTATATAAATTGGTTTATAAATTCTTTTAAGTAATTCTTGCTTCATTTCATTTAAAGTTTTTTTTTCACATCTAAATAATTTATTTTTAAAATCATTACTTTGATCAAGCAAACAATTTAAAAGATCAACTGTGTTTATTTCTTGTATCTTAGGTTTTGTAATTGTATTCGATCCGTAATCTTTTAAATTAAAATCAATTTGCTCAAATTCAAAAACATTTATTTTTGAGTTTTCGTTATTAATGACTTTTCCATCATAAAGTTTGAATATTTTTTGTTTTTTACTGTCGATTAATTTTCCATTTTTAGCATAGATCATCCTTGGATTTTTTTTTGTAGCATCATCTAAATAAATATTAGAATATGATCCATCTTCATTTTGTTCTTTAATAAAAATTGTCAGTCCATTAACAACATTAATAAATTTTCCTTCTTTAATTAATGAAGTGAAAAAATCAATTTCAGAATTCTTTAATAAAGTTCTTGCTTTAAATTGGGACATTGGTGAAAAAAAAGAACCTACTAAAATTTGGAAAAACATTAAAAATATTGAAAGAAATAAAATCTTGTTTACAAATTCTATTTTATTAATTCCATTGATCCATAAAATATTTAATTCGTTTCTAGCTTCATAAGTTATAAAAACATAAAATAGAGAAATAAAGAACACAAATGGAAGAATTCTATGAATTATTTTTGGAAAATTTAGCATACTGAATAAAAAGTATATTTTTATCCCATGACCATCCTCTGCAACTAAATCAAAATAGTTAATTGCTTGTAAAGTCCAAACAATTAATCCTAATAAAATAATAGAAAAAGAAAAAAAAATTAACAAATCAGATGTAATTTTTCTAAAAATTAATTTTTTCATTGAAATATTTTATTTAGTTTATATATACCATTCATCTCTTATAGATTGTATTTAAAATTTATGGCTATTCAAATTAATTATAAAAATGGCGTTTCAAAGAAACTATCCAGAAATCTCGTCTTATTCACTAATGAAAAATTCAATATTGAAAATATAAGAAAACATATATCTAGACCTGAATATTCCTATATTAAAGATTTGTTAAAAGATAGTGACTTAAAAAAAGATTTATTCGTTTTTGAGATCCATTCAAAAAAAAAAATAGTTTTAATATCTGTAAAAACTAATCTTAAAATTTCCGAAATTGAAAGTTTAGGTGCAAAATTTTATGAACGTATTAATTATGATAAAAATAGTGAGTATTTAATTGATACTGATTCTATAGTCAGTAAACAAAAAAACTTTATTGGTTATTTTCTTCATGGAACAAAATTAAAATCATATCAATTTTTGAAATACAAGACCAAAAAAGAAAATGAAAAAAAAGTTATTAAGTTAAGTATAGTAGGAAAAAACAAAACTTCCGTAAAAGAACAATTAAAATTTAAGTCTTTAGAGGAGGGTACTTTTTATGCAAGAGATTTAGTTTCAGAGCCAGGAAATATCTTACATCCTGACGAGTACGCAAAAAGAATTAATTCATTAAAAAAACATGGTTTAAAAATAAACTTATATGATGAAAAAAAGTTAAAGAAACTTGGTATGAATACTTTACTTGGTGTAGGACAAGGAAGTATTAGAGGATCATATTTAGTAACCATTGAGTGGAAAGGATTAAAAAATAATTCAAAGCCTCTTGCATTTGTTGGAAAAGGAGTTTGTTTTGATACAGGAGGCATATCTTTGAAACCTGCAAAATTTATGGAGGATATGACTTATGATATGGCAGGTTCAGCAGTTGTAGTTGGGTTAATGAAAAGTTTAGCTTTAAGAAAAGCAAAAATTAATGCTGTTGGTGTCGTGGGTCTTGTAGAAAATATGCCAGGAGGTAATGCCTTAAGACCAGGAGATATTTTGAAATCTTATAGTGGAAAAACAGTGGAGGTTCTTAATACCGATGCAGAAGGTAGATTGGTTTTAGCTGATGCTATTACTTACACGGAGGAAAAATTTAAACCAAAATTTATAGTTGATTTAGCAACACTAACTGGAGCTATAATTGTTTCTTTAGGATCTGAATATGCAGGATTATTTTCAAACGATGATAATTTATCAAAACAATTAATTAAGGCAGGTGAAAAAGTTGAAGAAAAAGTGTGGAGAATGCCTTTAAATAAAAACTATGACAAACTTATTAATTCTAAAAATGCTGATATGCAGAATATTAATTATGTTGGTGGTGCTGGTTCAACAACTGCAGCACAATTTTTACAAAGATTTATTATTAATAAAACATCATGGGCACACTTAGATATTGCCGGTATGGCTTTTTCAAAATATGGAGGAGCATTAAATTCAGGAGGAGCTACTGGATATGGAGTAAGATTATTACATCAATTAATAGAAGATAACTATGAATAATGTTGAGCAAACCCTTTCAATAATTAAACCAGATGCAGTTGAAAGAAATCTTGAAAATGAAATCAAGATAATGTTTACAAATAATAATTTTAAGATAATTAAAGAAAAAAAAATTCAAATTGAAAAAAGTGAGGCTGAAAAATTTTACAAAGTTCACGAAATAAAGCCATTTTACAATGATTTATGTGATTATTTGTCTTCTGGACCTATAGTCGTAATGATTTTGGAAAAAGAAAATGCTGTTAAAGCTAATAGAGATCTTATGGGTGCCACAAATCCAAAAGATGCGGTAGAAGGAACGATAAGAAAAAAATACGGTATATCAATAGATAAAAATTCTGTACATGGCTCAGATAGCTTTGAAAATGCGAAAATAGAAATAGATTTTTTTTTTAAAGATTAGAAATCAATTTTTTTAAACCTATCGGGTAAAGAATATGTTCTTGCTTTAGAACTCTTTTTGCGAGTTTCTCACTATTATCATTTTTCAAAATTTTTACTTTTCTTTGCATTATAATTTTACCAGAATCTAGTTTTGAATTTACAAAGTGAAGGGTACAACCAGAGTACTTTTCACCATTATCAATTGCTCTTTGATGAGTATTGAGACCCTTATATTTTGGTAATAATGATGGATGAATATTTATAATTTTACCGTTAAATTTTTTAATAAAGTCATTTGAAAGGATTTTCATAAAACCGGCAAGGCAAATTAATTCAATATTTTTTTTTTTCAATTCATTTAAAATATTTTTTTCTGCAATTTTTGTAATAGAATAATTTATTATTCTTTTATTTATTTTATATTTTTTTGCATATCTTAGACCATTTGCTTCTGAATTATTTGCTATTATTAAGCGAATTTTAAATTTTGCATTTTTTTTTAATGAACATTTAATTAAGTTTTCTAAATTACTGCCAGTCCCGGATATAAATACAGCAATATTCTTTTTTTTAACCCCAGTTAATTTTTGCATTCATTTTCACTTTATTTTTATTTTTAATTATTTTACCAATAACATATGGTTTAAATTTTTTTGGAAAACAGTTTGTTACTTTTTTGAGATTTTTAGAATTAATTATTATACAAAAACCAACGCCACAATTAAACGTCTTTAGCATTTCTTTTTCCGATATTTTATTTTTTTTAAGCCATTTAAATATCTTTAACGGTTTAATTTTGTTCAGTTCAATATCAGCGCATAACTTTTCTGGTATAACTCTTTTAATATTATCTTCTAAACCTCCCCCAGTTATATTTGCACATCCATTTATTAAATTTTTTTTATTTAAATTTAAAATTTCATTAACATATATTTTAGTCGGTTTTAAAAGTTCTCTTTTTAAAAATTGATTTTTTTTTATATTAATTTTTTTTTTATGGATTATATATCTGATTAAAGAATATCCATTAGCATGAACTCCAGAAGAAGGTACTGCTAATATTAAATCATTCTTTTTTATTTTTTTTCTATTTAAAATTTTTCGTTCATCAACTATACCAACAGCAAATCCAGCAATATCAAATTTACCCTTTTCATAAGTATCAGGCATCTCTGCTGTTTCACCACCAACTAGTTGACAATTAGATATTGTACAACCTTTTATTATCCCCTTAATAATTGATTTAAGTTTAATTAAGTTAATTTTATCAATTGAGATATAGTCTAAAAAAAAAATTGGTTTTGCCCCTTGTACGATTAAGTCATTTACACTCATAGCAACTAAATCAATCCCAATAGTATCATATTTATTAAGCAAATTTGCTATTTCAACTTTAGTACCGACACCATCTGTACAAGCTACAATTTTTGGCCTTTTGATATTTTTCGGAAAGGCAGAAATTGAGCCAAATCCCCCAATATTATTAAACTTTTTATTGCCTTTTTTTTTTGATGATATGTTTGATATGAAATTAACAAATTTATCAGCTGCGCTAATGTTGACGCCACTTTTTTTGTAGGTAAAGAGTTTTTTATTCATTAGAATATTATTTTAATAACCATGCATTATAAAAGACACTTATATATTTTTTTTTTAGTTCTTGCCCTAAATTTATCTTTCTTTTCCACAAACCAAGTTACTGCTAAAGCCTTTTTGATAGATGAAATAGAAATTTCAGAAAAATTAAAGAATAATTTTAATAAAGATATTTTGATTAATAAAGGATTTCAAAAAGCATTTAATGATTTAATGAGTAGACTTATTAAATCTAAAGATCTGAATAAGACATCAGACATATCACTAATTGAAATTAAAAGTATGATAGAAACATTTTCAATAAAAGAGGAAAAATTTATTAATAATGTGTATAATTTAAATCTAGGGGTTTCTTTTAATAAAAAAAAAATATTTAATTATTTGGAGTCAAAAAACATATTTCCTGCTCAAATTATCGAGGAAAAATTTCTATTTATTCCAATAATTATAGATCAGTCAAATAATGATTTGTTGGTATTTTCAAATAATCCTATTTACGAGAACTGGAAACTAGATAATAATAAAAATTATTTAATTGAATATGTTTTGCCGACTGAGGACTTAGAAGATTTAAATTTGATAAAAGAAAATTATTTAGAACTTGAAAAATATGATTTTGCAAACATCACAAAAAAATATTTTTTAGATAATTCTATTATTGCATTAATATTTAGAGATAATAATAAAGTTAAAATTTTATCAAAAATCTATGTTAAAGAAAAAAAAATGATTAAGAATAATTCATTTGAAGATATTGACTTAAAAAATTCAAAAAATTTAGAAACTTTAATTACAAATTTAAAAACAATTTATGAAGACTTCTGGAAAGATAATAATTTAATCAACACATCCATTAATCTTTCACTTTCTATTAGAGTTGATAACAAAGATTACGATTTGTCCTCGAAATTTGAAAAAACTTTGGATAAGATAGATCTTATAAATGATTACTCAATTAGTAAATTTGATAAAAATTTTATATTTTATAGTGTGATATTTAATGGTACTCCACAAACCTTTATTAATATAATGAAAGATCAAAACTATAACTTCGATACTCAGAAAAAAACTTGGATTTTAAAATGACTAATCTAAATCAATTAATCATAAAATTTGATCATGAACAAAATTTTAAAGATCAAGACTTTTATGTATCAAATAGTAATAAACATATTTTTAACTTATTAAATAATTGGCCAAAATGGGAAAAGAATTTTTTAAATATTTCTGGTGAAAAATATTCAGGTAAAACACATCTTATAGATATTTTTATAAATAAATTTAAGGGTATTAAGTTAGACGCTAACCTCATCTCTGATGATGATTTAAGAACAATAAAATTGTATGAAAATATAATATTAGAGAACTTAACTAGTAAAATAGATGAAAAGTTAATTTATACATTATTAAATATTATAGATTTTGATAATAAATTTATTATCGTAACATCAGAGCGTCCTATAGTAGATCTTAATTTTTCACTCGATGATTTAAAGTCTCGAACAAAAAATTTTTTATTACAAAAAATATATAAACCTGACGATGAATTAATGTTTGCTTTAATATTAAAAAATTTATCAGATCGACAAATTTCTATAGATAAGAAATTAATAGATTTTATAATTAAAAGAATTGATAGATCGTATAGCAAAATATTCGATTTCATATATAAAGTTGACGAATTAAGTTTAAAAAAGAAGAAACCAATTGATTTGAAGATTATTAAAGAGGTTTTAGGAGTATAATTGAATAACAAGTATCGAACACATAATTGTAGCGAATTACGTAAAGAAGATGTCGGAAATAAAGTAACTCTTTCTGGTTGGATTAATAAGAAAAGAGATCACGGTAACTTACTATTCATTGATCTAAGGGATAATTATGGAATTACTCAATGTATTATTGATAAAGAAAATCCAAATTTCAGTTTTTTAGAAAAAATACAACTTGAGACAGTTATAAAAATTGAGGGTGAAGTTGTTAATAGGTCAAAGGAAACAATTAATAAAGAAATTGATACCGGTGAAATTGAAATAGGAATTCAAAAGATAGAGGTGCTAGGTACTTGTAAAGAATTACCTTTACCAGTTTTTACTGATCAAGAGTATTCGGAAGAAATTAGACTAAAATATAGATTTCTCGATTTAAGAAGAAAAAAGATTCATGAAAATATTATTTTAAGATCAAAAGTAATTTCATTTATTAGAGACGAAATGTCTAAATTAGGTTTTTTAGAATTTCAAACTCCAATCTTGACTTCATCAAGTCCAGAGGGTGCACGAGATTTTTTAGTCCCAAGTAGATTAAATCCAGGAAAATTTTATGCACTTCCACAAGCCCCACAACAATTTAAACAATTAATAATGGTTTCTGGATTTGATAGGTATTTTCAAATTGCACCTTGTTTTAGAGATGAGGATGCTAGAGCAGATAGAAGCCCTGGAGAGTTTTATCAACTAGATTTAGAAATGTCCTTTGTAGAACAAGAGGATGTCTTTAAAGTTGTTGAAAAATTATTAGTAAATACCTTTAAGAAATTTTCTGATAAAAAATTACTTTTTGATAAATTTCCAAAAATTACATTTAAAGATGCAATGTTAAAATATGGATCAGATAAACCAGATCTTAGAAATCCTTTAATAATTAATGATATTACAGAAATTTTTAAAAGAGAAGATGTGTCATTTGATATTTTCAAAAAACTTGTAAAATCAGGATCATTGGTAAGATCTATTGTGACAAAAGATACTAAAAACAAACCAAGAAGTTTTTTTGATAATATTGATAAGTGGGCAAAAGACCAAGGAGCTTCAGGGCTCGCATATTTTACATTTGAAAATGAAAAAGGCCTATCAGGAAAAGGGCCTATTGGAAAATTTTTTTCTAAGGAGTCTTTGGAAGAGATAATGAAGTTAACTGATGCGAAAGTTGGTGACAGTATATTTTTAGCTTGTTCAAAACAAAAAGATCTTGAAAAAATAACAGCTCTTGCAAGAGATAAGATTGCTCAGGATTTAAATTTGATTGATGATAAAACTTTTGCATTCTGCTGGGTAGTAGATTATCCAATGTTTGAGAAAGACGAGACAACTAATAAGATAAAATTTAGTCATAATCCATTTTCAATGCCTCAAGGAAAAATAGATCAGTTAAATTATGAGAACCCTCTTGAAATTTTAGCCTACCAATATGATATAGTCTGTAATGGTATTGAATTATCATCTGGAGCTATCAGGAATCATATTCCTAAATTAATGTACGAACTATTTTCGATAGCTGGATATTCTAAAAATGATGTTGATCAAAAATTTAGTGGAATGATAAATGCCTTAAGTTATGGTGCACCTCCTCACGGCGGTATTGCACCAGGAATTGATAGAATATTAATGTTGCTTGCCAATGAAAAGAACATAAGAGAAGTAACTATGTTTCCAATGAATCAGAATGCTCAAGACTTAATGATGAATGCTCCATCTGAGGTAAATCATTCACAGCTCAAAGAATTAAATATAAACTTAAAGTCTAGAAAATAACTATTTTTTACCTTTTAAACTAATCTTTATATCAGACAAATCTACAAGATTTTTCTTATAATTATTTCTTACAAATCCTTTACTTGTAATATCTTTAACTATTTTTAAAAACTGACTTTGATCTTCGCTTATTTGATCATTTGAATTATCACTATTGTTATCTGAACTTCCAATAGATGGTGTATGAGCAAGATCTTC
>MDTB01044482.1_pt1 | contig 25623 bp, 23 predicted proteins | sample 811161 | NCBI WGS metagenome assembly MDTB01 (sample SAMN05326650, study PRJNA326480) | marine metagenome | isolation source: seawater | place: Mediterranean Sea | collected 2009
ATCATGATGAAACACATAGAATACCCTCATGTCTTGGAATGATAATGGTAACAATGGTTCAAGAGATCCTTGGGGAAACAAAAATGACGGCCCCGATATAGATGAAGCTATAAAAAAATTTAAATCTCTAGTAGGTTCCTTTATGGGCGGCAAGGGTGGCGATAGCGATTCACCTGGTGGCTCACCTTCTTTTAAAAAAATATTGCCTACAGCTTTGGTGGTCATAATCGTGCTTTATTCTGCTTTAGGAATATACACAGTTGATGCTCAAGAAGAGGCAGTGGTCCTAAGATTTGGAACTTATTCAACTACTAAAGGACCTGGCATACATTGGAATCCTCCATTTATTGATAACAGATTCATTGTGAATACCGAAAAATTATTTACACATACCACTAATTCTTCAATACTTACAAAAGACGAAAATATAGTTAATGTCGAAACTGCAGTTCAATACAAAAGGTCTAATCCAGTCTTTTATTTATTAGAAGCAGCATCGCCAGAAGACAGTATTGCTCAAGCATCTGAATCAGCACTTAGACATGTTGTTGGAAGTAACTCAATGGATAATGTTTTAACTACTGGAAGGGAACAAATCGCTATTGATGTCAGAAAAAGATTACAAGAAAGACTTGATGCTTATTTTACTGGAATAGAAGTTGTCACAGTAAGTATAAGAGAGTCGAGACCTCCAGATGCAGTAAAAGAAGCCTTCGATGATGTGGTTAAGGCTAGGGAAGACGAAGTAACTTTAAGAAACGAAGCTGAAACTTACGCAAATGAAGTTGTACCAATCGCGCGTGGTGCCGCAAAAAGAGCTATACAAGATGCTGAAGGATATAAAGCGAAAGTTATAGCTGAGGCAGAAGGGGAAGCAACAAGATTTGATCAATTACTTAACGAATACGCCAAAGCTCCTGATGTAACTAGAAAACGTTTGTATATTGATGCTGTGCAGTCAGTGATGTCGAATAGTACAAAAGTCATGATTGATGTAAAAGACGGGAATAATATTATGATGTTACCCCTTGATCAGGTTGCTGCAGCGTCGATCGCGAGAAGCAACCAAAATTCAGAAGCACAAAATGATTCAAACGCATTATCGGGTAATGCTATTCAAAATTTGACGGACCAGGTAATCGAAGAAATTAGAAAAAGACAGGAGAGAAGATAAGATGAAATCTTTTGGAATTGGTTTTGTAATCGCTGTCTTAGCCTTAATTATTTTACTAGCTAATAGTCTTTACATTGTGACCGATAAACAAACTGCAATTCTTCTTAGATTTGGAGAAATCATAGATCCTAAGATTGAATCAGGTCTGCATTTTAAAATACCTATTCTTAATACAGTAAGAAAATTTGATTCCAGAGTTTTAACCTTAGATGCAATTCCACAGCCTTACTTCACTGAAGAGAAGAAAAGACTGATTGTTGATGCATTTGTTAAGTGGAGAATCAGTGATAACGAACAATTTTATATTACTTCGTCGGGCGGACAGCTTAGCGCCTTGAGAACTCTTCTAACCCAAAGGGTAGATGAAGGTCTTAGGAACCAATTTGGTAAAAGAACAGTCCAAGATGTAATCTCTGGTGAAAGAGATCAATTGATGAAGGCATTAACAGCAGATTTAAACAAAGTAGCAAACTCTGAACTTGGGGTAGAAGTTATTGATGTAAGAGTCAAAAAAATTGAACTACCTTCGGAAGTTAATGATTCTGTTTACAATAGAATGAGGACCGAAAGAGAGAGACTCGCACAAGAGCTTAGAGCTGAAGGAAATGAAATAGCTGAAGAAATTAGAGCAAACGCTGACAAAGAAAGAACTGTTATTCTTGCTGATGCTTATAAGACTGCCGAAATTATCAAGGGTGAAGGCGATGCAGAAGCTACAAGCACTTATGCCAAAGCTTTTAACAAAGATCCAGAATTCTATGAATTCACTAGGAGTTTATCTGCTTATCAGTCAACTTTTGAAAATAAATCTGATGTCTTATTAATAGATCCAGAGAGTGATTTTTTCAAATACCTTGATAGCTCTTTCGGCACATCATCTAGCGAATAATTATGACGTCTGGCTCTTTTAATCTTCCCGGCGGAGCGGAAGACATACTCTCGGATCGAGCACACGAATTAGAAAATCTTAGAAGATCTTTAATAGATTTTTATTCCCAAAAAGGATTTAGTCTAGTTTATCCATCGATTATTGAATTTGCTGATTCTATTGGGGGGGAAGTAAATTCTGAACTAAAAAAAAGAGCATATACGTTTTCAGATGGTTCTTCATCAAGTGAAATTGCTATTAGGCCTGATATTTCTCAACAGATAGCTCGAATAGATCAAACAAATAATTCGGAAATAGTAAAAAAATACTGTTACGTAGGAGAAGTAATCAAAAAAAGAAAGGATTCTTTTTCCAAATCAATTTTAGCTATCAAATCTGGGATAGAAATATTTGGTTCAGAAAACTCAGAAGAAGAAGTAATAGATTTATTAATTGAAAGTTTAAAAATTAGTGGCCTAACCAACGCCTGCCTGTCAATAGGAAGAACAGAAATTCTCGATGAGATAATTACAAATGAGACGTTATCAGATTTTAAAGAAAGAGAATTAAGAGAAATTACTTCTAATAAATCTGAATCTAATTTAATTGATTGGTCTGACGAAAATAAACTCAGTAAAAATGCTTTAGAAAAAATTATAATTCTTATGCAATGTTATGGAGATATTCAGTGCCTAGATAAAGTTAGTAATTTCAGTAAGCTTGCTAAAGACTCTATGGATAGCTTAAAAAAAATTACAGAAAATATTGCCTATGAAAATATTCACTTTGATATGACAGATTTCCCTGGTTTTAATTATCACAAAGGTTTAGTTTTCTCTGCTCACGTAGAGAACTTTGGCTTTGCCATTGCAAACGGTGGTCAATATTCTTATCAAAAAATAGAAGGTGAAAAAAGACCGGCTATTGGGTTTGATATTGACTTAATTTCTTTATTAAATATACAAGGGAACCTTGTATGAAAGCTGAAAATCTTGCCGTTCTAGGATTGCAATGGGGAGATGAAGGTAAAGGTAAAATCGTAAATTTTCTTGCTGATAGAACCAGTGCTGCATGTAGATATCAAGGCGGTCATAACGCTGGGCACACTCTAATTGTTAATGGCAAAAAACTCGTTTTACACCTTCTCCCTTCGTCAATATGCCATGAAAAAGCTAGCTCCTTAATAGGTCGAGGAGTAGTAGTTTCATGTGAAGCTTTGTTCGATGAAATAAAGGAAATTGAACCTCATGCGAACGGCATTATGGAAAGGCTTAAAATTAGCCCTGCATGTACTTTAATCCAGCCATATCATATTCTTCTAGACCAGTTAAAAGAAAAGTCTAATAGTTTCACTACTATAGGAACCACACTTCGAGGAATTGGTCCTGCTTATGAAGATAAGGTAAGTAGGAAAGCCATTAGAATCATAGATACTCTTAGTGAGTCAAAATTAAATTCTAAATTAGAGGAAACACTTTCTTATTATAATTTTCTATTTAAGGAATATTTTGGCGAAAAGGAATTAGATTTCAATGAAATTAAAGATAAAAATCTCGAATATGGAATTAAACTAAAGCCTTTGTTGGCAGATATTTCTAATGAAATTTTTACTATGAATCAAGCAGATAAAAGAGTGCTTTTTGAAGGAGCTCAAGGCGCTTTACTAGACGTGGATCAAGGCACTTATCCATTTGTAACCTCCAGTAATTGTTCACCTGCCGGCATTGCTTCAGGAGCAGGTTGCGGGCCGTTGGACGTCGGTTATATTTTAGGAGTGGTCAAAGCCTATGTTACAAGAGTCGGTGAAGGTCCAATGCCAACTGAAATTGAAGGCAGTTTGGGAGCAGAAATTGCTAAAAAAGGCGGAGAGGTGGGCGCCACTACTGGCAGACCAAGGAGATGCGGTTGGTTTGATGCGGTGAGTGTCAAAAGAATTATTCAATCCAATAGTGTCTCAGCTTTATGCTTAACAAAAATAGACGTACTAGATGGCTTTGAAAATATAAAAATTTGCACAGAGTACGAAGAGGACGATGCGCAGAAAGCATTTGCAGAATGTATGGACTTAGACGACATCAACCCAAAATATATTGAATGTGAGGGATGGACTGAACCAACCGAAGGCATTGATGAGTATGAAAAAATTCCCGAAAACGCAAAGAAGTTTATAAAAAAAATCGAAGAAGTTTGTGGAGTACCCATAGACATCATTTCAACTGGCCCCGATGATGCCAGTACAATTTTAGTGAATAGAGAAATATAAAATTAGTTAGCCGCTTTATCTAAAAGAGCATTAACGAATTTATGGCTTGAATCCTGTCCAAATCTTTTTGCAAGTCTTATTGCTTCGCTAATAATTATTGGTTTATCTAAATCGCTATTTCTTATTTCATAAATAGCTTGTTTTAAAATTGCTAATTCTATTTTGCTAATTTGGTCGAAATTTATATTAGTATGTTTTTCTATTATCGAATCAATATCTAAGATATTTCTCTTTATCTCTTTAAGGCAAGTCTCAAAATTTTTTAAATTTAGGTTTTTATAATTTTGTTTGAATTGTTTTACTAGATCTGTGTTTGAGGAACCAGTCATTTCCTTTTGATACAAAGCTTGCATCACTAACTCTCTTAGCTTTGCCGGGGAGGGAGTTTTTTTAACCATCAAAAACAATGTCCAAGACACTTAGAGCACTTAGAGCTAATTCTTTTCCTTTATAAGAAGCGCGTTCTTTTGCTTGATCAATATCATTGGTTGTAAGTACGCCAAAAAGAATCGGTATTTTGCCTCTCGAATTTGCAGCTAAAATCGAATCACTTATGGATTGAGAAATAATGTCGAAGTGAGGAGTCTCGCCTTTGATAATTGCACCCATAGTAATGATTGCATCAAAGTAGGGGCGCTCATAATTTAAATATTTACCAACAATATAGGGGATTTCATAGGCTCCTGGCACTGAAAGAACGTGAGTAGATACTTTAAATTTTTTTAGAGTTTCTAAGCAGTCTTGCACCATTGGCTCAATAATTTCTGCATTCCAATGAGTGTTTATTATTACTATCTTCTTCTTTGAATAATCTTCCCGGAAAAGTTTGATATCTAAAGATTCTTTTTTCATTTTTGAATGTATTTTGTAACTTCTAAACCAAAACCTGAAATTGATGGGTATCTTGTTTGCGAGCCCATCAAAATTAGTTTTTTTACCCCAAGATCTCTCAGAATCTGAGAACCAGCACCTATTCTTCTTACATCAATGCCAGCTTGTGAGGAATGTTTATAAGGTTTTTTTAACCTACTAAGCTCTTGAGGAATATCATCTTTGCTATGTCCGCCATCAATTAATATGATTAAGCCACAACCAGCTTTACTAATTTTTTTCATCGCATCGCCAAGCGACCATCTAGAGCCAAATTCATCAACCTTTAGCAGATCATGCATAACGTTTGTTTGTTGGACTCTAACTAAAACAGGTTTTGACTTAGTAATTTTCCCCTTTTTGAAAACCACGTGAGTTTCACCGCTTATGGAATCCTTATAAAGAATTAACGAGAATTTTCCAAATTCAGTATTAACAATCTTTTGTTCAATTTTCTCAACAGTGTGCTCGTTGATGATCCTATAATTTATAAGATCTGCAATAGTTCCTATTTTAAGGTTATGTTTTTTACTGAAATCTAACAAACCCTTTTTTCTAGCCATTGTTCCGTCTTCATTCATCACTTCACATATAACCGCTGATTCAGTTAATCCGGCTAGTCTGCAAAGATCAGTGCTGCCTTCGGTATGACCTGCTCGAGATAAAACTCCTCCAGGCAAGGCTTTTACTGGAAAAATATGTCCAGGAGAAACAATATCTCTTGCTTTTGCTCTAGCTTTAGAAGCCACGGCTACTGTCCTAGAACGGTCTGCTGCAGAAATTCCTGTAGATATGCCAGAAGCTGCTTCTATAGAAACGGTGAAACCAGTACCATGACCACTTTTATTATCACTGACCATTTGGTTAAGATTTAAGGCTGCGCATTTTTTTTCACTCATTGCTAAACATATCAACCCTCTAGCATGTTTAGCCATGAAGTTTATTTTTTCAGGAGTAACTTTTTCACCAGCGAGAATAACATCACCTTCATTTTCTCGGTCTTCATCATCCATTAAAAGAACCATATTGCCTCTTTTTATTTCAGATATAAGTTCTTTAGTGCTATTTAAATCCATATGCTTTTAAATTCTTTGAAAAATTAGTTTTTTATCATCTTTTATTTTTTCTTCAGCAGTTAATTCAAACTGACTTGAATTAAAAGGTGACTTTGCTTCATCGCCATTAAAAAAAGTTAATGCCGTATTTGATAGCATCTTAGGAGCAATGTAAATGATGAACTCATCAATTAAATCTTTATTAATGAAAGATGTAACCAAAGAAGGCCCTGCTTCAAGAAGAACATCGTTGAAGTTTAGTGAAGATATTTTCTCTAAAAGTTTCTCTAAATCAATCCTTCCGTTTTCTAAATTATCGATCTCAATAATCGAAACATCTTTATCTTTTTCGAAGTTTTCATGAATATCTGCCTTGTTACAAAATATTAATTTTTGTCCTTCAACTGAAAAGAAATTTAAGTTTGATTGAACAGATGAGGAAGAGAGCAAACCCTTGGCGGGTTGAGAGAAACCTTCCAAATTTATTATTTCTTTATTTCTAACATTTAAAAAAGGGTTATCTGTCATGATAGTGCCAGACCCAGTTAGAATTAAATCAGACATAGCTCTATATTTTTGACCATCCTCTCTTGATTCTTCTGATGTGATCCACTGTTGGTCGTTTTTTTTAAAGGCAATTTTTCGATCTTCTGACATAGCAATTTTTGCCCTTACGTACGGTTTTTTATTTAAAAGATTACTAAAAAAACCTTTGTTGAGATCATCAGATATTCTTTCAATTTCAACTTTTATTCCAGCAGCTTTTAGTCTTTCAATACTAGATTGAGACGGATCCTCGGAGCCAATAACTACTTTTTTAAAATTATATTTAAGAATCTCATCTACACATGGAGGAGTTTTTCCAAATTTGCTGCAAGGCTCTAAAGTCACTGTCAGAGTACTGCCCGATAATAGCTCCATATAGTTATCTTTATTAGCTTTTTTTACTGATTCAATAGCTTTTATTTCAGCATGAGGAGCACCAAAATATTGATAATATCCTTGACCTAAAATTTTATCGTGTTTCGAGATAACACAACCAACACAACAACCATTCTGAGTCGTGTATTGACCTTTTCTTGCCAGCTCTTGAGCTTCCGACATAAAGGAAGAATCAGTCATCGCTTAAACGTTTAACTTCCTCACTGAATTCTAGTGGGTCTTGAAAACTTCTATAAACCGAAGCGAACCTAACAAATGCCACTTCGTCGATCTTTCTTAAGTTCTTCATAACCGTTTCACCTACTTTTTTAGAAGGTACTTCTCGTTCTCCCATAGATCTCAACTCTTTTTTAATAGTCTCAATTAAAGTTTGAAATGTCTCTTCACTAACTGGTCTTTTTTCTAAAGATCTAGCTATACCCTCTTTTAGTTTTATTTCATCGAAGGGGACTCTGGAATTATCTTGTTTGATAATCTTTGGCATAACCAGTTCTGCTAATTCATAAGTTGTCCATCTTTCTTGACACCTTAAACATTCCCTTCTTCTTCGGATTTCATTACCGTCAGCTATTAGGCGCGAATCAATTACTTTGCTTTCTTCAAAGGTGCAAAAAGGGCAGTGCATGATTTATTCTGAGTAAACTGGAAACTGACCACAAAGGTCTGTGACTTCATTCTTTGTTTGATTAATTAGTTTTTGATTATCAACATCATGAATAATATTTTTGATCCAAGAAGCTATCAGATCCATTTCAGTTTCCTTAAACCCTCTTCTAGTAACTGCCGGCGTACCAATTCTTATTCCAGAGGTGACGAAAGGAGATTGAGGGTCATTAGGCACGGAGTTTTTATTCACTGTTATGTTGGCTTGTCCCAAAGCAGCATCAAGGACTTTGCCAGTCAAATTATTTTTTACTAAATCAACAAGAAACATATGATTTGAAGTGCCATTAGAGACAATATCGATATCGTTTTCTATTAAAGAAGCACTCATCCTTTTTGCGTTATTGAGGATTTGTTGCTGATATTCAATAAATTCTGGTTCCATTGCTTCTTTAAAACAAACCGCTTTAGCAGCAATGACATGCATCAAGGGACCGCCTTGCGAGCCAGGGAATAAAGCTGAATTTAATTTTTTATGTAATTCTTCATCCTTACCAGCCAAAATAAGTCCTCCTCTAGGACCGACTAAGGTTTTATGAGTGGTAGTAGAAACCACATGAGCATGCGGAAAAGGATTAGGGTATAAACCTGCTGCAACAAGACCAGAAACATGTGATATGTCTGCTAGTAAGTAGGCACCAATTGAATCAGCAATTTCTCTGAATTTTTTAAAGTCCAGAATCCCTGAAAAAGCTGAAAATCCACAGATTAATAATTTTGGCTGATGTTCCTTAGCTAGAGACTGAACTTCATCATAGTCAATATCACCGGTACTTGGATCGATACCGTAACTATAAGATTCATAAATTTTTCCCGAGAAATTAACTTTGGAGCCATGAGTCAAATGACCACCATGGTCAAGACTCATGCCTAAAATTTTATCACCAGCATTAAGCAACGCTAAAAAGATGGCAGCGTTCGCACTAGCTCCTGAGTGGGGTTGTACATTAGCAAAATCTGCCTTAAATAATTTTTTTGCTCGATCGATAGCAAGTTGTTCAGCAACATCGACAAATTCACAACCACCATAATATCTTTTTCCAGGATATCCTTCGGCATATTTATTAGTCAGAATTCCTCCTTGAGCTTCCATTACTCTCGGCGAAGCATAATTTTCGGAGGCAATTAGTTCGATATGCTGTTCTTGACGAGTTCGCTCTGAACGTAGAGCATCCCAAAGATCTTTGTCAAAAGCTTCTATTGATAAATTGTTTCCGTACATCTTTAATTAAGAAAATTTAAAAGATAATTATACCCTGCTTGATAATGTTTTCTATGCCTTATTAGTTATAACCTTACTTCTTCTTTTGGGGAAGAGACTTGTGCATATTTTGCATTCTAGGCCATAACATTTTCTGGCCAAACAATGTTCACGTCCGTAAAAGATAATCTGCAAATGCAAATCTCCCCACGATTCTTCAGGAAAAAGCCTCTTCAAATCTTTCTCAGTTTCTTCCACGTTTTTTCCATTAGTCAGCTTCCATCTCTGTGCCAGCCTATGAATGTGAGTATCCACTGCAAAAGAGGGCTGACCAAAAGCTTGATTAACAACCACAGAGGCCGTTTTGTGACCAACCCCAGGCAGGGTGACCAATTCCTCAATGGTATGAGGAACTTTAGAATTGAATTTTTCTACCAGTATTTTGGAAGTTTCAAATATGGCTTTTGATTTTTTTGGAGCCAGTCCGCATGTCTTGATGTACTTATGAATTCTTTTTCTACCCAAAGCATGCATTGCTTTGGGCGATCTTGCTTTTTTAAATAATTCTTTGGTAACAATATTCACTCTCTCATCTGTGCATTGAGCACTTAATAAAACGGCTATCAAAAGAGTAAATGGATTAGAAAAATTTAAAGGCGGATCAGGATTTTTATACCTTTTTGCAAGTTCCTTTCTTATAAAATCAGCTCTTTCTTTTTTGGTCATAAAGATTTTTTAAAATGTTGTGTTATTTTAAGGTTTTGGGTTAATATATCCAAACAGTTGGGGGATAACTGTTTTTTGGGGGGTCTGAAAACATTCTTTTCGTGCGTCCTATCATAATGAAAACTTGATTTCCTCGGCTATATAAAAATTAGGAGAAGGAAGTTATGTTTAAAAAAACAATCATTTTATTAACGATGGCAGCTATGCCATTCGTTATCTTTGCTCAAGCAGTAGAAGAAGTTACTGTAACAGCAACAAGACAGGCAGAATCCCTGCAGGACATTGCTCTATCTGTGCAAGCTATTTCGGGTGAAGATCTTATGGATCAACACATCGAATCTGCTATGGATTTGGCTGAAACTACAGTGGGTATTAAAACGGCTAATGGAATTGGTTCCGGTTTTGGAGTTTCTATTAGAGGATTAAATATGCCTACTATCGGAGCAGGAACAATTGCTCCAGGACAAACTAATATTAACGGTCACGTAATCACTGCGTCTGCTTTTGCAGAAGTCGGATTTTTAGATGCGGAGCGTTTGGAAATATTGGAAGGTCCTCAAGGAACTTTATATGGTAGAAATACTACTACAGGTTTAATTAACTTAATTACAGCAAAACCAGGCGCTGGTAATTATCTCAAAGCGTCTTATGGTGAAGATGGTTACACTATGTTGAAAGGTGCCTATGACTTTGATGTGACCAACGACCTGATCGGAAGAGTTGCAATTTCTTCTTTTACAAAAGACGGAACGGTTATGAACCTTGGAACTGGTAACAAAGTCGATGATAGAGATGCCTACGGTGCAAGACTTTCATTGGATTACACAATAAATGACACTAGTTCACTTGCCTTTAACTTCGAAACTTACAAAATAGATGATAATAGATTGAACTTAGGAGCTGCATCTTGTGCTAGAGATTCATTCTTTGGTTGTTCTCCTCTAGTGACTAGCGTAGAAGATAATATCAATACTCCGTATATGGTTTCAGGAACTGTGAGCAACACATTTGATTCAATTACTTTCATTAATTCTGGAACTGATCAATATCTCGGTTCTGTAGGCGCAGCACCTGCTAGCATCGACATTATTAACAAGACAAGAGATGCTGCAAGAGAACAAGAGCTAGATTTTGCGCAACTTGAATATTCAACTAGTTTTGACGTTCAGCAAGGTGGAATCGATGTTAAGATGAAATGGTCTAACTCAGTCAATGACTATTTTCATTTAGATGATAACGATCACAACAATGCTTCTGAAGACATTGCTAGTGCGTTTCAACCTTTAACAGCTGGCGGAGTTGGAACAATGACTATTGCTTCTTTACCGACGCTTTGTTATGGAACTTTAACGAACGTGAAACGTTCAGAGTCATTTGAGTGTTCTACAGTTAACACGGAAGAAAACCAATGGGAAGTTAACTTGGTCTCTGATTTTGACGGGCCGTTTAACTTTACTGCCGGTGCTTACGTCAACGACTCTAAAAACAAAAATGCTTACAACATCCAGACAACTGGATATTTGTTAATGACTAATTTTGGAAATCACCCACTTTCTGGCATGTTCACAGGTGGTAGATTGGATGGATATGGTGGACAAGGATTCTATTCTACTTTAGCAGCCACTCTTGGTGCGACAGCTAATGCAGCAGCTTTAGGCGCTGCCATTGCAACAGCAGGTGGCGATATAACTGCCGCTGGTGTTAAAGCAGTTGCTGATCCGTTGGTAGCCGCCATTGATACTGCTTGTTTAGCATTAGCTAGTAATGCTTTTAACCCTTGTATTAAAACCATGCCAGCTGAAGCAGGTGGTTTGATTTCAGATCAACGAACAAATAGAAAAGATAAAGCAATCTATGGAGAACTTTATTTTGATCTTAACGATGACATGAAATTAACTCTTGGTGCTCGTTACATGAATGACAGATTTAGAAGTCAATCACAGCAAGGGCTTTCAGATAGTTCTGGAGCATACGCTAACCCTTCTAATGTTGCATTAGCTACAGCTTATGCTGCAGCTCCTGCCGCTACAACTGGATCAGCAGTATGTACTACTACAGACTATGCTGCTTGTTATGCAGCTGCTAGTGTGATTTCGTCTGATTCAAGTGAAGCAACGACTTATAAAGGTGCGTTCCAGTACTACTACGACGAAGGAATGGCTTACGTGTCAGTAACTCAAGGACACCGTGCTGGAGGTTCTAACCCAGATGCAACTCCTTACGGAGCAGCAAAATCAACTTCTTATGAAATTGGTACGAAGAACATACTTCTGGATGGCGCTCTTAAAATGAACGCTACTTTGTTTAGACACGAAGAAGATTCTGCACAATACTCTGTTATCAGAGTTAACTCTGCTTATGTAGAGCCACATGATCTTGTTCACCAAGGATTGCAACTTGATACTCAGTTATTTTTATCTGAAAGCACAATCCTTTCTGCACAAGCTTTATTAACTGATAGTTCATTCGAGACAAGTACTGCGGGACAAGGTCTTGGTCCTGGAGGGGCAGTTGTTTCTATAGGTTCAACTTCTATAGATCCTCACAACCCAACTGGAGCAACTTCATTCACTAACTTTACGAATGCAACCTTAAATGCTTTCTTGCAAACGGCTCCTGGTGGAGGATTGGATCAAGCTGGAGCAGATGCAGCAATAGCTGCTTTAATTGCTGGATGTGCGTCAGGTACTGGTCAAACAGCAGCTTGTGCTAACACAGCATTCTCAGTAGATAATCTTGGAAATACTTATGTTAATCCTATTGGATTGGCAGCTCCGATTTGTGCTTCTTGTAGTGTTTACCAACAGCTTGGTGGAAATTCAATTCCTGGAGTATCTGATCTAGAAGCGGTAGTTGGAATTACTCAATTATTTGAGGGATTCGGTGGAACTGGTTCGGCAACTTTATCTTATTCATTTAAAGATGAAGCGTTCGGAGACATCTACAACAATGATCGTTTTAAAGTTGGATCACAAGAATACTTTGACTTTAACGCTCAGTACCAACCAAATAATGGCGATTGGTATGTAAACCTTTGGGCTAAAAACTTAGCTGACAAACGTCAACTTACAAGTACTCAAAGAACTAGTAACTTGCAAGGTCAAATCATTTTCTTAACTTTCTCTGAAGGTATAAGAGCTGGTGTAGACTTTGGTATAAATTTCTAACAATTTAAATTTTAGAAGAAAAAAACCCTGCTTTTAGCAGGGTTTTTTTTTAAATACATTAGATAATAGAAAGTAAATTCTTTATAATCATCGTTCGTTTAAAACAATTTAAACTATAAATTTTAAGGAGAAAAAATGAAAACAGCAGTAATAGTAGACAGCGTCCGAACTGGACTGGCTAAGTCTTTCAGGGGAGGGTTTAATCAGACTCGTGCTGATGATATGACAGCACATTTAGTAAATACACTTTTAGAAAGAAATCCTGGTTTAGATCCAGCTCTTGTCGAAGATATGATTTTAGGTTGTGGAGCTCCCGAAGGCGCTCAAGGACATAACATTGCTAGAAATGCTGCCGTATTATCGCAGCTACCCATTGAGGTTGGGGGCACTACAGTAAATCGTTACTGTTCTTCAGGCTTGCAAACTATCGCTATGGCTGCAACACAAGTTCAAAGCGGTTTTTCTGATTGCATTCTTGCCGGAGGCGTCGAGTCAATTAGCACCACCCAGGGAAATACCAATATGCATATGTATGTAAATGACAAATTAGCTGCTGATGTACCCGGAATTTATCATGCGATGGGGCAGACGGCGGAATGCGTGGCAAAACGGTATAACGTTACTAGAGAGGCTCAAGATGAGTACGCTTTATCCAGCCAACAAAGAACTGCTGCTGCTCAAGAGGCAGGATTATATGCCGATGAAATAGTGCCAATGGATACAGTTATGAAGTTGGTAAATAAAGAATCAGGAGAAGAAAAAGATGTTGATGTGACTGTCGATAAAGACGATTGCAATAGACCTGAAACTACTCTTGAGGGATTACAATCCCTTAAGCCAGTATTTGATCCTGAAGGAGGTTCTGTAACTGCAGGTAACTCATCTCAACTTTCTGACGGCGCATCTGTCACCTTAGTCATGAGCGAAGATAAAGCCAAAGAACTTGGATTAACACCAAAGCTTTACTTTAGAGGCTTCACGGTAGTTGGCTGTCAACCAGACGAAATGGGTATTGGACCAGTTTACTCAATTCCAAAATTACTTAAATCCGCTGGACTTTCTATTGAAGACATTGATTTGTGGGAGCTCAATGAAGCTTTCGCCTCTCAAGTTGTTTACATTAGAGATCAGCTCAAACTGCCCAGTGAAAAACTCAACGTGAATGGTGGTTCAATTTCAATAGGGCATCCTTTTGGTATGACTGGTTCGAGACAAGTTGGTCACATGGCAAGAGAACTTAATAGAAGAGATGGAAAATACGGTATTGTCACAATGTGTGTTGGTGGCGGTATGGGAGCAACAGGTCTCTTTGAAGCTTACAAAGCTTAATTAAAATTTATTCCGTATCTTCTATGAAAGATTCGGATGAGTTTTCAATACTCAAAAAAGTATTTAAAAGTTTGGGGAATCAATATTTTGATTCCTCAAATGTTTTGTTAGGTCCAGGTGACGATGCAGGGTTATTTGATTCGAAAAAAGAACTTATCTTTTCAACCGACACCTCAGTTGCCAATATTCACTTTCCTCTAAATTTAGATCCCAAAAAGATCGCTTTTAGATCTTGTGCTGTAGCAGCAAGTGATATGGCAGCTTGTGGAGGAAGCTTAAAATGGCTTTCTATTTCTTTAACAGCATCATCAAAAAATAAAGAATGGATAGAGAAATTTTCAAAAGGCATTAGACAATTTTCCAATCAATATGAAGTGCCAATAATAGGCGGTGATTTATCTTTGGGAAAAGAGATTTCTGTTTCTATCGGAGTTTGCGGTGAAATTAAAAAAAAATATTTCATGAAGAGAAGTGGCGCAAAAGTAAAGGATCATATTTTTGTCACGGGAAAACTCGGAGAAGCTTTCCTCGGTTTAAAATTACTTCAAAGTAAAAAAAAGAATTTATCTTTTTTAGAGAAACAACAATTAAATAAATATTTAAAACCTAAGATAGAAATTGCATTTAGCAAGGACCTGTCTAAGCTAGCCAACAGCTGTATTGATGTCTCCGATGGGTTGTTAGGAGACCTAGGCCACATTTGTGAACAAAGCAAAGTAGGAGCAGAACTATTTCTGGAGTCCATACCATTGCAGGGCGATTATAAAACCGCATTATCTTGGGGAGATGATTATCAATTATGTTTTACTGCAGATTCTTCAAAGATTAAAAAATTAAACCAGTTAGCAAAACTTCATGACGTAAAAATATCAAAAATAGGGTTTATTAAAAAAGAAAAGGGAGTTTCTGTTTTTTCAAATGGAAAAGAATTAACGATAAAAAAAGCTGGGTATAATCATTTCAATGAATAGATTTCCAAACTTAATAAGGCCTAGTCACCTATTAGCAACTTTATTTGGTATAGGTTTATTACCTCTGGCGCCTGGAACATGGGGCTCTTTGTTTGGATTAATTTTATTTCTGTACTCTGAAATTTATTTATCTATTAACGAAGAAAAGTTTTATTTTTTACTTATTTTGATTATCTTTTCTTCATTTGTGATTTGCTACTTTGCTACCAAAGGATTGGAAAATCATGAAAAAGATCAAAAATCTATTGTAATAGACGAATTGGCAGGGATATGGGTGGCACTTATTCCCGTTGCAGGAATAATAAGCATGAGAGAGGTTATTATTTGTTCATTTTTAGCATTTTTATTCTTTAGAATTTTTGATATTTGGAAACCTTATCCTATAGACGTTGTGGACAGAAAGTTAAAAAATTATTTTGGTGTTGTAGTTGATGACCTAATTGCCGGAGTTTATGCAGCTATTGCTGTCTATCTAATTTCGCTTTTATTTTTATAAGCAAATCTTCTTTGGTTAGATTCGAGGCTTCTTTTTGATCTTCCGGAGAACCAACAACAGGAAATTTATCTGAAATACCAAAATTTAAAATATTTACACCGAGAGAATTTGAATTAACAAATTCATTTACAGCAGATCCTGCTCCTCCAGCAATAACATTTTCCTCGACAGTCACAAATAGCTTGTGACTTTCGCTTAAATCTTCCAAGAGCGATTCGTCAATTGGTTTAATAAACCTCATATCAACCAAGGTGGCATTCAATTCAGAAGCCACATCTTCGGCAACATCGAATAAACTTCCAAAAGACAAGATCGCTATATCTGATGATTCGTTTCTGATCAAAACTTTAGCCTTCCCTAGTTCAATATCACTTTTCTCTTTATTTATATCAACACCAGGAGCATTTCCTCTTGGGTATCTAATTGCTACAGGACCTTTATAAGCGTATCCAAAATCTAACATTTGCCAACACTCATTTTCATTTGAGGGGGCCATAATGACCAAATTTGGAATACATCTAAGAAAGGTCAAATCAAAGATACCTGCATGAGTTGCTCCATCCTCACCAACAAATCCAGCTCTATCAATTGCAAGAAGTACATTCAAGTTCTGAATAGCAACATCATGAATGAGTTGGTCATAAGCTCTTTGCAAAAAAGTAGAATAAATTGCTAAAACAGGTTTCTTTCCTTCACAAGCTAAGCCGGCAGCAAAAGTCATGCTGTGTTGTTCTGCAATGGCGACGTCAAAAAATTGATCTGGAAATCTTTTTGAAAACTCCACCATCCCTGATCCTTCCGACATTGCAGGGGTAATAGCAACTAGCTCTTGATCTCCTGATCCAGCTTTTTCACATAACCATTCGCCAAATACTTCTTGATATTTAGGACCTTTATTTTTATTTGGCACAGATTGGCTTTTAGGAAGAGCATGAAATTTTATAGGATCTTTCTCAGCCGGAGTAAATCCCTTTCCCTTTTTTGTTACTAAATGGAGAAAGACTGGACCAGAAAGGTCATTGATATTTTTTAAAGTTCGGATAAGATCTTTAAGGTTGTGTCCATCGAGAGGTCCAATATATTGAAAGCCAAGCTCTTCAAATAGAGCCCCAGGAGATAGAAAACCCTTAATATGAGTCTCAGTTTTTTTGGCAAATCTTTTTGCCGATGGAATCATTCTTAAAGCAGATTTACCACTTTCTCTAGTTTGTATATACCATTTGCTAGACCATATCTTCGCCAGATAGTTGGAAATGCCGCCAATGTTATTCGAAATTGACATATTGTTGTCATTCAAGATCACTAATAAATCTTTATCTATAGAACCTGCATGAGCTAAAGCTTCGTAAGCCATGCCTGCCGTAATCGCTCCATCACCTATTACTGCAATATGTTTATTTTCTGGCTGGGCAACACTCATACCCAAAGCAGCTCCTATGGAAGTACTGGAGTGGCCCGTACCAAAAGAATCAAATGCGCTTTCTTCTCTTGACGGAAAAGGATGAAGACCATCTTTTTCCCTCACTGTATGCATTTTTTCCTTTCTACCAGTTAGAATTTTATGCGGATAGGCTTGATGGCCTACGTCCCAAATGATTTTATCTTTGGGGGTGTTAAAAACATGATGTAGGGCAACCGTTAATTCGACTACTCCAAGACCAGCACCAAAGTGACCACCTGAAATATTTGTAGAAAACAATAAAAACTCTCTAATTTCGTCACAAAGTTGAATTAATTCTTGAGTCGTAAACTCTTTTAAAAGATTTATATCATCTAAGGAATCCAATAAAGGAGTTGAAGGTTTGTTTTTCGGAAAATCATTATAAATTTTCATCTTAATTACTTCTTTTTAAAACTAATTCACAAAGAAATTCTAACTTACTAGTATCAAAAGGAAGCTCATTAAGGATGCTCAATGCTTCACCTGTTAGAAGCTCTGCTTTTTTCTGTGAATTTTCAACACCCATGATGGAAGGGTAAGTTGACTTATTATTTTTAATATCTGATTTGATTGGTTTTCCTATTTTTTTTTCATCTCCCACTTCGTCTAAAATATCATCTACAATTTGAAATGCTAATCCAAATTTATTAGAAAACTCAATTAATTTGTCTATTACATCTTTCTCGATATCTTTCTTAATAAGGCACACAACCATCACACAAGCTTCAATTAACTTGCCAGTTTTTAGATAGTGTATTTCATCAAGTTCTTCTTCCGTTAAAATTTTATTTTCGGATGAGATATCTCGATTTTGACCCTCAACCATTCCTTTTGGTCCGCAGGCCCTTGCAAACAAGTTGATAATTTCTAACTTTGTTTTATCTTCTAAATTTGGATCCTTGATAGAAGTCAATACTTCCAAGGACAAAGGTTGAATTGCATCACCTGTTAGGATGGCAATTGCTTCATTAAACTTCTTATGACAGCTTAACTGACCTCTACGATAGTCATCATCATCCATTGCTGGAAGATCGTCATGTATTAATGAATAACAATGAATCAATTCTCCTGCAGCAGCTATTAAATCTATATTACTAGAGGAAACTTCTACCTTTAATATCTCACTAAGAATTAAAATTAATTGAGGTCTTATTCTTTTGCCTCCACTCATTACCGAATAATGAATGGCTTCTGTAACTTCAGAAATTTCTTTTTCTGGAAGAGTTTTAAATAAGGCTTTATTTATTCTTTTTAGGTTTTCTTCCAGAAAATTATTATCGTCAACTGTCATCAAATGATTCTAAATCGAAAGATCCATCATCAGAATCAACTAATTTCTCTATTTTTAGCTCGGCTTCAGTTAATAATTTTTGACAATGTCTAGTTAGTTTTATTCCATCCTCAAAAGCTTTTATTGATTTCTCAAGAGGGAGATCTCCGGATTCTAATTCAGTAACAATTTCTTCTAGTTTTTTCAGGGAAGATTCAAAGTCTTTATTTTTTTCAGGCATTTCAATTATTTGTTTCAGGTTGTGATTTTACAGAATTAATATTTGCATACAATTCTTTAATTTTGACCGGAAGCATCAGCCAACAAGGGGTCAAAATCAAAGTCATTAAAGAAGCAAAAGTTAAGCCCCAAACAACAGCAAATGATAATGGAGACCACCACTCTACTGTCCTACTTCCAACTCCTATATCTCTAGCTATTAGGTCTACACCTAAGCCTGCGGCAAGAGGCATTAGTCCAACTACTGTCGTTGCCGTAGTAAGAATGATTGGTCTTATTCTTTGGGCGGCAGTTCTAACAATTAAATCTTTTCGAGAAGCATTAATGTTTTCTTTTCTCAGCACATTATATGTGTCAACAAGTACAATATTATTGTTAACAACGATACCAGCTAGAGCAATTATGCCTAGATTAGTAAAAAGGAAACTTACTGGGAACTGTGTGATTAAGTGTCCTAGATAGACTCCAGCGGTCGATAGAAAAACAGCTGAGATTACTATCCAAACTTGATAAAAGCTATTTAGCTGAATCATCAATAGAATAGCCATTAAAAAAAGACCGATAATAGCGGCAAAAATAAAAAATTCTGTGTCTTCAGCTGCTTGCTCTGCTTGACCGCCAAAATCAAATTGTAGTTTTTGATATTCATTATTATCTAGAATCCATTGATCTATCTTTGGGAGGACATCTTCTACTAAAGCGCCTTGAGCATAATCAGCAGCTATCGTGAATGCTCTTTCTCCTTCAACTCTTCTGATTGCGGGAGCCTCATAAGAGGGCTCTACTGAAACAAAACTACTTAATGGAACAGAACCAAACCTTGTTGAAATGGTCAGCTGATCAAATAAATCTAGTCTTCTCTGAGATTCAGGAAATCTTACTCTTATATCTATGGCTTCATCCAAATCAGATGGACGATATTCTCCAACTTTGACTCCTGCAGTAAGAAATTGAATCGCTGTACCTATTTCACTAGTTGTAACTCCAAATTGCGAAGCCTTCTCTTTATCAATCTTTAACTTCCATTTAAGATCTTCCCTAGGAATTGTGTTGTAAACATTTCTAGCCCCTGGAACTTGCTTACTAATGTAGTCAGTTAAAGCAAGTGTAGCTTCATAAACCATCTGGCTATCTGGTCCAAAAACATCTATTTCAATTGGGTTATCAGAAGGTGGGCCGCTATCTCTTGCTTTTATTGCAATTTTTATACCCGGTATATTTTTTAATTTCCCATCAAGTTCTCTTATTACTTCATCACCACTTTTAATTAATGAATCTCTGTCAAAAGGCATTCCAACATAAATCTTGCCAATAGAGTCAGCATTTCCTCTTGATCTTGGGTCGTTTGATCCAGCTTGTTCTAAAAAAACGCTTTCTGGTCCTTCTACGGAAAGAACAATCTTTTCTATTTCTTTTAAGTAATCAAGAGTTTCATTTGCATTTAAATTTCCTCTTGCTTGAACTTCGACAATGATAGTATCGGGATCTTCTTTGATAAAAAAAGAACCGCCTGGACCATGTTGCCCATAAAGACTGTAAATTGTAACAACGGTAAGAAGCAAAAAGGTAATTACGATACCGGGCTTATCTAACAATTTATCTAGGAATCTTGCGTATTTTCCAGTAAAACCATCTAAAGTTTTTGGATCACCACTTTCAAGAAGGGCAGAATTTTGTAGTGTTTTAAAATTTCTTCTTCCAAGACTTCCAAAGATTGAGCCTATTGCCGGAGTAAAAGCTAGGGCATATAGAATAGAGGCGCTTAAAACTAAGAATAAAGTAGTTATCATTGGTCTCATAAATTGTCCTGAAATTCCTTCCCAGAACAAAAGTGGAAAGAAAATTGCAAGCGTTGTTCCAATAGAGATAATCACTGGCCAGAACATTCTTTTGGCAGATTTTTTATATGCTTCCACTCTATCAAAACCTTCACTCATTTTTCTATCGGCATATTCAACCACCACGACACTGCCGTCTATCAACATTCCTAAAGAAATTAAGAAACCAAAGCAGACCATAAAATTAAAAGTGTATTCGATGATATTTAAAAAAATACAAGCAAAAAGAAAGCAAGCAGGAATAGCTAAAGCAACCATAGATGACGACCTAAGACCCATAGCTGCTACAACAATAATCACAACCAAAATCAAAGCAGTTAATGTATTTCCAAGAATTTCTCTTATGAGCAAATCTGAAAACTGAGTTCTGTCTTCTGTAATTACAATATCAATATCGGGAGGGAGAATTTCTTCAGATTTTGCAATTATTTTATAAATTTCTTGCGCAACTACAACTTCCCTAGCGTCTGTTTTTTTATAAATTGATATGGTTGCTGAAGGTTGACCATTGACTCTCGAAAAAGAATCTTTATCACGAAAAGTTCTCTTAACATCCACTAGATCTTCAAGAGAAACAACCGCATTATCACTTTCTAAAACAGGAATTCTTTTTACATCTTCAGCAGTTTCAAAGACTGAGGGAACAATTACAGAAAATTTTCCTGTTCTAGAAATTATATCTCCAGCGGGAATAGCTCTATTATTTTGCTGAATGGCGTTGTAAATATCTAAAGCAGAGGCTTGATAACTATCTAGTTTTGTTTTGTCAACAATAGCCTCTAGCACTTCATCCGGAGCTCCAACTAACTTGGCTTCTAAAACACCCGGTAATGATTCAATTTCGGTAGCCATTTCTCTTGCGAAGCGGATTAATTCTCTTTCAGAAGAAGCAGCAGACGTAAAATTGAGATTCATTACAGGAAAGGCATCGAAGGAAAACTCTTTAACAAAGGGCTTTTCTGATTCTTCTGGTAAATCAAGCAGGATCTCGTCGATTGCATCTTTTACATCAACTAAAGAAGCTTCTTTTGGATACCTATCTGGAAATTCTAAAATAATATAACCCATGCCATCTCTACTCCAAGATTGCATGCTTTTTACTTCACTTAAAGATCTAAAGCGATCTTCTAATGGTCTTGTTATAAGTCTTTCTACATCCTCAGGCGAAGCCCCTTCATATGAAGTTGAAACAAATACATAAGGTATATTGATGTCAGAATATGCGGAGGCGGGAATTAAAGCTGCAGAAGAAATTCCCCAAACAATTATTAAAGCAAGAAAAGTTAATGTTGCTTTATATCTGTCAACAAAAAAATCAATTAATGCGTTCATCTGACATCAAACGCTCATCGATAGCTACCTTTACTCTTTCTCCATCGCTTACATAGTCTTGACCGACGGTAATGATCCTAGATTTTTTTGGTAATCCTGAGATCCATGCTCCTCTTTCAGTATCTTGGATTAAATTAATATTTATAAATTCCACAGTTCCTGATTCGGTTACAATTCTAATACCTAAGTCGCCAGCGTCATCTAATCTAAGAATAGAAAGGGGAACTAAGTTAGCAAGCTGATTCTCTCCAGGAAGAAAAATTCTTGCTGATGATCCGTCTTTGATAATGCCTTCTTCATTATCAATTGTAACTTCTACTCTGAATGTGTGAGTTCTGCTGTTAGCAGAAGAAGAGATAAAACTTACATTTCCAGTATGAAATTTTCCGTCTAAAGTTTCAATTTTTGCCTCAGACCCTATATTAATAAACCTAATATCAGTTTCAGATATTTCACCACTAACAATCATCGGATCAAGGTCTAACAAAACTGCGCAAGTTGCTCCTCTGGTTAGAAAGTCTCCTTCATCTAAAGGGATTCTGTCTACAATGCCTGAGAAAGGGGCTTTTATGGTTGCATTATCCAACTCTAACTTTGCTCTTTCAAAGTTAGACTTGATATTTTGAAATTGATTAGATGAAAAAAGACCTTCGTCAAAAAGCTTTTGCGCAGATTTAAATTCAAGTTCAGCCTTTTTAAAGAAAGATTCTTTTTCAGCCATAAAAATTGAACAAATGGGATCACCTTCTTTGACGAATGTTCCCTGAGCAACCGGTAAAGAAATAACTCTTCCAGATGTTTCCGCCTTAAGCTCAACTTTTTTATCAGCCTCAGCAAATCCTTTAACTAATATTTCTCTTGTAAAGCTTTGCGAAATTTGCTCGATGACTCTAACCGTTGATTCTTTCTCAACATATGTCTCAAGAGACTCTTCTTTTTCTACTAGCACGCCTGAAATCATCCATATTAAAGCAAATCCCAAGAACATAGCAGACCACTCGATATTAGATCGAGTTAATAAAACTTCCTTAATCGTGAGGAAATATTTGTTTTTCATACTTTAAATAATGGGAACAAATGGGATTATATCAAGGTAATTTCACGTATTTAAATTACTTTTGAAAGTGTCTTAAAGTTAGTAATTTTTTTTGAGATTTTTGATGAAGCTCAGTTGCTGATTTTTATCTAAAGAGGAGATATTTTCTTCTAATTGAGGAGTATTAGGATTCTCAAATTGCTCTCCAGCAAGCCATGCTTCAATTAATAATTCAAATTTATCTTTAAATTCATTGAAAGCTATTTTTTCAGATTCATTTTGAAGAAAAAACCAGCCTGTTTCCAACCCAGCTTGATAAACAATTGGATGAGACCAGCTATGTTCTGACGGCGCATCGCAAAAGGTTGATGCTTCTTTAAAACATTTTTCAAGGCTTGGAACTCCATTTGCATCTAAAGTTAAAAACTTGCACTTTTGAAGAACGGCACTTAAAGACGGTAAGTATTCTGAATTACTCATGATTTTATCAATGCTTTTAAAGATTATTTCATTTTCAAAAATTGAAAGCTTTTTTAACCATAATTGTTTAGCAAGTTTAAGGCTATCTGAGTCAGGAAAAGCTTTATGAAATTGGTTGTGATAGGTGATTTCTAGTTGCGTGAATACTACATTTATTAAATCTATACGATTTTCAGGAATTTTAATTTCAGTATTCAATTGCCCACTCTTTGTCTGTTAGCCTTGAAATTATACCTGAGGATTCTGAGTTATCTTTAAACCATTTGTATTTAACATGTTGGATAAATTTTGAATTCCAAGAAGCCATGACTTGATTTGAATCTAGCCAATAAATCTTAAATTCCGGCAATTGATTTCTTGCAAATTTTTCATCAATTTTGGCTAACTTTAAAACGTCGAAGCAATTTTGATCTGGCATCCAATCATGAGTCATTTTTTTTGGAGAAACATTGTCTTCTACAATATTTTTAAATCTTGCCCACTGTCTTCTAACATGATTTATAAAAATTGAATTCCATTCGTTTGATTTAAATTCTTTTTCTGTCCAATAAACTATAAATTCTGGAATACACTTTTTGACAAAGTCTGAATCCATATCAGCAGATTCTAAGACTGACATAACATCTTGTGTTGGAGCCCAATCTTTTTTAATTAACACTTTCTGAGCTTCAGTTTTTTGTTTTTTCTTCTCTTGACGCCATACTTTTATTAAGTGTTTTAGTAGTCGAAAGTTAGTTTTAAATTCTGATTCTGAATGGTTTTTATTTGAGGCTATAAAAAGATTGGATTGAAAATAAATAAATTCCTCTGACATACCAAGACTTTTAGCTTGAGTAAGGACGTCCTTAGAAATTTTTAATTTCTGCTCATTAGAATAAGTATTGGACTTCGAATTTAATTTGATATTATTTTTAATAAAAAATTCAGAGTTTTTATTTTCAATTAGTTTTAAGATTAATAATTTAGATAAAGCTGCGTTAACTTTTTCTTGTTGTAAAAAATTTAACTTTTTAATTAATTCTTTTTCATTCAGCCCTAGAGAATAGTTCTCGATTACACTAAAGATTATTGCCTCTTCAAGCCCTATCGAAGATGCAATTTCAGGTGAAAAAAAAATTTTATCAGGATTTACAGACATTGCTTAAGCAGTTTTCTCTAGATTTTTCCTTCTAGATTTTACTGCTGAAGCCAAGAGGTTAAGCATAATTTCGGTATCATCCCAACTCACGCAAGCATCAGTAATGCTTTGCCCATAATTAAGACTATCTTTTGGTCCAATAGATTGATTTCCTTCTACGAGATGACTTTCTATCATTACACCAAAAATAGATTTTTCGCCTGAAGAAATTTGATCAGCAATATCCTTGTTGACTAATAATTGTTTTTTAAACTGTTTTTGACTATTGCCATGACTCATATCCACCATTAATGCAGCTGGATTTCCTGATTCTTCTAAAATACTAGAAGTTTCTTTTATAAACTTATTTTCAAAATTAGGTAATTTTCCACCTCTTAGAATAACGTGACAGTCTTTATTCCCAGATGAATTAAATATTGCAGATTTTCCTTCTTTGGTGATGGAAAGAAAGATATGAGGTTGCGATGCAGAGCCAATTGCATCAATTGCAACTTGAATTGAACCATTAGTAGAGTTCTTAAAACCAACAGGGCATGAAAGCCCAGAAGCGAGCTCTCTATGAACCTGACTCTCTGTTGTTCTCGCGCCAATTGCCCCCCAGGAGATTAAATCTGAAATATATTGTGGAGTAATAATATCTAAGTATTCAGTAGCAGCAGGTAAACCAATTTCATTGATCTCCAAAAGAATTTTTCTTGCTTCTCTAAGACCTTTATTTACATCATAGCTGTCGTCAAGATTTGGATCGTTAATCAGACCTTTCCATCCAACAGTTGTTCGAGGCTTTTCAAAATAAACTCTCATTATAATTTTTAATTCAGAGCTTAAAGAAGATTCGATATTTTTTAGTTTTTGTGCGTATTCAATTGCTGCCTTAGGATCATGAATAGAGCATGGACCAACTACAACAACAAGCTTGTCGTCTTTACCGTGAATTATGTCTGAGATGTTTTGTCTAGATTTAAAAACTAACTCTGAAACCGCAGGTGTTATAGGAAATTCTGATATAACTTCATTAGGAGGTGAGACCTCCAAAAGGCCTGTTATTCTGGTATTATCGGTCAAATATTGCATAACAAAGTTGTTGATTGTATCTATTCTATTCTAAATTGAAAATCAAAAT